>JAEEGG010013464.1_pt1 | contig 17487 bp, 12 predicted proteins | sample 9134161 | NCBI WGS metagenome assembly JAEEGG01 (sample SAMN16246543, study PRJNA631951) | gut metagenome | biome: gut microbiome; feature: rumen; material: CR-attached | host: Bos | place: Iran: Karaj | collected 2018-10 | reverse complement strand
CCGAACGAGAACGACACCGCGAAGTACCCGAGGCCTATCGGAAGGCCGTCCTGGACGCCTTTAGAAAACTTCATGGCGACAAATATAGAAAAATTCTATAGGAAATCTATGCAAATATGCAAATTTACGCATTTTATAAGAACGAATCAAGGGAAGGCTTTGCCTTCCCTACTACGCGGATTATTCGCGCGGTCACCTATCGGTGCAAAAAATTCCTTGTTTACTTCACCACAATGCGGCGGACCAGCGTGTTGGAGCCCGTGCGGAGGCGAACCACCACGTTACCTTGGTGCAGGCTTTCGAGATTCACGGAGCCCTTCACATGAGCGATTGCCATGAGCGGGCGGCCCTGCATGTCGAACACTTCTACCGACATGTCGTTTGTGCCCGAGACATGGAGCGTACGGCCCGCGACAACCATCGAAAGCGGGCTTGATACGCGCGACATCGCGAGCGTCGGAGACTCGCTGGAAGAGGACTCCACAGCACTGCTACTGGACACACTTGTCGAGCTGGAACTCGGCGGCGGTGTGACGACGCTGGAGGAAGAAGGCGCGGAGCTTGAACTGCTCGCCTCGGAGGAACTGCTTTCAGGAGCGGTCACGACAAACGTAATCTCATACTTCTGCCCGTTAACCGTCACGGTTTCTACAGCCGTACCTACCGGGAAGCCCTCGTGCACGGAACCTTCAACGGTCACCACGTCACCAGACTTCTTGAAATCAAAGAACCAAATATTCCATGTATCGCGATTGAATGTCTGCACGTTACTGAACGTGATGGTTTCAAACGTGCCGCCAGCGGCAACCGTCTGGTTCAAACTACCCGTCACAACAACCTGGTTTGCATCGTTCGAGGAGGATTCGGCAGAACTAGAAGACGATTCTTCCGAACTGCTGGACGCAAGTTCCTCGCTGGAAGAACTCGGCGGCGGTGTGACGACGCTGGAGGATGAAGGCTCCGAGCTTGAACTGCTTGCTTCGGAAGAAGAGCTACTCTCTTCAGAAGAACTGCTTTCGATGCTAGACGACGACGTTTCGCTCGAGGACGATTCAACAGAACTCGAGGATTCCTCGCTGCTGCTCGATTCAAGCGACGAACTGGAACTTTCCTCGCTACTACTAGATTCCTCACTAGAAGATGATTCTTCGCTGCTAGAAGATGCGACAGAGCTGGAAGACCGCTCTACCACGGTAATCTTTCCTTCTGCATAAGCACTGCCGTCGGCACCAGTCACTGCAATCCTATAATCGTACACATAGGCGGTCAACGAATCTGCGACCGTACCCCAGATCGTGTAGGTCGTATTGCTCTTGCTGATCACGCCTGTCAACCCGGCGGGAAGGCCGGAAGCCTTCACCTCCGTCACATTTTGGATTTTAAATACAATCGGTTCGATATCGCTACCCGCAGTAACCTTCTGGTTAGCGTTCCCGCTCGTGAGCTCAAGTACAGGCAAGGCGGGCTTGTGCTTCACGGTAATCTTGCCCGTCGCAGTCGAATCGTTATCGGCACCCGTCATGGAAATCGTATACGTGTATTCATGGTCGGTCAGGGAATCGGCGACAATACCGGAAATCGTGTACGTTTTCTCATTTCCGTTCAACTCGCCTTTTAATCCTTTTGGAATCCCAGACAACTTAAAATTCCGCACATTCTTGTACGAATAAACTATGGGTTCAATTTCTTCACCCGCAGTTACAGTCCGGTCCGCATTTCCGCCAACAACCTCGTAGGTAATCATGGCGGGCTTGTGTTTCACCATAATCTTCGCTGTAGCAGTCGCACTGTTGTCCAGGCCGGTCACATCCACCTTGACAGAGAGTTCCTGGTCGCTCAGATTGTCATCAAGCAAACCGCGAACCGTTATCTCGTGAGTATTCCCGTCAACAGCATAGGTAAACCCGCTTGGCTTAGTTACACTATAGCTCTTTATATTCGCGTACTTGAACACAATCGGCTTGATGGAATCACCCGCGGTCACCGTCTGCGTAGCGTTGCTCGTAACCTCGACGGTCGTAACCACCGGCTTGTGTTTCACGTTGATTACTGGTTTTACAACGAAGTTCGTATCCGGTCCGGTCACGGTCAGCTGCATCACGAACGAACTATCCGGAGCGTTCTCCGGAATGCGTCCCGAAATCGTGTAGGTCTTCTTGTCCGAATTCTTCGTTCCACTCAGGCCCGACAAGACAGCCGCGCTGACTTTAGTCAGATTTTCATAGCGGTAGACAATCGGAGATATCTCGTCACCCGCAGTCACGGTCTGAGGCACGTTCCCGCTCGTGAGTTCAAACACCGTCCTCACCTTGGAACTGGAACTGCTCATGGAACTCGAAGACATTGAGGAACTTGACTGCGTAGAACTGGAAGAACTCTGAACCGTTATTGAAATATTGTAGCGCTTCGCAAACTTATAGAGCGTGTCAGCCGGTTCCGGAATGGTAAGCCCAATGACCCCGTCCTGTACGCGGGCGCTCAAATTATTGATATTCAGCCATTCAATGTAATCGCCATTGCTTGCGCCACCCACACCGTAACCGTCGTCTGCAATAATCGGCTTCCCACCCATCGCGGACCAGGCGCCCGCCCAAGTGAGGTTATTATTGTTGTCCGCTCGGATGCGTGCATTGTCGCCCTGGGTACGCCCGCCCGATGTAAACAGGTAGTCCACCTTGCTCTTGTCGAACTTGCCGTACCACACGCGAATGAAGTCATTAAGCCACGGGGAAATGTCCACCGCAATCTTCGCGTTCGGCAGCGCTGTCTTGATTGTAGAAACGATGCTGTTGAAGTAATAGCCCGCAAGGGAATCATCGGGAATACCGCCGCCCACCTGGCTAAAACGTGTATCAATGGAATCGCCCGTCCTGGAATACTGAATAAAGTCGGGTTCAATCAGCCAGACCGTCGGATTCGAAGTCCCGTAATCCTTCGCGATGCCTTCCGCGTAACTCTTGTAACGGGCAATAATATTCCCCCAGCCCTTGCGAATGGTTTCTGCGCCGTTGGTGCAATGGTTCGGATTACCCATGTCGCAATCCGCATTCCCCTTGTCCTTGTCGTATTCGGCAATCACGTAGGCATATATTACCGGCGTCAGGTTCGCCTCCTTGCATACGCCCATCATGGCTCCTTCCCAATACTCGTTGTACTTTTCGTTATCGCCTAGCCAGATTGCGATATGCGAAAGCCCCTTGTTCGAAACATCACTTGCAGTGAGGCTGCCCGCCCACTGTCGTCCGTAATTGAAATGACCGTTATCGAAGGCGGCAAAAGAGAGCGCCGAAAGCAACAGGGGGAGCATCAAGAAGAACAACTTTTTCATATACCGTAAATCTATATTTTTCGGGACAATATTTCACGTGACAAAAACCGCGGAAAAGGCTTTGCCGGTTACATGGGTAAACGTTTCCGATTTTTTCCGAAAAAAAACGGTCCGAAAGAGCCTGAATTGTATATAATTAGTATATGCGCAAGGCGTTGCTTTCCATAATGGCCTCCCTATTCTGCTGGGCATGCTCCAACAGCGGCTCCGACAGGGAAATTTCCTCGCCGTGGGATGAGGAAACAACTGCACAGGATTCTACAGCAAGCGACACCGCCGCCAACGCCATTGACGACACCCTCGACAAATCCATTGATTCTCTCTCGATCCTGATGGCGTACGAAAGGCTTTCCCCGACCAAGAACGACAGGACTTACTACCCCGATGCAGGAATCCCGAGGATGCTTATCGCAACACACTCGCCGGAGAGGCCCGATGACGACACAACCGACGTCCCTGCCTACGCCGTAATTACCGAGGGGGGCGCCGCCATTACAGACACCATGCCGCTCATGATCCGCATAAGGGGCAACACCTCGCTTGCCATGCCCAAGCGCAGTTTCAAGGTCACGTTCACAAACAAAGTAACACTCCTGAACATGCCCGAAAACAGGGACTGGGCTCTCCTCGCGAACTACGGCGACAAGACCCTCGTCAAGAACTATACCGCATTCAAGCTTTCGGAGTGGCTGGGGATGGCCTACAGCCCGCGTTCCCGTTTCGTGGAACTTTTCTTGAACGGCAACTACCGCGGCGTGTACCAGCTATGCGAAACCATCAAGGTGGGCAAGAACCGCGTGAACATACCCGACAACCAGGATTCGTACCTGGTCGAAGTGGACCGCAAGTACCGAGACGACGAATCCGTAGTCATCAACGAGCGCGAAATGGCGTTCCGGATACACGCCCCGAAGGACCCGACCGAAGAAACGATGGACCGGCTCAGGCTCCACCTCGACAGCCTGGAAGGCTACCTCGAGTATATCCACCAGGACTACTCGCTCGCGCTCGACAGCACGCCCGACAACTGGTTCGATGTCGACGCCTTCATCAAGCACTACTGGGTACAGGAATTCACGAAGAACCCCGACGCCATCCCGCTCACAAGCGTGTTTTTCACATGGGTCGCGGGGAGCGTCATCCGCATGGGGCCGGTATGGGATTTCGACGCGGCGTTCGGCGCCACCGCCAAACTGCAAGGCACCGACGGCTGGTACATACGCGACTACTCCTGGTACAGGCGCATGCTCAAAATGCCCAACGTGAAGGAAGCATCAGAGCTCTTCTGGAAAAGGAATAGGGCCATATTCGAAGCCCTCCCCGATTCCATCGACGCCTTCGCGCAAGCCATCGCGAAGGCGGCAGAGAACAACTACCGCGGATGGCCCGACGTGCTCGGCAACGTGAACGAGTTCACCCACACCAAGGCCTACGGCTCATACGCCGAAGCGGTCGAAGACCTGAAGTCGTGGGTACGCGAACGCACCCGCTGGATAGACGATAATCTATAAGAGACTAGGGAGGGAAAAAAAATACCCCGCTCTAGGCGGGGCGTAAAACGGTTCGAAACGCGGCAACGATTAGTTTTCGTTGTTGTGCATTTCCATGGTTTCGCGGTCCATCGTGTGCTGCAGGTATTCCTTGAAGTCACGGTCGATGTTCACACCGTCAAAGTCCATGTCGTCGTTTTCCAACACGAACACGGCGCTCGGGTTATCGAGCCAGCCCACCACGTCCACGCCATCGAGTTTCATGGACTTGTCGCCGGCGAGAGCTGCAACGTATTCGACCTTGGACTTGGGCACCCAGCCCTGGCCGCAGCTACCCTTGACCAGAACATCGGTATCGCCGTCCTTGACGATGGTAAGTTCGTCATTGAACCCGGCAGTGCAGACTACGTTTCCACCACCCTTTTCCTTGGTGAGTTCAATATCACCGAGCTTGGATTTGACCTTATTAGGAGCAGCGAAGGCTGCAGCGACCATCAAACCAAGTGCCATTACGAAAAGCTTTTTCATATCGTTCCTCAAAAGCAAGGTAAAATATTCAACAATGCATAAGGAATATACCTTTTATTTTTGCAATTGGTCACAATTTCTTTTAAATTTTTACATCATGAAGAAGATTTTTGCCATTTTTTGCGTTTTTTTAGCCCTCGCCTGTGCCTTTTTCGCCTTCCAGGTCAAAAATCGGCTGGCCGAGACCTCCAAAAACGGCGATACGGTGCTCATAAACATACCCAAGGGGAGTTCCGCCGGGCACATTTTCGGCATCCTCCACGAGAAGGGAATCTGGGATGACGAACTGGCCTACAAGGTCTGGTGCAAGCTTAACCCGCCCTCCCCGAAGGCCGGCTGGTTCGAGATTCCCCCGCACCAGACGCTCGACGAGATTGCTGGCATCATCGGGAGCGGAAAGACCGCGGTACGCCGGGTGACCATACCCGAAGGTCGGGCCTCTTGGGAGATGCCCGCCTATATAAAGAAGGCCTTCCCCGACCTTGACGAGAAGCGCTGGAACGACCTGGTCCAGGACCCGAAGTTCGCCCGCAGCCTGGGCGTGGACGCGAACACGCTGGAAGGCTACCTGCTGCCCGACACCTACCCCTTCCCCATTGACGCGGACGAGGAGACGATACTCAAGCAGATGGTGGCGGCGAACCTGAAGGTGCGCGACCAGTTCATGCCCGACTCGGCAAGTTCCATGTGGAAGACGCTCGGCAGCTGGCACAAGGTGCTTACACTGGCAAGCGTAGTCGAGGAGGAGACGGGCATTCCCGATGAACGCCCGCTTATCGCCGGAGTATTCCACAACCGACTGAGGATTGGCATGCCGCTCGGGGCAGACCCGACGGTGCGGTTCATCTTCAGGAACCTGACCGGGCCCATCTACAAGAGCCAGCTCAACAGCGACAGCCCGTACAACACCCGCAAGTTCAAGGGGCTCATGCCCGGGCCCATCTCGAACCCCGGGCGCAAGGCGATACAGGCGACGCTGCACCCCGACAAGACCGAGGCCCTTTACTTTGTTGCAAAGGATGACGGGAGCATGACCCACTTCTTCAGCAAGACGCTCTCCGAACACAACAAATACAAGGACGTGGCGGCAAGGAACCGCGGAGAATAATGCAAGTGGACACACTTGTCGCTACGCGACTGCGGTGTGACGAAGGTAAGTCATGCCGCAGGCGAGCCAAAGGCGAGACAAGGGCATCCATAGACAGATGCTAGAACAGGTTGTAATTCCCGACGCGGAAGAAGAGGTCGTAGTCGCCGAACTTCTTCAGGTCGCCGAAGGTATCGCTGTCCACGATGCGCGACATACCCGCATAGATATTGATTGACTTGTACGAGAACCGCAACGCAGGTTCCAGTACAAAGCGGTCCTTGCCGAGGCTCGCCGTCGGATTTTCCTCGAAGTCACGCACGTAGGCCGCATACACCCAGGCACCGAGACCCTTGTAATGGAACCCCGCATTCAGGCGCACAAGCCCGTAGTGGTGCGAAGCCAAGTCCGGGTTCAGCCATTCCGTGCTCCACGGGCTCGCAGCGATACGCGGGCGGATGCAGTTGTCGAGTGCAGAAATTTCGAACGATTCCGGATACACGTAGCCGTAGCCATCCTTGTGGTACTTGTTCATCGCGAACGCGGCGAAGGCACCGAGGGTCACAAACGGGCGGGGCGACGCAGAGTAGGCCGCATCGGCATAGAAGGTGTAGAACGAGGGAACATGCTCGTCGAAACCGAAATCGTACCCAACAGAGGTGAGCCCGAGTTCGGCATGCGCGGCAAGGCCGCCTAGCGGGAACCAGGATGCAGTATCGCCCATCTCGAACGAATAGCGGATTTTCTGCGATGCCGGGTAGTAGTTGTACGGTTCGTCGCCGTATATTTTGCTTTCGAGTTCCACCTCCCTATCGGCAAACAGGAAGTTCGCAGAAACGGACTGGCGCGGTTCAAACCTGTAGTAGAGCGATGCAGATATGTCGCTTTTGTCTTCGGCATAGACGCGCTTGTATGCCAGCTGATTTTCGACAAACGACTCGAATGGGCGCATGCGGTTCCAGTCGTAGCGGACACTCAGCCCCCAGTCCTTGCTCCAGAGGCGTTCCACCCTGATGCTCGGCGAAAAGCCGTAGGAACGCCCGCCGTAAAATCCCGAAAGCGAAAGTTCTATCTGCATCTGGTCCACATAGTAGAACGAAAGTTCCGCGTATGCATTCGGGCCAATCGCATTAGACCCGAAGCCGCCCACCGCCACGTCGAACGTGGGCTGAACCTTCGAACCAACAAGCACGTCGCCATCGGAAAGCATATCGAACGAGACTGAATCGAACGAGGGGAAACGCGAAACTCCATAGGCAAAATTGCGGGGAGCGACAAGGCCCGTATCGGAAGCATTCCAGTACGACTTTACCGGACCATGCGTTTCGGGAGGAAGGCTATCATAGACCGGCTTGAACTTAAACCACGGAACCGAGGCGATGCGTTTTGCCGCATAGTCCGCCTTGCGGCTCCCGAGGGCAGACATCTGCGTGAGCCTTGATTCCAGCGCAGAAAAACCTGCCTGAATCCAGCCGTTGCGCGAAGAATCCTGCAGGGAATGCGCACGCACGATTACACCCGGCTGGGAACCGAGATTCCTGAGGGCCGCATCCCGGATGACACGATGCCACGCAGGGCCACCCGATGTACCGCGAATCGGGTCGGCGACAGCGATAATCGCGACCTCGTTCGGGGAATCTTCCAGAGGGAGCGCCAGGTACGGGCAATATTCCCCAGACTTGTCGTTGCCCCTTACGGGAAGGCTCGCAAATATGCTTTCATAGGAATCGCCCGTAACGCCGTCGCACCCGAGGGTAGCGAACGGTATGCGGTAGCCTTCCCGGTGACGGAGTACGGATTCCTGCAGGCGGAGGCGGGCCAGCACGGATTCAATTGCGGAGGAATCCGGCGAGAGCGGCTTCAGCTGCCGGTGAAGGCGGCCCGAAGAATCCAGCTGGATGGAGAAACGCTCGCGAAGGCTCGGCACGCCCGTCTCGGAAACAGGAATGTTCGGGCGCGACGCTTTCTGGCGCAAGCCCTCCTGATACAGGCCATTCTCAGGCGCATCGAAAATCGTGGCCATGTCGGGGTCGAGAAGTATCCGCTGGATGTTATCGGGAGATACACCCTTCGCCCAGAGCGCTCCCACCAACGCGCCCCACGATGTACCCACGACGGAATCGACCGGCACGGAGTACGCCTCTATCGCATAGAGCACGCCCAGGTGGAACCACGGGGAATTCTCGCCACCGCCCAGGTACAAAACCGACTTCGCATTTGCCGGGAGCGCAACCGAGGCAACCGCGGAATCGAGCGCGGAAGGAGTGAGCGGGAGTTCGGCGGAAACGGAATTTGCAGCCGTCGCGGAATCAGGAGATGCCGCGGGTGTTGCAGCAGATGCGGAAGGCTCCACGGAATCGGGTGCGGCAGGTGCGGGCGTCGCGACGGGAACTTCCGCCGCAAGCGCGTCAATCTGCTGCGCGGGCAACAGCGAAAACGCCGCCAGGGTGGCAGCGCAGGCAAACGCAAGAGCGTGCCTAGCCGAGCCTTGCCGGGTTAGAAACATACCTCTCCGCGTCTTCACGTGCTACATAGCCAGACTTCACAAGTTCCGCAAGGCAGTCGTCCATAAGGAGCATTCCCTCTGCAGGCGATGCCGCGATGATGGAAGGCAACTTGAAGAATTCGCCACTGCGGATAAGCGTCGCCACGTTCTGCGTATTGAGCATGACTTCCCACGAGGGGACGGCACCACTACCTTCGGCAGCACCCGGCAACAAGCGCTGCACCACCACGGCCTTCAGCTGGTCAGCAAGCATGGCACGGCACAGGTCACGTTCGGCATTCGGTACCGACGCAAGCAACGTATCGAGCACACCCGCAGAATTACCCGCAGTCACGCAGCACACCACAAGGGCCCCGGCCTCTGCGGCACGAAGCATCGCAATCACATTCTCGCCCGCAAAATCGCCCAGCCAGAACAGGTCACAACCGCTACGGAGAGCCTGCAAAATACGTTCGTTCACGGAACCCACGGAATCCTTGAGCACGAGGCTCTCGCCCGTCTTCACCGGGATTTCTTCGGATTCGTTCAGCAGGCTTACGCGAAGAACTTTAGAACAACATAACGTACTGATAAACGAGGTCGCAGTGGTCGTCTTGCCGGAGCACGCGGGGCCAGCAAAGACAATCAGGCCGGAACTGCGGCCAGCCAGCCCGAGTACGGATTCCGGCGCCCCGAGCGAAGCAAAGTCCGGACATTCATCCATAAGCGGGCGGAAAACGGCGGCATTCCCGAGAGCCTCGCGGAAAAAGCGCACGCGCCACTTGACACCGGCCCACGGGCCGCATATCATGGAGCCTTCGTCACCTTCCATGGAACCAAGGAATTCACGCAGGGTTCCAAACTCGATTGCGGGTGCATCGGGAACGGCACAAACACGACCGGCGAGGCGCACCGCGGAAGGAGCGCCCTCGGTAACGATGAGTTCGCTACCGCCGACATTCACCACATATTCCAAGAGGGATTCAATTTCTGTAGCCATACGAAACCTCCTTATGCCGGCCTGTACGCCGCAAAGCGGCGGCTATCGTAAGCGCGCTTCCAGGCTTCCGCACCGTCGATATAACCGGATTCCACGCACTTCTGCAGGGAATCGTCCAAAGTAATGCCCTGGTCCTTCTGGCTGCTGATTGCGGCAACCAACTGCGACAGGTCGCAGCGGCGAATCATGTTCGCAACCGTAGAGGTAACGCGCATCGCCTCGCAGGCAAGCACCAAGCCCTGGTTCTGCACCACCGGGATAAGGTGCTGCACAATCACGCCCTTCAACTGGTCGGCAAGAGTGCAAGCAAACGCGGCGCGGCTCGATTCCGGAACCTCGACCAGCAACTTCGAGAGCAGTGCGTGAATGTTGTTACCACCGGTAACGGCAAAAACGAGCGCGCCCGCATTCGAAGCCTGCAGCAGCAGGTTCAACTCTTCCATAGACTGCAGATGGTCAAAGCATATCACGTCGGCGCCGTCACGCATGGCAAGCTCGATACCCGCGATGCCGCTCTTCACATGGAGCCCGACCTCTTTCTGGGCAAGAGCCCCGTTCGGGTTCTTGAGCAGGCGTTCGATGGGCCGTTCTATCGTATGGATATAGCACGGACGATTTGCGGCTACGGTTTCGATAAACGTGGTCATCGTGGTAGAGCGCCCGCTCGCCGACGGACCCGCAATCAGCACGAGTCCGCTCTGCAGTTCGGCAAACGACTGGCAAAACGGCGGCAAGAAGAGGTTCTCGAAAGAGATGGACTCGCTCTGGATGACGCGAATGGAAATACTCGGGTTCACGTCGTTCCAGATGACGGAAATACGTGCGCGTCCGACACCCGGGAGCCCGAATGTCTTGCTGAAGTTCTTGCCCGCGACAACCTTGTAGCCGTCGGCGAAACCCTCGGACGCTTCGGCCAGCAGGTCTGCCACGCGGGTGCGGTCGAGCGTCTGCTCGGTCACCGGGAATATCGACCCGGACTGGCGCATCATCACCTCGCGACCGGCAAACAGGTAGATATCCGTCGCGTTGAACTTGCGGGCATACGCAATCATCTTCTTCAGGCTCATCGTCACAAGCAGGTTCTCGGGAGCCATGACCTCGGACCCTTCGCCCGAAACCACCGCGAATCGCGAAGGCAGTTCGCCATTCGCGGATTCATCGTCAGACTCGCCTTCCGTAGAGATGCCGATGCTAGAGATGCTCGTGGATTCCAGGCCAGAAACCTTCTCCACCACCATGTTGGAAGAAGATGACTCGCCGTAGATATTGTTACCCTCGATCTGCAGCGCAGGTTCTTCCGGCGCAACAGGCGCAGATGCCTGGGGCTTTACCGCAGGGGCCGGCTTCGGAGTCTGAGCCGCGCTTGCTGTCGGTGCTGCCGCCGGAGCAGCGGGAGCAGGTTTCGCGGGAGCGGCCGCAGCATTCTTCGCTTCCAGGTTTTTAACGAAGGCAAGCACCTTCTCGTACATCGCCTGCTGCAATAGCCCAGCCTTCACCAAGACCTGGCCAATATCGACCTGGTCGTTCGCCTCTGCCAAATGTGCATCTATCTGGTCCTGCGTCACCACCTTGTTGTGGACGAGGACCTTCGCCATATACTGGTTTCTCATAGGAAATCCCTCCGGCTAAACCACCAACTTGCAATCGCGAGGAATACTCCCACGTAACCGAGTGCATAGACGGTGTTCCAGAACAAATACATATCCGGGAGCGCAAGCCCGTGCACAACATAACTCGTCACGTTGTAGCGGTAGAGTCCCGGGAAAATCGCGTGTATCACCACCGCAGCCTTCTCGAACAATGCCGTAGAGGCATCGCCCATCTCGCCCATGCGGCTTGCAAACCTCACCTGCTCCAACAGTTCGTTGCTCAGGTGGCCCGCAAAGTACACGCCCAGCGTAAAGAGCGCCGAGAGAATCGTGCTGCTAAAGCTGCTGAACAAAAGCGCCACCGCAATCGCCACCGCCATCTCGCAGAAGATGAGGTATATGGCAAGGAGCAGACTCGCCGTCGGTTCCGCGTTCATCACGAAAAGCATCAGGTAGTAGATGACCGTCAAGAGCGTGAGGTGTACCGCCACCACGGCAAGGAGGCCAAAGTACTTGCCCACGATAAACGTCACGCGGCTAATCGGCTTCGAAAGGAGCGTGAGTACCGTGCGCCGCTGGATTTCCTTCTGCACCAAACTAATGCCCACGAAGATGGAAATCAGGAGGCCCGAAAGGCTCATCACCGAAAGCGTGGTGGACTTGATCACGTAGGCGCGGTCGAACACCGACCATTCGCCAAGTACGATGCTGAACAAGGTGAGCGCAATCGCGAGGAACACGATGTTGTAGAGAATCTTGTCGCGAATCGATTCGCGGAAAGTGTTGTGGGCGATAATCGCAATATACTTAAGCGTCTGCACGTGCAATCTCCTCCGTCAAAATGTCCTCGAGGCTCGGGCGCTTGTGGTCCATCTTCTCGACCGCAATCCCGTTCGCAAGGCAGTAGCCCAGCAGGCGGTCGCGGGCAGCGTCGTCCTCGCACACGAATTCTTCCGGGTGGCCCGTAAGCGAAACACCCTGCGGCAGGTCTTCGCCAAGAATCGCCTTGCGCGTACGCACGTGGTATTCCACGCCGCACGACTCGGTAATCTCGTCGACCGTACCCTCGCGCACAATCTTGCCATCCACAATCATCGCGACCTTGTGGCTAATACTTTCCACGTCGCTCAGCAGGTGGCTAGAATAGAAGATAGTCACGCCGTCGCGGTTCAGCTGCTGGATAGCCTCGCGCACATCGCGGCGACCCATCGGGTCAAGCCCGCTCATCGGCTCGTCAAGAATCAGGAGTTTCGGCTTGCCAAGAATCGCCTGCGCAATGCCAACGCGCTGCATCATGCCCTTGGAGTACGAACGCAGGCGGCGGTCAATCCAGTCCTTATTCGCATGCAAGAGCTCAAGCGCCCAGGTGATGCGCTTGTCCAGTTCCGCACCGTCAAGCCCCACCAATTTGCCATAGAAGCGCAGGAGTTCGCGCCCCGTGAGGTAATCGTAAAAGTACGGCTGTTCCGGGGAGTAGCCGATGTAGCGGCGGCTCTTCACGTCGCGCGGGCTGATGCCGTTCACCAGCACCTTGCCCGATTCAAAATTCAAAAGTCCCGTAAGCACCTTGATGGTCGTGGACTTGCCCGCACCGTTCGGGCCGATAAACCCGTACACCTGGCCCGGCTCCACGCTGAAGCTCACGTCCTTGAGCGCAAGCTTCGGCTTCATCAAGAAGCCGCTCCTGTACGTCTTGTGCAAATGCTCAATCTGTATCATCAAATCACTCATAACTTACCTATGCGTCCTGGTTGCCGTCCTGTTCCTTGGCGGAACTCTGGAAGGCTCGCTGTTCGGCTTCCGCAATCTCTTCACGACGGCGGTCGGCACGGCGCTTCTTGTTCACAAAGAAATAGATGACCGCGCCAACAAAATACACTGCAATACCCGAATAGAAAATCGGGTTGATGGACGTACCCTCGAGACCGGGGAACACGTTCAGGATCACCTCGTGCCCGAACAGGCTCAAAATCACGAGCACAAAACCCAGTGCACGGAGCACGAAAGTCACTATAACTAGCTTCTGCATATATACCTCAAAAACCACACCTTGCGGTGTGACTGATTTTCTATGAAAAATACACAATTATGGGCACAAAAAATGCCCGCTCCACAGGAAACGGGCGAAAAAGACAGGTAAAATGGGGGTAATTAGGGAATCTTAACTTTTCTATAAATCAGAACCTGAAATACGTTTCGGGCGGAACACCGAAAACCCGGGACAGCTTCGTGGCCATTTTCTTGGATACAGGGCGGCGATCGTGTTCCATCGCGGAAAGGTTCTGTATGGAGATGCCGAGCTTTTGCGCAAGGACATTCTGCGTCCATCCACGGAGCCCACGGTCGGCACGGATTGCCTTGCCCGGAGTCATCTCCGCAGACATTCTCTTGTACCAATCAGTGCTTTCGAGTGCAACCGACTCCTCGTCCACACCATGACGCCTCTTGACCGGGGCATCATAAACCTTGACACATTTCGGGAACATGTACTTGAGCATACCCAAAACGAAATCGGGTATCTGCTCGCCTTCAATCTTGAAGGAAACCGGCTTCTTAGTGCCGTGCGTAGGGGGCGCTTTCACTATTATCAGCATATTTTCATATATACTCAATTTTTGACAAGTTGTCAATATTTTCTTCCATAATGGGTATTTTGAGCCTCCATGCGGGCGCGTCAACCCCAGAATAAAAAAAGACGCATTTTTCCATTAAAAACAGAAAAACGCGTCGGGCATTAATGTACCTAATATCTAAAAGGTTGGCAAAAGGGGGAAGAAAATTTTACAATAGTTGTTACCACTCTTTTAACGCAGCCAAGAATTCATCTTTGGTGTATGCATGTTCTACTCGACGATGCTCATAGACCAAACAATAGCGGTATTCATTCCCCGCTTTAGAAGCCCAAAGATTCCCTAACTTTATTTTCTTTTCCGCATCTAAATGATCGCCTTTGGTTTCCAATAGCACCATCTTTCCGCGTTTCGTTTTTATTATAAAATCGGGATAATGGTTAATAAAGCCATTAATACAAAAATCCTTCTTTTCTCGATTACGCGTCCAGAATTCCACATTTTCCAAATTGGCAACCGCGTTAATGACTTCTTCTTCAAAGCCGTTTACATTGTCTTCTTTCTCATGAAGTGTTTTGGGAAGGGGTTTCCCTGTACTTGACAAAGTGATTTTATCTGCGATTTTGTAATTAGCACGAACTTTGATTCTATCGGCATCTAGAGCACGATCAAATTCCCGTTCAATATATTCAGCAGCAAGCATATTAATTTTCTGCTTAATTCGATCTGCATAAGAACTTTGAGAATTCAGCATATTGTTCAAGTCTTTATCAGTAAAGTTCGAAAGCACTCGGCGAATATACTCAATAATATCGGGATCCGGAATCGGATACATATTGCCAATCCAATCACGCAAACGTTCAGCACATTTTTGACGTTTCTTTTCAACATCATCAATATTTGCAAGCCAACGAATTATTTCCGCCTGCTGATCCTTACCCACATTGTAAATCGTCGGTGTAAAATCTCGTTGCGATTCATCTAAATCAACACTTCGCATTTCAACGTCTACGTTATCGAAATTAACATTTGTATCTGAGTTTCTCAATGGGAAATTCTTAAGCAGCATGTCCTTATCAAAAGGCGTTGAATCTATATTAAATAAATCCACAAACCTTCCTTCAACGGCCCTATTCATGAAGAACTGCGGCAAAACAATTTGATCCGCCGACGCCTTGAAAATACTCTTTATAGCGAAAGTTTTCACTTGATTCTCCATTTCTGGCGGTGGGACAGGTGTAGTTTTATTTTCTTCAACACGCTTTTCTAGTTCTTCGTTTTCTTTCTGTGCTAATTGCTCAATTTGAGCCATAATATTTGATTGTTGTTTTCCCAATTCATTATCACCCTTAACACATGCTTTGCTAGAACTAGAAATAGTTGGAGTGGCCGTCGATTGAGTCTCATCCCCATTCCAAAAGATTGAGGACAAATCAAACGCATCATCTTGGGCGCCACCATTATCATCATTTCGAGAGTTCGCAGAACCGACAGTTTCTACCACCGGTGTTTCAGTCGGTTCATCAGGCTTTTCAACATCCACTTGCCTATAGTCATTGCTGCTAAAGCCAGCGCGATTTAATCCCCTCACGATACTATCAAGCGTTTCGCTAAACTTTGCGGAAGCAGTAAACACATAGCTCATATTGAGCATTACATTTTCATTTCTGCGGACATTTGGCAGTCGCAAGACGCGTCCAAGAATCTGCTCCACATCGACAGAAGAACTACGATCAGCAAGAGACGCAAGAATATAGGCAAACGGACAATCCCAACCTTCCTTAAGGGCATTCACCGTAATGATATAACGGACAGGGCAATCCTTGCTCAACAAATCAACATTCTGCAGTTCGTTCTTATCAGCCGTTTTTATCTTAATTTGCTTTTCAGGAATTTTCAATTCCAAGAGCATTGACTTGACTCGCTCAAATGTAGCATTATCATCTTTCGTTTTAGATTCCGCCTGGAAAAGGACAATCGGACGAATGTAGGGAGCACCCGACGTTTCAGCATCAACCGCAGCACGTTCCAATTTAGAACGAAGTTCCAAAGCAGAACTTATGACCTCTTCTTTCTTGTGATGGTTATAAACAATCACAGGGAGCTTAACCATATTTTCTTTCTTGAGTTCTATGGCAGGCGTAAAACTGATAATGTTGCTGTTCTTGCGCGGAGTCGCCGTCAAATCCAAAATAAAACTCGGATTCAGGCTCTTCAGCATTTCGACACTCAATTCACTTTCAGCATTGTGGCTCTCATCTACAACAACGATCGGATTGAATGCACGAAGCACCGCCATTACAGAGATTTCTTCTTCATCTACATCTTTTGCAAACGATTGTAAATTGCCATTTTCTTCATTAACTTTACGATCTTCTTTCTTACGGGCACGAAGGCTATCAAAACTCAAAATACAAAGAGTCATATTCTCACGAACAGACGATGTATTAAAACCCGCGCCCTGCAAAAGCATTCGCTTATCAAAAACATTCACCTTATTTGCAAAATCAGTATTTAACTGTTCGCGATACGGATGCCGTGGGTTGCTAAAATTCCGGATAGTCTGTTCCAAAATAGAATTAGACGGGACCAGCCATACTGCAATTTTCGGACGGGCGGGATCAAGTTCCTTGAAAATCGCAGACAACGCATTCGCAGCAATAAATGTCTTACCGCCAGCTGTCGGAACTTTAATACACACGTGCGGGCAATTCGGCACATTGTTCTTGTAAGGTTCAACAGCTTCGCCAAAAGATGGGGTAACTGGAGTTCTTGGATGCGACATCCAAAAGGCGTTAAAGGCTTCTGCTATATTTCGGCGTTCTTTCAGTTTTTCAAGAAAAAGCGTCAAGTCGTCAATAATCTGTTTTTGATAGGGCTTAAGAATCATTAGAACTTCCTCACATCTCTTGGAATTTTCTTGAAAGTGATATTGTGTTCAAACAAAAAGTCTTTCGGCAAAACGCAATTGTCCGCATAGATAACGTAGCGTTCCGATGGAATTTGAATCGTCGAAAGAAAATCAAAATCTAGCGTGGTAATTTCTTTTTTCTTGTAGAACAGATAATAGGCTGTATTGTCAAAATCACCCAAGAAAAATTCATGTTTTGATTCCTTGACTTTTTCCTTGTCTATCGGAGTTCCTGTTTCCGTGTAATAGATGTAACTGCGAATTTTTTCAACAGATTGACGTTCATTCAAGTTACCATCATGAATCATTTCAGGGCCAAGTTCATAGAAATTGAAATCACCACCAGTTCCTTCTTCATCACCTTTTGCAACGCCATACAATTTCAAGGTATTGTTTTCAAATTCAGTTTTAAAAGACGAAAATTCCTCACGACGTTCTTCTCGAATACATTTTATTTCTTCCAAAAATTCAGATGCATTTTTCAAATCACTCAGCGTCA
>JAEEGG010013463.1_pt1 | contig 17488 bp, 19 predicted proteins | sample 9134161 | NCBI WGS metagenome assembly JAEEGG01 (sample SAMN16246543, study PRJNA631951) | gut metagenome | biome: gut microbiome; feature: rumen; material: CR-attached | host: Bos | place: Iran: Karaj | collected 2018-10 | reverse complement strand
TGGTGTTACGGGACTTAATGCTGCCGCTACAAGTCTATCAAATTGGGCTGCCGGTGGTAACGACAACGTGAATGGCGTGATTTTCGGCCGTTTACGTCTGCTGTACCACAAGGACAAGATTGCGTGGGACAACAACCTTGACTTGGAGTATGGTATGTCATACATCGACCAGAAGGACGATAAGGTTCAGAAGTCAAGTGACCGTATAAAGTTCAATTCTAAAGTAGGTTACGAGTTCGCTCCAAAATGGTTTGCTGCGGCCCTTCTCGGTTTCAACACACAGTTCGCACTCGGTAGAAGCTACGAGGGCAAGAACGATGACAACCCTATCATTTCAAAGTTTTTTGCTCCTGCATATACAGATGTATCTATCGGTATAGACTGGAAGCCAAACGACATTATCTCTGTCTATATGTCTCCTATCGCAGGTCGCTTCACAACCGTATCTGTCAGCAAATCAATGAACAGAGAGTACCAAGATCTCTATCCATTGGCAGATGGAGGTTTGGAGCGCGTTCTGAAAGAGAAGTATGCCGTTTGGAAATATGACGACAATAACAATAAGGACTTCAGTAGCAACACTCGCGCAGAGCTTGGTTTCTCGGTTAAAGCAGCTATGAACTATTCTATAAAGGATTTGAAAGTCACTTCAACTCTCGGTCTTTACACACCTTACGCAAGTGACAGAAAGAAGATAAACATCAACGAGGGCACAGACAAGCCGAAAGTACTTAGATACAGAGACAACAACCGTTGCATAGGCAACTTCGATGTGGATTGGGATCTGGCTCTTTCATATCAGCTCTTCAAATGTCTGCAAATGACATTCTCTACATCCATGAAATACTACAATGGAGTAATGATTGCCGACAAAGACGGTAATGAGGCAGAGCGCCTTCAGTTCAAGACCATCCTCGGTGTAGGTGTGGGATATAATTTCTAAGTGAAAAGTGAAGAGTGAAGAATAAACAGAGTCAAACAATCATTATTTAGAATTTTATTTTTATGACGATGAAAAAGATTTTTTCTATTATCAGCCTTGTGCTGATGTTCACGTGTTGTAACTTCGCGTTGACCTCATGTAGTAATGACGACGATGATATTACTAATGACGACAAGAGCCTTGTTGGTACTTGGAAGGACACAACATCCTATCCAGGTCATGAATACGGATTCACATTCAATACGGATGGTACATATTCATATTACTGGAAGAATATTGGATTGAACGATCCTAACGGTATTTTTGTATCAGACAAAGAAGGATATTGGGCAAAACACAAAGGAACATATACTGTTTCCGAAGACGAATTAATTCTTAAACAGGAATACGGATACTATCCTGCTGATCATAAAGACCCAAATGCAGAATGGGAGAAAGATTCAGATCGCATCGGGAAAATCGACATTGAATGGTTGGAAAACGACCAAGTTCTACGATTAACTCCGCATTATGGCTTGATGCCTTTGACGTTGAAGAAAGTAAAATAACGCGATTTCAACAATTTCAAAACAAAAAAACGCCTTTGGTGCTGAAACAGACAATAATTCTTCACTCTTCACTTTTCGCTCTTAACTCGATAACTAAATACAAAAATCAACAACCGAAGGGAAAATTGATGTTATTTTGAGAAAAAACTCAGAAAAAATTTTGTCAATCAACAGAAAATGAGTACCTTTGCATCCGCTTAGCGTTATATAGGGCGAAGTGTGCCCGAAAAGAAGCAGGCAAAGAACATTTTAAACAGTCGAATGAAACCAGACAAAAAACAAGCAAACAGCAAACAGCAGTACCGCATCAACGAGCAGATTCGTGTTCGTGAGGTACGTATCGTAGATGAGGACGGCTCTTCAGTAATGCCAACCCGTCAGGCTTTAGACATCGCACGTCAGAAAGGCGTTGACCTCGTAGAGATTTCACCAAACGCACAGCCACCTGTTTGCCGAATCATCGACTACTCAAAGTTCCTTTATCAGCAGAAGAAACGCGCTAAGGAAATGAAGCAGAAGCAGGTTAAGGTCGAGGTTAAGGAAATCCGTTTCGGACCTCAGACTGATGACCATGACTATCAGTTCAAGCTCAAGCATGCCAAGGAATTCCTCGAGGAAGGCAACAAGGTTCGTGCCTATGTATTCTTCCGTGGACGTTCTATCCTCTTCAAGGAACAGGGTGAGGTTCTTCTCCTCCGTTTCGCTAACGACCTTGAGGAATACGGTAAGGTAGAGCAGCTCCCAAAGCTCGAAGGAAAGAAGATGTTCCTCTTCCTCGCTCCAAAGAAGGCTGCACAGGCAAAGAAGAGCCAGCAGAAGATGGATCGCGAGCGTCGTGAGGCAGAAGCCAAAGAGGCAAGCAAGCAACAGGTTGAGTTGAATGAAGCTGAGACAGAGACACCAGCAAACGGAGGTCTCTTCGCTAATATAAAAGGTGGCGAGGAAGTTCTCAAGAAGCTTCAGGACTCTAACGAAGAATAAAGAAAAAGAGAGTGCGTAACGCCGGGTATATGCGTTGCCACCATTAATTAATAACAAATTAAACAAAACAAAAAAATGCCAAAAGTTAAGACAAACTCCGCTGCAAAGAAGCGTTTTTCTTTCACCGGAACAGGTAAGATCAAGAGACGTCATGCGTTTCACAGCCACATTCTGACTAAGAAGACCAAGAAGCAGAAGAGAAACCTTCTCGGTTCTACTATCGTTGATGGTACTAATACAAAGCAGGTTCGTGACTTGCTGTGTCTCCGTTAATCTTATTGTCGAACATTTTTGAAAAAGTTAAAAAATTATGCCACGTTCAGTAAATCATGTTGCTTCTCGTGCTAAGAGAAAGAGAATTTTGAAGCTTACCAAGGGTTACTTTGGTGCCCGTAAGAATGTTTGGACAGTAGCCAAGAATACTTGGGAAAAGGGTCTTACATACGCTTACCGCGATCGTAAGAACAAGAAGCGCACATTCCGTGCTCTCTGGATCCAGCGCATCAACGCTGCTGCTCGTCAGGAGGGTCTGAGCTACTCAGTTCTCATGGGTCTTCTTCACAAGGCTGGTATCGAGATCAACCGCAAGGTGCTTGCTGACCTCGCTGTCAACAACCCACAGGCTTTCACAGCCATCGTAAACAAGGTAAAGTAATCGAAAAAAGTATTTTTCACTACCATACCTTAACCGCAAGAGTCACAAAAACGCGACTTTTGCGGTTTTTTTATGACAAATTACAATATTTAAGAAAAAAAACTTGCAATTCTCATAAAAAAAATATAAATTTGCAGTCGATTGTACAACAAATTATTTTTAACAACAAATCAAATAGCCTATCGAGACAACATTTACTTATAAACTTTTAAACGATAAGAAAATGAAGAATCTCAATACGATGACCAACGAAGAACTGGCCATCAGCTATATGGAAGGTAATAACCGCGCCTTCGATATGTTGCTTCAGCGCACACAAGATGCTCTGTTCACATATATTCTTTTTGTTGTGCACGACAATGACACAGCCAACGATATTTTCCAAGAGACTTTTGTGAAGGCTATTATGTACCTTCAAAAAGGTCGATATACCCCTACGGGTAAGTTTAGTGCATGGATGATGCGTATCGCCCATAATGCCATTATGGACTGGTACAGACGTCAGAAGCAGTTCAATCTGATTGACGTGAACGAGGCTAACGACCTGTCAAACATCTCAAGCGACGACCTTCTTGACACAAGTAAGGAGGCAGACTTCGTGAACAAACAGGTGCTCTGCGATGTAAAGAAACTCATGGAATTCCTTCCTGCCACACAGCGCGAGGTGGTTTTCATGCGTTACTATCAGGAAATGTCGTTCAAGGAAATTGCCGAGACAACAGGTGTAAGTATCAATACTTCTCTCGGACGTATGCGCTATGCCCTTATCAATATGCGCAAGCTCGCACGACAGAACTCTATTGAATTGGAAATGGTATAAGATAGGCAATATCTATACAGATAAAAAACAAGCGCGAAGATACAAAGAGCCATCTTTATATCTTCGCGTTTCTATTTTTATTACTTTCTATTTTTCCTTACAAAGCCTTCAATGAACTGATTGTTGCAATCGGATCCTCTGACTTAAAGACATAACTGCCAGCGACAAGAACATCTACCCCAGCCTCTACAAGCTGTGGACCAGTCTCGCCATTTACTCCACCATCAACCTCTATAAGAGCGTATGAACCTGTTCTATTGATAAGTTCACGAAGTCGCTTTACCTTATCAATAGTATTCTTGATAAACTTCTGACCACCAAATCCTGGATTTACACTCATAAGCAACACCATATCCACATCCTTGATGATATCCTCAAGAACACAGACAGGAGTAGCAGGATTAAGAGTAACACCAGCCTTCATACCTGCATCATGAATCTCCTGAACAGTACGGTGCAGATGAGGACAAGCCTCATAGTGCACGTTCATCATCATAGCACCGAGCTTGGCTGTCTGCTCTATATAGTTCGCAGGAGAGTTTATCATATAGTGAACATCAAGTTTCTTCGTACATGCCTTGGCAACAGCCTCCAGAACAGGAAAACCAAAAGAAATGTTTGGCACGAAGGAACCATCCATCACATCCAGATGAAGCCATTGAGCCTCACTTTCATTAATCATCTCAATCTCGCTATCAAGATGCAAGAAATCAGCAGCAAGGAGAGATGGAGAAACGATTGTCATATCTTAAAACTTACTTTTTCTGACCTTTTAGGAAGTTAATTACGGGCATAATCAGTTAAGGCAGAACACCTGATATTGTCCACCTACCTTCATTACACGGCATGAATATGCAATCTGCTTGATTATGCTGATTGTTTTCTCTGAAGGGGAAGAAGTTTCTAGAGTAAAGAAATGCTTCATAGGCACGGGAGTAAAATTAAACTTTGAATTGATTTATAACACAATAATAACGCAACGGCATTCCCTTTTATTATGTATAAAACAAAAAAAAGTCTAAAGTCCGCTTACAGACCTTAGACTCTTTCAACCTTTTTGGCTACTAGATTATGCCTTTAAAGCATAGCAGAGAACTTCTCATCAAGCTTTGCCTTATTTGCTGCACCAACGAGTTTGTCAACAACCTCGCCTCCCTTGAAGAAGAGAATGGTTGGAACGTTACGAATGCCAAGATCAGCAACGAGATCCTCACATTCTTCAACATCACACTTACCGACAACAATCTTACCAGCATATTCCTCTGCCAACTGACTGATAATAGGAGCAATCATTCTGCATGGTCCACACCATGTTGCCCAGAAGTCAACGACCAAAGGCAGTTCACCATTCTTGAGTTCTTCGAAGTTCTCGTTTGTTATTTTAACTTCCATAGTCTTTGTTTTTAATTATTCCTTAATATATATAACGACTACAAAGATACGTTTTTTTCATGAACAATCAAAATAAATCACCGTATTTTCTTTATTTCAGCAGAAATTCATTATTTTTGCATGTGATTTCTCCACGGAGAAACATCAAAGCGACAGAAGAGCCTATGGCAGAGCACTACGATCTCGGCAAATGGGGAGAAGAACAAGCCGCTCTTTACCTCAAGAAGAAAGGATGGTACATCCGGCATCGCGATTGGCATAACCGACATCGCGACCTCGACATCGTGGCTATCGATCAAGACAGCAGTATCCTTTTGGTGGTAGAGGTCAAGACACGTAGCTCAGAAGTATGGGGCAATCCCGACGAAGCCATAGACGATGAGAAAAAGAACAATATCATCCGTGCTACCGCCGCATACGTAAGATGCTTCAAACTGGGCTATTGCCAGATACGTTATGACACGATTTCCGTAACAGGAACACCAGAATCCGGAGCTCAGATAGTCCATAAGGAGAACGCCTTCGATGTTACCTCTCATTTCCAATATTGGGAGCAAAGGAAATATCAAAGAAAGAAAAAGTCTGGAACGTGGTGATGCTAATGAAATAATTAATAATGAATATCATCCATCTCAAGGAAATTGATTCCACCAACATATACCTCCTTAATAATGCTGATAAGTTCAGTAATGAGGAGATAACCGTTGCCGTAAGCGACTACCAAACAGCTGGACGAGGTATGGGAACAAACACATGGGAAAGCGAACCAGACAAGAACCTGCTTTTCTCCATACTCATCCACCCCACTTGGCTCGAGCCTTACATGCAGTATATCATATCTATGGCTCATGCGCTATCCTTATATGATGTTCTTTCTTCATATTCTAAAGACATAACAATAAAATGGCCTAACGACATTTATTGGAAAGAGCGCAAAATAAGTGGTACACGCATCGACGGCAACATCCAGTCTGGAAAACTGAGCGATATGGTGATAGGAACAGGCATCAACATCAACCAGAGCGAGTTCAACGGTACAGCACCTAATCCTGTTTCTCTTACTCAAATAACAGGAAAGACATACGACCGTCAGGCTATTCTGAATGATATCATCACACGCTTTAAGCATTATCTCGACATAGCACAAGAAGAATGGACTACACAAAAAGAATGTAAGACCATTAATAGCGAGTATCATCGTCACCTATTCCGCAAGGAAGGCATACACAGCTATGAGGATGCTAACGGACAGTTCGATGCAAAGCTTGTGGAAGTACTCCCAAATGGCATAATGCGATTAGAGAGAACTGACGGAACAATTAGCGAATACGAGTTCAAGGAAGTGAAATTCTGCCTTGACGGAACAAACGAAAACAAATAACAAACAACAATAAAAAAACATTTAAGGAATGAGATTCAAGAGAATACTCCTCAAGCTCTCAGGCGAGAGTCTTGCTGGTGATCAGAAACAAGGTATCAACGTTGAGCGCCTCAACCAGTACGCAGAACAGATCAAGGAAATAGCATCTATGGGTGTACAGATCGGCATCGTGATAGGTGGTGGTAACATCTTCCGTGGTCTTACAGGTGCTGGCAAGGGCTTCGACCGTGTAAAGGGAGACCAGATGGGTATGTGCGCTACAGTCATCAACTCACTCGCACTCTCAAGCGCATTAGGTGCTATTGGTCAGAAGAACCGCGTACTCACAGCTATCCGTATGGAGCCTATCGGCGAATTCTACTCAAAGTGGAAGGCTATCGAGGCTATGGAGAATGGCGAGGTAGTTATCATGAGTGCAGGTACAGGTTCACCTTACTTCACAACCGATACAGGTTCTTCACTTCGCGGTATTGAGATTGAGGCTGACGTTATGCTCAAGGGTACTCGTGTTGACGGTATCTATACTGCCGACCCTGAGAAAGATCCAACAGCAACCAAGTTCCACGACATAACATATCAGGATGTAATTGCAAAGGGACTGAAGGTTATGGACATCACAGCAACCGCTATGTGTATGCAAAACAACCTCCCTATCTACGTCTTCAACATGGATATCCTCGGCAACCTCAAGAAGGTTATCGCAGGAGAGGAGATTGGAACTCTCGTACACAACTAATAAAAGAAAACAAAAAAATAGAGCTACATCAACGTAGCTCTATTTTTTTATATTATCCACGAAGGATAGAAATTACTTGCCTGTCAATGTGGAGGTATAGCAATCGGTTTTAACCTCCCAACCGCTCAAAGAATTTTGTGCATACGGAGTGTTAGAGAAATTAATATGATTACTGGTCACCTTTACAGATTCCTCGTCATATTTTCCACCACCAATATAAGGTTGCTGTAATGTGAAGCATCCACAGAGGTTCTCGCCATCAGCAAATTCCAAAATCACATATATTCTTGTATGACGATAGAGAATCTCTCCCCAGTTATCACGCGCATATTCCCAACTTGTCGTCGGAGTACCAATATAACCAATCTTCCACTTTACATCGCTTGGTTTATTGATTCGCAACAAATCATAAGCATCATAGCGTCCCCACTCGTTGTAAAGAAATTCTTCTGCCTTTTTCAGCATCTTATCATCTTGACACTTATTTGTAAAGTATTGCTTGAAACTCTCATACTGTACGTTTGTAACCTCACCACTTCCACTTCTGTCAAGCATCATCTTCTGGTTAGTACCAGGCATTGTGAAGATTGTGCGTACAACTTTACCTTCTGGCAGAGGTGAATTAGGGTCATAAGGCTTAATCTCAGCCTTGACAGTTTCATTCCTCGGAGCTTGAGCAACAGCCTTAGCTTGCGCTACGGCATTATTAGAGCTCTTACTACCACTTACAGCCGCCTTTGCTTTCTTCAGCAGACCACCTAACTGCGCATCAGCAACTGTGCTGAACGCGAACATGGCGACAAGCGCCATAAGGGAAACTTTCAATTTCTGTTTCATAATTTTGTTGTTTAGTAAAAAATTTATTTAGGAAATAATTATTTATGACAGTATATAACAAAAGGTTACGGCTCTCCTCGTGTACCAATCGCACACGAAGAGAGCCGTCCCAAAAGATTATCTCTTAGACTAATTATTGCTTGCTTGCTTGCTTGCTTGCTTGCTTGTATTAAAAATATCGGAATATGCAAACTTTAAGACCACTTTCTTAGCGGTCTTAACATTGTTTATATTTTGTCCGATATTTGGCATTCGTTCTTAGGTTATTTCTGAAATTTAGTTGCAAACATTCATTTTGCAAGTGCAAATATACAATTTTTCTTTGAAACTCCAACATTTTTCCACAAAAAACTGCAATTTTGAAAGAAACAATCCTTTATTTATCGCAATTCACGAACATATTAGCAATAAGCAGCATAATATTATCACAATTTTTACCTCGTAAACAAAGCTGTTGTTCCTCCTATATAACTCCCCTCTTCCTCCTAAGATACTCCATCGTTACTCCATCGATACTCCATCGTTAGTCCATCGTTTCGATGGAGAAACGATGGAACTGTGATGGAACTACTTCGGAGGAAGAGCCTTGTTTCTTACCAGTTTTGTTGTAAGCAAGGTAACTTGGAATTTGGAGAAACGCAAACAGGAAAAGAGTCCCGACAAGCGAACCTGTCAGGACTCTTTTCTGCTTTAATAATGTCTTTCTATATCAACGGCTCTTACAAACCGCTTTATTGGGAGTCGGGCTTACAGCCTTCATTATTATACGTCTATCTCTTCTTCTTGAAAAACTCTTGCATCAACTCGCGACATTCGTCCTCAAGAACTCCGCTAACGACCTCAGCCTTGGGATGAAGGGCATTAGGAGCAATCTTGCGATAGCCTCGTTTCTCATCTGGTGCACCATATACTATTCGGGGAATCTGCGCCCAGCCTATAGCTCCAGCACACATAGGACAAGGCTCTACCGTTACGTATAGGGTACAATCCGTAAGGTATTTGCCTCCAAGGGCATTAGCACCAGCCGTAATGGCCTGCATCTCGGCATGAGCCGTTACATCACATAGAGTCTCTGTAAGGTTATGCGTCCGGGCAATAATCTTGCCATGACACACAAGAACAGCACCAATAGGAATCTCATCTTCCTTTGCTGCCTGCTCTGCCTCAGCAAGAGCCTTACGCATATATTCCTCATCGGTCATAGTTTTATTGTTTTATTGGAGTTCAAGGAGTACAAGGAGTGGCGCTCCTTCGTCGCTTAAGGAGTACAAGACAATAGTTTTTTTTCGCGTAAATACATTAGTCTTGTACTCCTTATTACTCCTTAATTATATTCTCACTTCACCAGCACTACCAGATACTTACTCGTACTCCAGAAGCTCTGTGGATTATTAATTCTAAGCACATACTGCTTGTTGGCATCTCGTATCAACTGATAACTGTTTGACGGATGAGCAGTCATGATCTTTACCGATTTTGAATAGAGTTTTATCTCCTTCTCAATCCTGATGTCTATCTTCGTAAAGTAGCTCTTGTTGAAGTTAGATTGCAGTACCCTACCCTTCTCATAGATATTCTGGCTCTGCAATTCCTTCTTTGTGCCGAACACATACCAAGCCGTATTTATCTGCTTATCCTGCGCTATGATAGTTTCAGACTTGCTTGACGACTCTTCCTTCAAAGATGCTATGCTTGAGCTAAGGTTCGCAACCGTCTGATCAAGTTCCGCAATATGGATATCCCTCTCCTGAAGCTCAGCCTGGAGTTTCTGTAAGTTAGCATCATTATCCTCAAGTTGCTGAACGAGATTATCTATTACCGTCTTGAACTGTTCACTACGTACACTACTTTCACGCACTTGCTGACGTAGTTTGGCGATAAGCTCACGGTTATGTTCCATCATCTCGGAGATATCACGGATATTCTCTCGAATCTGTTCGGTTTTATTGGTTGCCTCACCACTCTTTATGATAGACATCCTACCCTCAGCAGCATTTATAAGCCTAAAGCCCTCCTGAATCTCATTCATAGTGCCAAGGATGTCGTTTATCTCCCTGTCCTTGAAATCGATAACCTGCTGAAGGGAGTCGCGAACCGAATTGTTATTCTCCATAACAGGCACAGATTTCTTCTCCTGACACGAAGTCAGAAGCAAAACAAATGCCAATATGGAGAAAATCTTTCGCAAACTACCTCTTTATTCTTTACTCTTTACACTTTACACTTTATTCGCAAGCTCATCAGCTTCGCAGTTCCTCTTTACTCTCAATATTCCAGCCCTTGCGAGCCGCTTTCTTCTCAGCCTTCTTCCTTTCCTTGAGGATATCAGCATCTATGCCTTGAAGAACAACCACGATTTCGCCCTTCGGCTCTGTCTGTCGGAAATGTTCTGCTACCTCAGCAAGAGTGCCACGAACACTCTCCTCGTACATCTTGGAGATCTCACGACACACACTAACCTGACGTTCCTCTCCAAACACTTCGCAGAACTGCTCCAAAGTTTTGACCAATCGTCGAGGAGACTCATAGAAAATCATGGTACGAACCTCCTCTTTCAGTTCCTCAAGACGTGTCTGACGGCCTTTCTTCTGAGGAATGAAACCCTCGAAACAGAATCTGTCGCAAGGCAAGCCACTTGATACCAAAGCCGGGGTGAAAGCCGTAGCGCCTGGCAAAGTCTGTACCGTAATGCCGGCAGCAGCAGCCTCCCTAACAAGGAAGAAGCCAGGATCGCTGATACCTGGAGTTCCTGCATCGGTAATGAGACAAATCGTCTGACCAGCCTTCAGCCTTTCCACGACACCAGCCGATGCACCATGCTCGTTGAATTTATGGTGCGCCATGAGTTTCTTGCCCTCAATCTCAAAATGCTTCAGCAAGATGCCCGAAGTACGAGTATCCTCACAGAGAATCACGTCCGCTTCCTTCAGGAGACGGATAGCGCGAAACGTCATATCTTCCATATTTCCCACAGGCGTGGGCACCAAGTATAATATACCCATAAACAAGCACAAATAAATATTCGCGTGAAGAAAATCGTGCGTGTCAGCCAAAAGGCAAGCGTACGATTATATATTTTCAAACACAAAGATAGTGTTTTTTCCTCAATCCGCAAAAAATAATCCCAATTCTTTGCTTTTTTTAAAAGTATTAATTACTTTTGTAGCCAATATGACACAAGACCTAACTGGGGAGTCACACCAGCCCGGAAGAATTGAAGTGGTGTGCGGATCTATGTTCTCAGGCAAGACCGAGGAACTTATCCGTAGAATGAAACGTGCGCGATTCGCCCGACAGCGCCTCATCATATTCAAGCCGGCAATGGACACGCGCTATTCCGAGGAGGATGTGGTGAGCCACGACCACAACGCCATTCCGTCCACACCAGTCAAGACATCTGCCGAGATTCTTGAGAAGGCCGGGGATGTTGATGTGGTAGGTATTGACGAGGCTCAGTTCTTCGACGAAGGCATAGTTAGCGTATGCGACACCCTTGCCTCACGTGGCGTCCGCGTCATTATCGCAGGTCTCGACATGGATTACCAATGCAAGCCGTTTGGCGCTATGCCACAGCTTCTTTCCATAGCCGACGATGTTCTCAAGGTTCATGCCATCTGCATCCGTTGTGGACGAAACGCATACGTCAGCCATCGAAAAGTTGATGTAGAAGGACAGGTGATGCTAGGCGAGAAAATGGAATACGAGCCTCTCTGTCGTGAATGTTACCGTAAGGAACAGGCACGAGTAAAGGGCTATGTATCAAAGCTGTTTGAATAGAAAAGGAGGCCACGCCCTCTCAATTTACTATTTAGCTATTTACTATGTACTATTTATTTACGATTTAGTCTATGTACTATTTATCGTTAATCAATAGCGAAATGGCAAATAGCTAAATAGTAAATCAAATAAAAATAGTACATAAATAGTACATAGTAAATAGCTAAACAACGTGAATTCGACGAATTCAAGACTGCGAGGGCTGAAAGCCCGACACCTAATAGGGCAGTCCGTAAGGGCTGATATTCGGTAGATACGTGATTAAAGGAGCGCTGTAAGTGCGACATCTGAAGACTTTGGGTGTCGGTCCTTCAGACCTCATCCCTCTAATAACGGCAAATATAACAGCCCTCACGGACTGCCCTTTTAGGTGCCGCTCCTTCAGAGCTCTTTCAACCACATGATATTCAATGACATACGAATAGAGGAATTCATCGAACTCACGTTAAATAAATAAAAATAGTACACAAATAGTACATAGTAAATAGCTAAATAGTAAATCAAATAAAAATAGTACATAGTAAATAGCTAAATAGTAAATCAAATAGTCGTGTTAGAAAAGAAAATAACCTTCGACAGATTCATCCGCTGGATAGTTATTGGTGGAATAATCTTCCTATCACTCTTCGTGCTCAACTACCTGAGCGCAGTACTCCTGCCATTCTTCATCGCATGGGTAATGGCATACCTTATGTACCCGGTCGTTATCTTCTTCGAGAAACGACTCCACATCAAGGTAAGGGCCATAAGCATCATCCTCGCTATGCTGACAGCAATAGCCGTGCTCTCTGGAGTCATCTACCTCATCATCCCACCGATGATAGAGCAGTTCTCCACTTTCACCCGACTCGCAACCACATACCTGCATCAGGCAGCACATATTGACAACATACCGGAGACTATAACTGCATGGATAAACAACCACTCTACCGAAATAGAGAAATACCTGAAGAGCGATGATTTCTCTGCCACTCTCAAGGAAGCTATGCCTAAGGTCTTCAGCTTCATCGGACACACATGGAGCGTGGTAATGAGTATAGCAGCTTCATGTATCATACTCCTCTACATGTTCTTTATTCTACTCGACTACGAGTATCTATCAAAGAACTGGATACGCATTTTCCCTAAGTCCACACACCATTTCTGGCAAGAACTGGCACAGGATGCGGCTAACGCCCTCAACGCATACGTGCGCGGCCAATGCCTCGTTGCCCTCACTATGGGTATTCTCTTCTGCATAGGCTTCACTATAATCGGTTTCCCTATGGCTATAGGTCTCGGCATCCTTATCGGCATCCTCGACCTCGTACCATACCTCCACACCTTCGCCCTCATCCCGACCGCTTTCCTCGCTGGACTCAAGGCGCTCGATACCGGACAGAGTTTCTGGGTGGTATTCGGTCTTGCGCTACTTGTCTTTGCTGTCGTACAGGTCATTATTGATATGGTGGTAACGCCAAAGATTATGGGCAAGCAGATGGGCCTCAACCCTGCAATCCTGCTTCTATCCCTTTCTGTATGGGGGGCCCTTCTCGGTTTCATCGGACTAATAGTAGCCCTACCACTCACCACGCTCATCATGGCATACTGGAAACGCTATGTCACCAAGGAAGAACTGCCAATAGCAGACGAACCACAGAATCAAGCTGAAGTTGAAACCGAAACAGAACAGGAATTATAGTATAAGTTAATTTTAGTTAACAAGACAAACAAATCTTAATCAAAGATGCTTGTTTCTGAATAAAAATGAGTACCTTTGCACCCGCATTCTGAAAATGAGTGCTGAAAACGGAGATCCGCTAGCTCAGTCGGTAGAGCATCACACTTTTAATGTGGGGGTCTTGGGTTCGAACCCCAAGCGGATCACCTCAAAAACAAATCGCAGGTAACTGATAGTCAGTAGCCTGCGATTTTTCTTTATGTCTATGTTCTTACTTCTTGCCTAAATAGAATACTTTTGGAGTACCAAGAGGAACGAACTTACCAGAACGCTTTGCTGGTGACTTACGCTTGTTTGATGCATCAGCTCTACCATTCTCAAGATCAAAGGCGATGAAATCAGCCAATTTGAACTTCCAACTGCTACCCATGGCTATCTTCATACAGCGCTTGTAGATCATCACGCGACCAGCTACGTTAAAACCGCCAGAATTGTCGTTCATGATGCTGTTCTTCGTAGGACGATACACACCCATAGCATAGGTGGCACCACCTTCATAGCATCCCAGTTTTTCCGAACCGTAACGACTGTCAGCAGCAAAGTCTGCCCAGTATGATTTCTTTACATCAGAATCTAATGCCACATTCCTATAGCATCCATATCCCTGATGCTGGATTATTTCCTGCTTACTATCGTCTGGTATCTTTACCAATTCAACATTATCGTATTCATCAGCCAACTTTGCAAAGCCATGACCTACAGCCTCATGACAGAGCACAGAGGCGAATGCCATCTGTTCTTCAGCAGCCTCAACAAGCGGAACGTATGCTATGGAGCAACCATTAGGAATATCCGACTTTTTCTCATCAATGTACATGGAACAAGTTCCTGCATATCGAGTATCATTAATCAAGACAACAATCAATGCATCGTCAAGACGATTCTCACCTATTGCCTTCATTGCATACTCCATAACCTTATCATTATCGCCATCAATCCTTGTAGAGTTGCTGGTAAAGCTTGAACTGAAGGCCGTATTGGAATCATCAAAGAAATAATCATTGTATGATACAGCCGTCACCTCGTACACATCAAAGTAATCTTTCAAGGCTGTCATAGGATGCAAAGAGAAAAGTCCTTCGAGAGCCTTTTTACTTGCCTTACGATATTTGCCACTGGTTATGTCACGGTCAAGGAATCCATCACCCAAAAGAACGATAGGCACACCCTTACCAAGCTTATGTTTCTGAAGCTGAGTAACCTTACCATCATCCGTTTTCATATCTTGCGAACTGTAGGTATCTAATGCTTTCTGAGAAACAGTTATCATATCGGAGAGCATACTCTCATCATTTCCCACACCTAACCAGAAACAACCTGTACGAACATGGGAGGTGGTATTTGGCTTGATGACAAAATCAAGTATGTATTCATCTCCAGAAGCACCAGCACGAGTGGCAGCAACTCGCATACACCATTTCTTGCCACTCTTGGTTTGCCCATGTACCTTGGCCTTACCATTCGACGGAAGCTCGGACTGATCCAACATACTTTCAAATTCCTTGTCACACAGCAGAAACAAAGAACTGAGAATATTGGCCTTTGTCTTTACTGATATATGTAACGTCTCGCCTTTTGGATCTGCCTCATAAGCAAGACTTGCCACTCTAAATACAGGCTCATGAGTGACGGTAACATCTACGTTTGTTGTGCCCTTGGCATTCGTAGAAGTAATAGTAAATGAATAGTGTTCATCCTCATTGGTGCAATTATAGTTATTTGCTTTCACGAGAATTGTATTCTCACCATCACCTCCCGATGTTTTCGAAAATGACAACCAAGAAGAAATGCCGGTGCTGGAGATAGTCCAATCATCAGAGGCAGTAAAGGTCAGATTTGCGCCCTTATTTATATCATAGGGCAAAACAAGCGAGAAACCATCCTTAGCAGAAAGCGTAGGAATAGTTTGATCATCATCATCCTTACATCCCACGAGAGCAAGGATAAAAACAGGTAAAAAGAGAAATTTATACCAGAATTTCATATAAAATGATATTTTAGACTTCAGAAAAAGGATAACGATTGCAAAGATATTACAAGAGAATGAGAAAAAACTCATTCTCTTACACATTTAACTTAATTTACATCCAGATATTTCATCTACAAAAATGCTTATAACATTCGTAGAATCCACGTCGTCAACGTGATACCTTTACAGTCTTCGTTTTACGAGCAGAGAGAGCTTTGGCCTTAGAGTAAACAGTAGTAGGATGAGCTGCTTTCCAAGCCTTGGCTCCTTCAAGGTCGAATTTCACGAAATCCTCATAGTTGAACTTCCAACTGTCGCCCAAGGCAATATTCATACAGCGTTTGTAAATCATCACACGGGCAATTGCATTGTAATTATGATAATTAAATATGGATCCACGCATGATGCTGTTCTCCGTTGCACGAAATACACCTATGTCTTGGTACTCTCCCCCTTCATAGCACCCCAATTTCTCAAAGTCATATCGGCTGTCAGCAGCAAAATCAGCCCAGTACGTATCCTTGACGTCACCAAAAACAGACACATTTCTGTTGTAACCTGTTTTCTGAAGCCACATCAAATAATCCATACCACTAGAGATATCTTTCCATTTTCTTTCTTCCTCAACATATTCATCTGCAAGTTTGGCGAAAGCATGTCCGAACTCATGTAAGAGTGTGCGTCCAAACGATGTCCGCGAGATGCCCTCGTCATTAGGCGTCATTATATCCTGTAACGGACTATGTTTCATTATATCCTCGAGCGGAACGTATGCTATGCCACAGCCTGTAGGGATGTCCCTATCTTCTGAATTTGCTGTATAGTAAGTGGCAAAGGCTCTGCTCGAACTAAAATCGTTGACGAGCATTATAATGGTCATATCATCAATACGATTCCTATTTACGGCTTTCTCTGCATATTTAATGATCTTCTCAAGATCGCCCAAATCAAGTTTGGTTGTTAAAGCGCCACCGCCCATTTCTTCGATCTCCATGACATTAAAGGCAGTATTATAATTAGTAGAGTCTTCCACCAAAGCCATTAGGTTTGTGTTATTGTATGACACAGCTGTAACCTCATACACATCAAAGTAATCTCTCAGCGACTTCAGGGGATGTACGGAGAATATAGCATCGATTGCAGAAGTGGTAGCATCACGAAAGTCACCTTTCCTGATATCCTTATCCAAGAATCCATCACCCAGAATGACGATAGGAACACCTTTTCCAACCTTATGCTTCTGAAGTTGAGTAACCTTGCCATCATCAGTTGTCAAATCCTTAGAATGAGAGAGAGCGTAAGGAGTCTCATCATCATCATTAACAACATCATCATCTTTCTCGCATCCTGTAAATGCAAAGATTAGAATAGGCAAAAAAAGTAATCTGTAAAAGAATTTCATATCAAATCTTGTTTTTAGTTTAAGTTTTTAGAATAACGATTGCAAAGGTATAACAAGAAAATGACAAAACACAATATTTTTCGTTCTTTAACCTTATTTAACCATTAACATCCTATCATAAGTATCTTTTATCCTGTTCCCATTCACATTTAATCACGAAATGCGGATATAATATCCCTAAAATGACTTCGTTCTAGTTTCGCTCTTCCTCCGTACCAAACTCGATGAAACTCCCATTTTTCCAAGGAAATAGCGAAGGTTCATCGAGTTTGGTTCGGAGGAACAACGGACTTACATAGGAGGCATATTGGCATTACTATTCTTCCG
>JAEEGG010013462.1_pt1 | contig 17489 bp, 14 predicted proteins | sample 9134161 | NCBI WGS metagenome assembly JAEEGG01 (sample SAMN16246543, study PRJNA631951) | gut metagenome | biome: gut microbiome; feature: rumen; material: CR-attached | host: Bos | place: Iran: Karaj | collected 2018-10 | reverse complement strand
GCACCATGGTCATCCTCATGTTCCAGGGCAGCAACTGCATGCTGTCCGTCAACGGGCAGCAGTTCGCCGGCACTTGGAACATCACGGGCAACCGGCTGAACATCCAGCTGCAGAACGGCAGGACGCTTTCCTACGCCTTCGCCCTCCAGGGCGATGCGCTCATCCTGGATGGCCAGATGCGCCTCATGCGCCAGCCCATGCCGGGGCAGCAGCCGGGATGGGGCCAGCCTCCCTATCCGCAGCAGCCTGCGCAGCCGGGATGGGGGCAACAGCCCCAGCAACCCCAGCAGCCGGGATGGAACCAGCCGCAGCAGCAACCCCAGGCCCAGCCGGGATGGGGGCAGCAGCCTGCGGCACAGCCCGGTCCGCTCACCGGCCGCTGGGCCTCCGCCGCCAACAGCAGCAAAATGTACCTTGTCCAGGTATTTACCGGCGATCTGTGCATCAGCTACCTCAACGGTGAAGAACTGGAGCGCTCCCGCTACACCTATGCCAACGGAAGGCTCACGCAGCACATGCTCACCGGCAGGGCCGCCGGCCAGACGCTGGTCTGGAACTGCCAGGTCAACGGCAACAGGATGGTCATCTCTGGATCAGGATTGAAGCAGCCCACCGTGTGGCTGCGCCAGCGCTGACAAGCGGGCATCACGGAGGGGCAGGCAGGTAGCGGCCTGCCCTGCCTGCAGGGCTTCCTGTTCCGTGCAAAGCCAAAGGACTTCCCATGAAGATATGTGCCCTGTCTGCCTGCCTCCTGCTCCTTTCCGCCCCCGCCATGGCCGAAGCCCCGCAGGCGCCGGCCGGTCCCGGGACCGCTGTCCAAAGGGAACAGGCGGACCCCACCCTCCAGGTGTCCGCCCCGAAAGCCATCCCCTTTTCTGCAAAAGGCGAAGGCATGGAAGGCCTGGCCATCCTTCCTCCGCCTCCCGGCATCGGAAGCGTCCGCTTCCTGCATGACGAGGCCTGCTATAAGGAGGGGCTGCTCGAGCGCAGGGGCCCGCGCGGCGAACGTGCCGCAAAAGACGCAGACCTCCGCACGATGGCCGAAAGTTTCTCCGAGGCGTTCGGCCTTGAGATCAGCAAGGGCAACACCCCGGCGATCTACGCGCTGCTCTCGCGCGCGGCCCGGGACCTGGGCGGCTTGAGCACGCGCGCGGCCAAGAAGCATTATCAGCGCGTGCGCCCGTTCGTGCTGTACAACGAGCCGACATGCCTGCCGGAAGAAGAGATCTTCACCCGCAAGACCGGCTCCTACCCTTCCAGCCACAGCTCCCGGGGCTGGGGCATGGCGCTCATCCTGGCGGAGATCAATCCGCAGAACAGGGAGGCCATCTTCAAGCGCGGCTACGAGATCGGGCAAAGCCGCGTCATCTGCGGATTCCACTGGCAAAGCGACGTCGATGCCGGGCGCATGGCTGCCGCGGCCACGGTGGCGGTATTGCACGGCAATGAAGGATTTTTAAAGGCCATGGAAAAGGCCAAGGCGGAATTCGCCGGCAAAAAAAGCCGGGCGCAGGACACGGCACGCTGAACGTCCCCTCCCGTCCGCCATGCGTCCTTCCCCGCCGGCAGGAACGCGCTGCGCGCCTATCCCAGGGGATCTTCCAGCAGGCGGATGAACGTGTCTGCGGTCACGCGGGAGAGGTCGAAATCCAGATCCCAGCCAGCCCCTTCTTCCTTCTCATTGATGCGCGCTCCGGCCAGGGCAAGGACTTCCCGCAGCTTGAGGCATGTCGCCGTTGACGCGCGGGCATGCTCCACAAAGCCCCTGCCCGCATCGTTGAACGAAGACACGATGCCGCGCCCCATGACGCCCGAGGCGAACACGAAGCGCTTGCTGCCGTCGGCAGCGCAGTCGATCATGCCCAGGGCCAGGGAAGGCCCCTCTATGGTCATGGGGATGGCGAAGTCCAGCCCCCTCCCCACCAGGCTCTTCCGGCTGATCTTCCCTTCGTCCGCGCCTTCCAGGATCAGGCGGAAGGGGCAGGGGCCCTTGTTGGTGAAATTGTTCAGGTTGACCAGCAGCATCTCGTCCCTGATGCCCTCGCCGATGAAATACACCTCGGACGCCCCGCCCTTTTGACGCGGCGCGTCGGTCATGTCGCCGCTGAAAAGGATCTTGGCCTCGGTGCGCAGGACATCGTTTTCCTCGGACCACTGCACATGCCAGCCATAGTTGACGGTGGCGGAGTTGAGGTGCAGGTCAAGGTCGGTGCGTTCTTCGCTGCCGTCCAGCGCGGTATTTTCCCAATGCACGCCGCATATGACGCTTTTGGGGAGCCTGTACGTGGAGTTGAAGGGGATGGCTCCGGTAAACTGCTTCGTTGAAACGGGGAAGGCGTATTCCGGATCGTCCGGCAGGAAGACGCTCTTGCCGGCGACACGCGGGCGGAGGTCGGCAAGCAGGGCTTCCATGCAGGCAGCCTCGACCTCCGGGGAGACCGGGATGCCTGCCGCCTGCTCCCCGACCCAGATCTTGCCGTTGCGTATCGCGTAGGCGGCATGTTCCGCGCCCAGCCTGCGGCGCCGGATGGCATTGACCAGGGCGGCTTTTTTGCCTGTGGAGACCTTTTTGAGTTCGGCGCGTATCACAGCGGCATCCTGCGCCTTCCCGCACGTGATCAGGTCGAGCGGCTGGGGATGCGCCGGCCTCTTGAGCGTGCAGGCAAGCCTGCGCATGCGGTTCACGGGAGCCCGGAACAGCGGGTTCCTGCGCAGCGCAAGGAAGAGCGGCTTGAAGCGGTAGAAGATCCTGGCGCATTCCGGAACGAGCCCGGGATGCTGGGAGAAATGATCTGTTTTAAGGCTGGCGGCGCCTTCTGCCAGTGCGGCGATGGCCTCCGGAGACTTGATGAGCAAAAAGCTGCCGGTTGCCTTGTAGATGAGGAAGCGCAGGAACTCCAGGCCGTCCTGCGGGCAGCCGCCCGAAAGGTCCCAGAGCAGCATCTTCATTTCCTTGTTCCGGCACTGAGCGATATCCCATTCCTTCGCAACGTCCAGGATGCCCAGCATGGCGGCAAGATGCGGCATGGCATCCTTATGCACGGGAACACGGCCGAATGCGACGGCGTGCAGGCGCTCCTTCAGCTCTTCCATGGGCATCTTGCGCAGGATGGTGATGCGCACAGGCTCATCTGCCGGCAGGGAAAGGCGCTCGGCAGGGATGACCGCCTGTGCCGGCAGCCCCCATCCCTCAAGCCCGTAGGTGGAAACATAGTGCAGGATCTGCCGGGCAAAAAGCCTGTCGCTGTCGCCGTCCTTCACGACGGCAAACGACTTGTGGAATCCGGCGTTCAGGCTGCGCAGGTCGTAGCCCACGCCCTTCCTGAGAAAATCCCCCAGGCTTCCCAGCAGGGGATTGCATGCCCAGGCATCGGGGGTGATGCGGTAGCCGCAGAGGACCTCCGCTTCGTCATCCTTTTCGGCCGGGGGGACAGGCACATCCACTTCGGGGACCGCACGGAAGAAAAGGATGCAGGCTTTGGTCAGTTCCGTTGCTTTTTCTATGGTGAGCATGGAAGGACTCCTTTTGCACACATCCCAAAAAAAGCAGGGCGGTGTCCAGCTTTCGGCTGAAAACGCCCTGCAGAGAAAACGCGGCGGAAAGTAAAAGGCCTTGCGGCCACAAGGAGGAAAGGAACTTTCGTATGCCGCGTAACGATCAAAAATCGGGCGGGAAGCAGACCGGCAGGAAAGGAACTTCCGCATGCCCTGAAGATACCGGACGGACCGGAGGGAAAGCGATGCCTTCCTGCTGGGATGCTGCGCCGGGAGGCCCGGTTTGTCAAGCGGTTTCTAAAGGCGCACCGCCTGCCATCACTGCCGCCCGCGCTCTTTTTTCTCCTGCGATGCCTCCTGCCATGCGGCAGGGTCGCGGCGGCGCCACGCACCTTCGTCGAACATCATGCGTTCCACGGACTGCGCGAGCCTTTCCAGCCCGGCGCCCGTCAGGGCGGAAACCGGCAGCGCCCCGGGATTGTCCAGGAGCAGTTCCGCCCGCCGTTCCCGGGGGACGCTGTCCCATTTGTTCAGCACGACGAGCCTAGGCACGGACGACAACGACATGTCTGCGAGCACGCGCTCCACGGCTTCCATCTGCCTGCGGCATTCCGGATGCGAGGCGTCAGCCACATGGATCAGCATGTCGGCAGACTCCAATTCCTCCAGGGTGGCCCGGAAGGCTTCCGTCAATTCCCTGGGCAGGCTCCGTATGAAGCCCACGGTGTCGGCAAGGGCGAGTTCCCTTTCCCTGGGGAATCGCAGCCGCCTTGTCGTGGGATCCAGCGTGGCAAAAAGCTTGTCTTCCGCCAGGGCATCCGCCCGGGTGAGGGCGTTGAGCAGGGTGGACTTGCCGGCATTGGTATAGCCCACCAGCGCTGCCAGGGGGAGCCCCTGCCGTGCCCTGCGCGCACGGATGTGGTAGCGCTGCCGCCTCAAAAGCTCCAGTTCTCCCCTGAGCCGCGCGATGCGCGCGCGCAGGCGGCGCCTGTCCAGCTCCAGCTTGGTCTCTCCCCTGCCCTTGTTCCCGAAGATGCCCCCGGCCAGCCTGTCCAGCGAACGGTCCCTGCCCGCGAGCCGGGGCAGTTCGTACTGCAGGCGGGCCATCTCCACCTGGAGCTTCCCCGCCCTGCTCATGGCATGGCGCGCAAAGATATCCAGGATGAGCTGCGTGCGGTCCATCACGCGGCGCTCGGTGACCTCGGAAAGGCTGGTCAGCTGCGCAGGAGCGAGCTCCCCGTCAAAAATGACCAGCGAGGCCTGCCCTTGCAGGGCGAGCACCTCCAGTTCCGCCAGCTTGCTCTTGCCAAGGATGTGCCGGGGGTGGATGGCAGCCACGCGCTGCGTCATGGTCCCGGCGACGGCGATGCCCGCCGTGCGGGCCAGTTCCGCCAGCTCGGCAAGGTTCCGCTCCTGCTCCGCCTTCGGCTCGGGGGACACGGAAACGAGCACGGCCCGCAACGCATCCGCCTCTCCCGCGGACACCGCCCCGTCGAGCACGCGCCCGAATTCTTCTTCCAGGGCTTCGCTCTCCGCCGCGGCGTCGATGTCTGCCCTGTCCCAGGGGATCATCTCTCCCGTGGCGTAGGCCGGTTCGTCGCTGCCGGGGACCGGGGGCAGGAGGTGAGCGTGCTGGAACTTTGACGGCCGCCCCCATTCGTCCACGGTGAGCACGTCGAGGGAATCCAGCCGCAGGAAAAGCAGGTCCATCAGGTCCTCGCGGGAAAGGCCTTCCTGCGCGAGGTGGGTGTGCAGCAGGCGCAGCCCGCGGAGGCGCCCCGCGCCGGTGCGGGCAAGGGGCAACTCCGGGATGAGGATGGACGAGGCATCGCCCGCCACCACCATCTCCACCCTGCCGCGGCGGTCGATCACGAGCCCGATCTGGCGCGACAGCAGGCGGGAAAGGGCGGCGAGCTCATGGGCCTGGTCGGCGCTGAACCCTCCGGGCGCATGATAGCGGCGCTGGCCAAGCCTGGACAACGCCTTGAGCTCACTGGGCTTCAGCCCGGCGGTGTTCCCTTCGACGCGCGCGGCTATTGCGCGCCTCCCGCCATCCAGGCGGCGATCATCCCGTCGTATTCCGCCGTCTTCTTGAACGTGGCCGCGGCCATGCGCCTGCGGAAGGCAAGGCTCACGCCGCCCTTTTCCATCTCCCGCATGGCTTCGGGATAGAACGCGGGGTCGGAAACGACGAGGACGCTGTTGAAATTCTTGGAGGAGGCACGCAGGAGGCAGGGGCCGCCGATGTCGATCTCCTCAACCATGCCCGCCGGATCAAGATTTTTTTCCAGGGCGGACTTGAAATCGTAAAGGTTGACCACCACGAGGTCGAAGGGCTTGATCTCCAGGTCGGCAAGGGTCGCCATGTGCGCGGGGTCGTCCTTGTTGGCGAGGATGCCGCCGTGTATGCGCGGGTTGAGCGTTTTGACCCTGCCGCCCAGGATCTCCGGGAATCCCGTGACGTCGCTCACTGCCGTGACAGGCAGCCCCTGCGACTGCAAAAACTTCATGGTGCCCCCCGTGGAGACCATCTCCACGCCTTTCCCATGCAGGAAAGCGGCGAACTCTGCCAGACCGTCCTTATGCGTCACGCTTATGAGTGCGCGCCTGATCACAAGATCTTCCATGTCTGCTCCCTGGTTGTCGTTCATCCCATGGCCGCCGGGCTACCGGGAAAAGACGCTTCCCGTCCTGCCAGCCACCGGTAAAAAGCCGCGGTCCATTCGCTGAACGGCGGTGCAGGATGCCCGCCGGTGTTTTCTGGATCCCCGGCCTCTCGGTCGGCAAGCTCCTGGATCCATCCGTTGTGCATGTCCATCAGACGGAGGAACCCCTTGTCTTCCGCCAGCCGGCGCAAGCTCTCCGCCAGCGCTTCTGCATCGGCGGCCATGCCGCAGGCCCCCGCGGCCCACGCCGCAAGGGCATCGCGCATGTGTCCAAGGGAAACTTCCCTGCCGTCCAGTTCTTTCAGGAGGCCGGAAAGCTCCGGCTCCTCCCGCAGGGAACGCTCGGCGACCTGCGGAGGCACCGCGATCATGGCAGCGTCTTCCTTTCCGGGGACATCCTCCAGGAAATGAAAGCGCAGCCACTGCTCGTAGCGCACAGCGCAAAAAAACATGCCTGCAAAATCGTCCATGCCTTGCCTCAAAAGCCAGCGTCCTTCAATATGTTTTAAATGCCGCCCGCGATATGTCAAGCCTGCATCCCTGAGGGGGCGCGTCCCCGCCCCAAAAAATCTTGCTAAGCCCCCTGCCAGCACCTATAGTGGATGAGTCAGCGACATCGCGGAGGCAAATATGTTCACCGCTTTCTTTGTGTTCCTGGGCTGGTTCATCGGAGGCTTCGTCAGCGGCATCTCGGGATTCGGGGCGATGATGCTCGCCCTCCCCGTGCTCACCCTCGGCCTCGCGCCAAAGGATGCCATCCTCACCTGCTGCATCGTGGCCGGCCCCTGCTGCATCCAGCTGGCCTGGCTGTACCGCAGGTATGTCTACTGGCCCGACATGAAATGGCTGTGGATCAGCTGCGTTCCCGGCTGCATCCTGGGGACGCTCACCCTCATGGTCCTGCCCGTGGGCTGGCTGCAGATCGGCATCAGCCTGCTGATCTGCATCTTCCTCCTCGTCCAGCTCTTCGGCAGCAGGGCCACATGGACCCTGCCGGATTCCGTCGCCTCCCTGCTCGTCACCGGATGCGCCAGCGGCTTCTGCAATTCCACGGTCTCCGTGGTGGGCGTGCCCATGGGCATCTTCGTCCTGCTCAAGCACTGGGACAAAGACAAGGCGCGCGGCACCATGTCCATGTTCTTCATGCTGAGCAGCCTCATCACCATCGCGACGCAATGGGCCTCCGGGCTCTACACGCTCTATCTCCTGCAGATATCCGTCATCGGCACGGCAGGCTGCTTCATCGGGCAGTCCCTGGGATTCAAGGTGGGCAAGCACATCAACCAGTCCATTTTCGTCAAGTTCGCCCTCTGCTTCCTCTCCTGCGCCGCGGCCATGCTGTTCTGGAAAGGCCTCCATTCCTGATCGCGGCGCCTTCCGCCGGCTTGTCCCCGGCACGCTCGCAGCATGGTCTCCGGCGCCATCCAGACCATAAAAAAAAACGGGATGCCCTTCGCATCCCGCTTTTTTCCGTTCTCCTGCCCTGTCATGCTGCCGCGGTCCCGGTGATCAGCTCCGTGATGTTGCCGATGATGTTGCGCAGGGCCACGAGCCCTACGCCGAGGAAGCAGAGGGGGACGCCGACATAGCCGTAGAACAGGTGCATGAAATCCATGCAGGCGAACACGCCGAACCATCCGCCCTGCGCAAAGCGCCAGCCATACCAGCAGACCATGACCGCCGTGACCAGCATCAGGATATGAGCCAGCAGGCGGAAAAGCGCGCGGACGCGGAACGAGCAGGCGCCGAAGATGTCCAGGGAGATATGCCCGCCTTTCTCCACAGCCACGACGCTCCCGGAAAAGGCGATCCAAACCAGCAGGAAGCGCGCAAGCTCCTCGTACCATGATGGCACGTACTTGATGGTGTAGCGCAGGATGCAGCCTACCCCCAGGTCAAAGACGATGCCGAACAGGCTGATCACGAGCACGACCTTGCAAACGGCAGACAGGGCCTTGGACAGGCGGTCGAAAAGGAAGTACAGGCCCTGGAGCAAACTGATCATGGCTGGCCTCTCAACGGTTTCAGATCTATCGACGTTCCATTCCGGCGCATCAGGCGCCCGTCATGCCTTCGCCGCTCCCCTGGCGAGGCGTGCGCGCCCCAGCGACGCCACGGTGTTCAGGGCGTTCTCCACGAGCTCAACGCTCACGGGCACGGCCATGTTCCAGATCCGGCTCTTGGGCTTGCACGAGGCTTCCGCCACCAGGCGCACCTTTTCGGGGTTGAAGTCGGCGATGCCGGCCTGCTCGAAGGAGATGGGGAGATCGAGGCTGAGCAGGAAATCCTGCAGCTTTCCGATCTCTTCTGCGCTCCTCCCTTCGAGGACGAACTGCGCCAGGATGCCCAGGGCGACTTCCTCGCCGTGCAGCAGCCCCTTGGCATCGCCATAGAGCGGGGTGAGCACGGAAAGCGAAAGCCCTATGCCATGTGCGGCGGCCACGCCGCAGCCTTCGAAGCCCACGCCGGAGAGCAGGATGTTGGCCTCGATGACCTTTTCCACGCTCTCCGTGCATTCCTTGCGGCGCACTGCATCGTAGGCTTCCTTGCCATACTGCCAGATCGTTTCATGGCAGATGCGCGCGATGGCCTGGGAAGTGACCGTCTGCTTGCCGTTGTAAAAATTGTCAGCGCCCTTTTTCAGGCACTGCTGCGCCTCATAATAGGTCGCCAGGGCGTCGGCGATGCCCGAGGCGAAAAAGCGGGCCGGCGCCTGGGAGATGATCTGCGAATCCACGAAGATGCAGTCCGGATTCAGCGCAAGGAAGCGCGGTCCGAGCCACTCGCCTTCGTCAGTGTAGGTGACAATGACGCGGCTGGTGGGCGCATCGTTGGAAGCGAGCGTCGGCGCGATGACCACGGGGAGCCCCAGATTCAGCGCGATGCCCTTGGTCACGTCAAGGGTCTTGCCGCCGCCCACGGCCACGAGCACGTCGCTGCGGAAGTCCTTCGCCTTGGACGACAAAAGGTCGATCTGCCCGGGGCTGCACTCGCCGGCGAACTGGAGGATCTCGCAAGGCATCCCGGCCTTTTCGAAAGACGCGGTGATCCTTTCCCCAAGCAGGCTGCGCACAAAGGCATCCGCCACGACCAGCGGGCGGGAGCCGAAGCGCCTGACCTCCTCGCCTATGCGGTCAAAGATCCCATAACCCTGAAGATATAAACGCGGGAATCCGAGGCTGTACATACGTGTTCCTGAGCATCTCGCCGCGGGGCCGGTCCCCGGAGGGACCGGCAGCGGCGGTTGTCGTTGCAATGTTACTTGGACGCTTCTTCCACGGCCTTCTTATACTTGGCAAGCCAGGCGGCTCCCTTGTCGCCGTACTTGTCAAGATACCACTTCTCCATGCCTTCCTTGGCGCCCATGAGGCCCTTGCGCTGTTCCGGCGTGGGGATGGTGAGCTTGCCGCCGCCCTTGACGAACTTTTCGCGGGCGGAAGCTTCGATGTTCTCGTTGAAGTCAGACTGGGCTTCGGCGCCGTACACGAGGCCGTCGAGCACGACCTTCTGCAGGTCAGCGGGCATCGATGCGAGCCACTGCTTGTTGACCCAGTAGAAGCCGTACAGGTAGGTGTGCATGTCGAGGAAGCCGAAGCGGATGGCTTCGTCCATCTTGTTGGAGAGGATGTCGTTGATGGCGATCTTGAGCCCGTCGACCACGCCGGTGGAAAGCGCGGTGTAGCATTCGCCCCAGGCGACCACGGAGGGGTTGGCGCCCACCTGGCGGGTGAACTCCTGCTGCAGCGGGGAGTTGATGGTGCGGATCTTCAGCCCCTTGAGGTCATCAACGGACTTGATCTCCTTCTTCGTGGTGTAGAAGGAACGCCAGTTGCCGCCGTTGCACATGGAAGCGAGCTGCACGTTGGGGAGCACCTTGGGCAGCGCCGCGTTGATCTCGCCGATGAAGCTGCCGCGCATGAACTTGCGCCCCGTGGCGTCGTCGGGCATGCTGTACTGCAGGTCGATAAGGCACAGTTCGGGGATGAAGCTGGCGATGCCGTCCACGGAAGTATGGGCCACTTCGAGGGAGCCCATCTGCACCTGTTCCACCACTTCCTTGTAGTTGCCGAGCTGGTTGGCCGGATAGATCTCCACCTTGATGCGTCCGCCGGAATGCTTGTCGATGTACTCCTTAATCTTCAGCGAGCCCTGATGGTCGTCGGAGTCAGCGGTGGTGGGTCCGGCATGGCTGATCTTCATGGTCCAGCTGTCTGCGGCCTGGGATTGATAGGCCGTTCCGCAGATGAGGCCAAGGGCAACCAGCCCGAACACAAGTTTCTTGCCGAATTTCATACTTGCTCCTTCGTTGGAAGTTTATGGACAAAGCCAGCGCGCGGGCGCGCTAGATGGACAACAGTTTGGGCAGGGTGAGGGAGATGGCCGGGATGTACGTGACCAGCATGATGACGACCACCTGCGCCAGGAAGAACGGCAGCATGGTGCGGACCAGCTTGTTGACCGGCACCTTGCCGATGGTGCTGGTGGCGAACAGGGCCAGTCCGAAAGGCGGCGTGACGAGCCCGACGCTCAGGTTGATGCACATGACGGCGGCAAAATGCACCGGGTCGATGCCCAGCCTGGCGATGGTGGGCCCGAAGATGGGGCCGAGGATGAGGATGGCGGGCCCGGCGTCGAGCAGCATCCCCGCCCCGAAAAGCAGGAAATTCACGATCATCAGGAAGACATAGGGATTGTCGGATATGCTCAGGATGAACGTGCCCAGGCGCTGGGGGACCTGCGAAACGGTGAGCACCCAGCCGAACATCGCGGCGGCGCCCACGAGCAGCAGGATGGTGGCCGCGGAAGTGCCGCTCTTGAGGAGGATGCCCGGAAGCTCGGAAAAGGTGAGTTCACGGCGTATGAGGGAAAGCCCGGCGGCGTAGAGCACCGCCAGGACCGCGGCCGCGGTGGGCGTCACGGCGCCGCTCAGGATGCCGCCCAGGATGATGACCGGGGTCATCAGCGGCAGCACGCTCTCCCGCGTGATGCGCATCTTCTCCTGGAAAGACTGGCGTATCTCACGCTTGGGGAGGTTGAGCCTCCTGGACTGCAGGGCGACCACGAAGCTCAGCGCCAGCCCCATGAGCACGCCGGGCACGAAGCCGGCGGCGAACAGCGCCCCCACCGAAACGCCCATGACGTAGGCGTAGACGATCATGATGATGCTGGGAGGGATGATGGGGCCGATGATGCAGGAAGCGGCCGTGACGGCAGAGGCGTAGTCCCTGGTATAGCCGTCCTTCTCCATGGCGGGGATGAGCATGCTGCCAAGGGCGGAGACGTCGGCCACCGCGGATCCCGAAAGCCCGGCGAAGAAGATGCTGGAGAGGATGTTCACGTGCGCGAGCCCGCCGCGCAGCCTGCCGACGAGCATGTTGGCGAAGGCCACCAGGCGGGTGGTGATGCTGCCGCGGTTCATCAGGTCGCCGGCGAGCACGAACAGGGGGATGGCGAGGAGAGGGAAGTTGTCGATGCCCGCATAGATGCGCTGGGCGGAGGAATTGAGGAAGGCCACCTTGCCATCGATAAGGAAGCCCATCATGGGACCCAGGATCAGCCCGAAAACGATGGGAATGCCGACGAGCACGGCCGCAACCGTGATCCACAGGAACACAACGGACATCTGGCCTCCTCTGCACCGCTCCTGCCGGAGCCCGGCGTACATGGTATATCAGTCATAGTATCCATGCCCACTGTTTTTGTAAATATCCATGGGGCTGTTTTTAATGCATGAACAGCGTTTTCTTCGCAGGATGCGCCCCGGGAGAAAAAAATGACAGTGTCGGGGAGCCTTCTTTTAAACAAAGCCCCTGGCGCCAGGTGCCAACCTGCGCGCCAGTCCATGCGCGTCATCGCTCCTCCGGCGGACAGGCAGGATCGCATGGTGCCGCCAAAACGGATCACGCGGGAGATGAAGGGCGGATCAGCCTCTAAACCCTGCACCGGTCACGTTTTCCGGGCTTCTGCAGAAAAGAGCGCACTTCATCGCGGGAGGGGATACCGTCCCAGCCGCCGCCGTTCCGGCAAAGGATTGCCGAGGCTGCTGATGCCATGCGCACAGCCTCCGGAAGGTCCTGGCCGATGGCAAGACCCGCTGCAAGGACCCCGTGGAAGACATCGCCGGCGCCGGTGCTGTCTGCTACAGACACGGGGAACGAAGGCACATGAAAGATATCCCCGCGGACATTCCAGAGAGAACCCTTGTCTCCCTGCGTCGCCGCGACGACGCCTCTGCACCGGCTTCCCAGTTCCAGGAGTGCCTCCCGCGTATCGTCCAACCCGACCAGCCGCCGCAACCCAAGGTCAGCACAGACGACATAGCTGGCGCGCCGCACGCAATCCATGTAGCAGCGGTCTTCCGATACCACGTCCACGTCAAGCAGCACAGGTATGCCGAGCCTGGCCGCCTCATCCATCACCCTGGGCATCACCTGGAGCCAGCGCATGTCGCTGAGTATGAACGTGTCCTCATCCAGCGTATCGAAAGGAAGATCTTCCGCTTCGGCGACCATGGCCGGGTCGGTATAGGCAAGGATCTGCCTCTCCCCTGAAGGATCGACCATGATGCAGGAGCATGACGTGCTGGACCGCGGACATACGACGATGCCGGAGACATCGACACCGCGGACGGAAAGGCTGTGCCTGAGCCACTGCCCTTCAGCGTCGTCTCCGACACGACCCCAGTATGCAGTCTCCACTCCCATCCTGGCAGCGGCGATGGCTGCCGTAGGCGCAGGACCGCCCCCGCGTTTGACCACGCTGGATGAAGCCACCTTGCAGGGACCGCTAGGCAGCTCCCGAACGCGGTAGACGCGATCCAAAAAAAGATTGCCGATGCAGACCAGCTTCATGGCATCCTGCGCTATTCGCCCTGGAGCATGTCTTCCGAAAGGGTATCCGCAACGGCAACGCAGTCTTTAAGGCGCCCGGCAGATCCGAACAGCTTCATGTAGTGGACAGCCAGGGCGCGGACCCCGTCGCGCCCCTTCTCCAGCAGGTCAAGGAGGTCGCAGTCAGGGTCTTCGCCAAGCCGCTCGCGGATGCGGCGTACGGCTGCGCCCTTGAGCGCCGTGTTGATATTGATCTTCCGCAGCCCGTTGCGCGTCGCCGTGCGTATGGCTTCCTCGGTGACGCCCGAAGCCCCGTGCAGCACAAGGGGGACGCCGATCTTGCGCAGCCTTTTGAGCAGATCCTGGTCAAGTTCCATGGAAGAGCTTTTCATGCCGTGGATCGAGCCCAGGGAAACCGCAAGGAAGTCCACGCCCGTGCGCTGTGCGAACTCCCCGGCCTGTTCCGGGTCGGTATACATGATGTCTGCGCTGCTGCCGCCGGGCATGGGCACTTCGCCCACCTCCCCTTCCGCGCTGGCGCCGTAGTCGTGCGCCATCTGCACCATTTCGCGGGTCTTGCGGACGTTGTCCTCGAAAGGCAGGGACGAGCCGTCAAACATCACGGAGGAAACTCCGAGGCGCAGGGCTTTGCCTATGAGCTTGAGATCGCGCGCGTGGTCGATGTGCAGGGCGAATTTCGCGCCGCTCTGCCCGGCTGCTGAACGGCAGAGGGCAATGATGTTCTCCATGCCGATATGACGGTACGCCTGGGCGCCCAGGGCAAGGATGGCGGGAGAAGCCGTTTCCTCTGCGGCCCTGATGACTCCGCCGAGCGTGGTGTAATTGTGCACGTTGAAATGACCCAGGCACCAATCCTGCGCAGGGTCAAGGGCCAGGAGCTCGTTCATGGTATAAAATGGCATGGAGACATTTCCTCACGGCATATTGGTGGCACAACTGTCAGAACCGACCCAAAAGCAGTAATAATTTACCATGCCTCTCGCCAAGGCGTCAATGCGCGCGGCGCGTTTTTCCTTTGCCAAGGCAGAAGCATCTTGAGAAGACCGTATAGGCGATGAAACCAAAAAAAGATAGAAATGGCCTCCTGGGGCGTGCTTTCTAAAAACGTAACGTTTCAACTGCTGTCATTAACGTTGGACTGGATACGCGGCCATTGCCAGGCCATCAGGAAGGTCGAACGGACGACCTCCCCTCATCACGAAGGCGAAGGAAGCAGATCTTCTGTCCTGAGTGCCGGAAAAGGTCACCGCGTCATCCGGGAAATGCCCGCCAGACCTTCCTACCTGTTGTTCCAGCACCCGGCAAGATCGCTGAAGATGCCCTGCATGGCGGCGACCGCATCCTTGCCGGACAGCGTGCCGGCGAACCATTGTTCCGCCGCATCCAGGAACACGCTGCGGCCGATGGCAAAGCCCAGGATGTGCCCGCCACGCGGGATGCTGCGGAATGCGTCCTTCAGGGCGCCAGGGGATGCGTTGTTCCCGAGCACGAGGAAGCCGCGGCAATAGGGATCGTTGCGTTCCAGGATGGCTTCAAGCCTGCCCCAGGTCTCCGCCTTCGCCGGCGGCAGGATCTTCCAGTAGTCGGGGAACACGCCCAGGGCATAGCAGGCTTCCATCCATTCTGCCAGGGCGTCGTCGCCCTCCTCGGCGATCAGTTCGAGCAGCAGGTCATGGCCGGTCGCCCGGACTGCAGAAAAGAGCCGGCGCAGCTGCTCCTTGTCCTCCTGCACGGCATCCGCGGATTCGTCCCCCCTGATGCGCAGCAGGCACTTCACCACATGGTTCTCTGGCCAGCTCATGAGCGTCGCGCCCACGTCAGGGAGCCCTTCGAATGCCAGGGGGGATGCGCCTGTCTTTTCGATGCTGCGGCCGACCCAGAGGGGATGCTTGTTGGTGTCTAGGAGGATGTCCAAGGCGTAGGTATCGTCCGCAAGCACGCCGACCTGCATTTTCCCGCCTGCTCCAGGCAGGTATCCGAGGAGCGCCTGGTAAATGAGGCCTTTGAACACGGAGATGTCTTTTGCGGACTTTTTGTACCTGGCCGCGAGTTCTTCAAAGCAGGCCCGGTGGTCCATGGCCAGTATGGCCAGGTCGCTCCATGTGTTGCGGCGGTTGGTCGACCAATGGATCTGTTCGAGCATGGCGTCATGGCGGAGCCATTTCTCCCTGCTCCCGTTTTTCAGGAAATACTGCATCTCCTCCCAGCTCGGATATGCTGAGGAGCAGCCCAGACGGGAAACGGCAAAGGCACCGGCGGCATTGGCGTAGCGGCAGCAGACGGGCAGCGGCTCGTCCCGCAGCCATCCGCGCAGGAAGCCAGACATGAAGCCGTCGCCGGCGCCGATGGAGTTGAACACCTTGACGGGGAAGCCAGGCTGTACGACGTCGTCGGTGAAGCTGTCGGGGATGTCGCCATCCAGTGCCGCGCATCCCCGGTCGCCCAGCTTATGGACGAGCACGGCATCCGTCATCCTGCGCACCTCGCGCAGCGCGGCGATGGGCTCGTCTTTCCCGCTGGCGATGTAGTACTCTTCCTCGGTCCCGACGATGAGGTCGAAATAAGGCAGGACCTTCCTGTACTCATTGGTCACGCGTTCAGACCAGGCAAGGCGGCTCGCGCCGGCGTCGTTTCCTGCCAGCCCCCAGAGGTTCGGGCGGAAATCAATGTCCAGGATGCATTTCAGTCCGAACTTTTTCGCACTTTCCAGTATCTTCATGGTCGCGGAGCGCACACCCTCCTGCGAGAGGTGTATGCCCGTGACGAGCACGGCCTTGGACTGCGCCAGGTAATCGGGGTCGATGTCTTCGGGGCGCAGCCCCATGTCCGCGCAGTCGACACGGTACTGGATGAGCGGGAAGTCATCTTTCCCGCGGATGCTGAGGATGACCATGGCGGTCAGCCTGGAAGGATCCGTCTTGACATGGCTGATATCCACCCCTTCGCTGGCAAGCTGCCATTTGATGTATTCCCCGTTGCCTTCCTTGCCGACGCCCGTGATGGCGCCGACCTTCAGCCCCAGGCGCGAAGTCCCTATGGCAATGTTCATGGGGCTGCCGCCGACGGATTTGGTGAACGTCATGGCCCTGTGGATGGGCACGCCGAATTCTCCGCTGTACATGTCCACACAGGAGCGTCCGATGCAGATCAGGTCAAATTTCTTATCAGGCATTGTGCTGTCCCCGCTGAGACCGCATCCTCAACGATGCGGAAAGGTCAAGAAGATATCCCGGGCTGCAGAAGGATGCGCCCCTGTCCAGGGCTCCGGCAGGACCGCCGGCGCCATCCTCCTGCCGCTTTTCAGCATAGCATGGACCTGCCTGCGGAACAACCATGGAATGTTGCAGCCTGGATACGGCAGTGCGCTGCTGATCCTGTTCCCGTCGCGTTTGCCCCGGCTGCTCCGCACTGCCGGCGGGGCGTGAGGCCATCCCACCTTCCCCGATCCGTCATGCTGCTCCGGCGGGCGGAGTTTTTCAAGAGCGGCAGGCGTTGCCAAAACGCCGTCCGTATGGCATCCTGCGCAGATCCGCACGCGGGGATCGCCCGCCGGGCATCCTGACGCGCCTGCACTGCATGGAGGACACGCCTATGGATCAGGCAACGTTTTTCTGGGGGCTCCCTTCGTTCATCGCACTCCTCCTGGCCATCGCCGCCCTGTTCACCACCAAGGTCTATCCCGCGCGCGAGGAACGGAAAAGCAAGGGGGCGGGATTCCTTTTCTGGATGATCGTCTCCTGGGCGCTCGCCGGCATATGCAGCATGCTGCAGCAATGGTCCGAAGCGCGCGGCTTTTCCTGGCAGTCCCTGCTGTTCACGCTGTTCTTCTCCGCAAGTGCCGTCATCATGTACGTCAAAGCGAACAAGCCCGCAGCCTGACACGCACCATGCCGCTGTCCGCCATTGCCTCATGCTGTGGATCAGCCTATAGTGATGGCGGAGAACGCCCATGGAACATACTTTTCTTCTTGCCGTGCCCCGCATGCATCCGCCCCTCCCCCCCATGCCCCAGGGCTGCCTGAGCTTCTGGCCGGGGCTTCCGGACATGCCGCAGGGGACATGGCAGCCCGGTCTGCCATGGACAGGCCAGGCGGCATCAGCATGCCTGGCCGATCTTGAACGCGCTGTGCGCGACGGGGCCAGCGGAGCGCCCGTGCAAGCGTTCACTGCAGGACGCAGCAGCGGCGGGCTATCCCCATCAGAAAGGGAAGCGCTGGAAGAACTGACCGGCACGCACGCCGGAACGCCGCCCGACGACCTGCGGCTGAACGCCCAGCAGACGCTGCTGCTGGCATGGCTCCGGGAACGGCAATCCCTGGAGATCGCCAGGCTGGAGGCTGCCATCGACGGCAAGCGTTCTGCGCTGAACGCCCTGATCTCCGGAAGGCGCAGCGCCGTTCCCCGGGAAACCGGCAGGGAGGAGACCGCCCTGCCTGCCTGGCGCGCATCCCTGGCCGCCATGCTGGCCTTCCTGCCT
>JAEEGG010013458.1_pt1 | contig 17493 bp, 14 predicted proteins | sample 9134161 | NCBI WGS metagenome assembly JAEEGG01 (sample SAMN16246543, study PRJNA631951) | gut metagenome | biome: gut microbiome; feature: rumen; material: CR-attached | host: Bos | place: Iran: Karaj | collected 2018-10 | reverse complement strand
AGGAACAACATGGATGGCCGAAAATCTCAAGTATCAAGGAACTCCAGAAACCTTTGAAGTTGACAAAAAATACTGCAAAAGTGACAATTGCAAAAATTCAGGTTACTACTATACCATAAATGCTGCGGAACAAGCCTGCCCGGAGGGATGGAGATTCCCGACAAATAACGAAGTTGCACTTCTAAGTACTCCTGACGACTCAGAAGAAGTTAGTGTGTCCTCGACGCGAAAGTTGTTCAATGCATTGTTCTCGCAGATGAATAGCTTGGGCCTTGGCTATGATGGATTGGATAAATATGGACTGAGTTTCACCAAGACCGGCCTATTTAATAGAGAAGTCTATGTGAATAGCGACTATCAGTACTTCTGGATCCAGGATACCGGATGGAAAGACATAACGGTAGCGGAAATAACAACCTACGAAATAAAGTCTCGCAAATTCTCCAGTGACATAAACAACATCAAGGCTCCCGTCCGCTGCGTCAAGGAATAAAAAAATAAATCCCGCGATTTTTTAACCGCGGGATCACCTGTATTAAACAAACACGACTTCGTTACCTGTGCGGGGCGTTTCCGCGCGGTTCGGGAGGCCCGATTCCGTATCGGCATAGCCTATCGCCACAGAGGCGTAGACGCGTTCATCTTCCTTAAGGCCAAGGCCGCGCAAGTATTCTAGAAGCGTCGGGTCTTCGTTCAGCCACTTGAGCTGATTGATATAGCAACTGCCAAGGTCGAGTTCATTGGCGGCAAGCATCATGTTTTCGACAGCGCAGGCAACATCGGCCATGTTGTTGCCGTATTCCTTCTTGTTCGCAACCACGATAAGCACAGGCGCCGTGTAGCAGAAAGAATAATTGCCCTTGCGCGAAAGCGTGATGGAATTCTTGAGGCTCTTGTAAAGGTCATCGCGGAGTTCCATCGCTGCAAATGCGGATTGTACAAGTTCCTTGAGCTTTGCAATCACCGCCGCATCCGAAATCACAAAGAAGTGATTACCTTGCGCGTTACCACCGGTCGGGCCAAACTGCCCTGCTTCGGCAATCAGTTTCAACTTTTCAATTTCAACAGGCTGCGCCTTGAACTTGCGCGTGCTGCGACGAGTCTTGATAGCTTCGAGTGTATTCATGTTTTTAAATGTAATATTATTCTTCAGGTTCTACAATCCCAGTCAAATACCATACGCTAGCTATCGGCGCAGAAAAACGATAAACAGTCCCGTCAATATCCACGGTATAAATCAAGGGGCTAACACGGGTTCCACCCGCAAAACGGCTCAATTCAATATTCTCCGGCAAGGAAACACCTTCCCTTTCTTGCAACTCAATTTTACCCCACTGGTATTTATCACCGGATTTTACGCAGCTCCAAAGTGCCGAAGTTTCCTCGTTCCAGTGCAAACCAACGTTCGAAAGAGTATCGCAACTTCCAAGGCTGTCGCGATATGCATAGCTGACTGAAGTTACGACATCTTCAGCATACCACATGTTAATCGCGGTGCATCGATAATATTTTCCATCGTACCTTTTTACAGTATTGAGCAACGCCCAGGAACAAATATCTCCCGCCTTTTCCGGAGCAGTAAGTTTTTCCTTGTCTACAGAATGCCACTTACCATCCTCGCACATGTAATATTCATCATCGTAAATCTTTTTCAAATAGTTATAAGGAACCACATTTTCACATGTATCCATGTTAATCACAGGCGGAATCGCTTCTGCACTATCAAGCTTACGCCATTTGTACTCCGCATTGGAATCATCCTTTTCTCCATCACTCTTTTCACAAATAAAATAATTCTTACCATCACTGTTCACTTTTTTCAGTTTTTTCTCAGTGCATGAATCATCCTTATAGACGAACCACGGTATTTCAGCCCACACAGTATCGCCAGCACCGTAATCAGCAAAATCACGGCACCCATAATAAATCCCAAGGTATTCACCTTTCACATGATCCTTTGCGCAATGGCCGATATAGTATGTCAACGAATCCACCTCAAGCCATTTGGAGTCAATGCACTGTATATACACATCATCCAGCTTTTTCAGAGCGCCATAACCATCGGTATAACACTTCCCAAATTGGCCGACCGCTTTTACTGCAATATATTTTGCAAAAGCGGCTGAATCTGTTCTAGGCACTTCCTTACCGGCATACTTATCGCTCCAGGCGCAATTTTTAGACTCATCGCATTCACAGACATACAACGAATCCCTGACATAGATAGCATCATTGTTACTGTATTCCCAACAACGATCATAATAGCCTTTTAGCAGTTCATCATGGGACACATTCTTTCTCCAGATGTTTGAGCCACTCTCGCATAAATATTCATCGCCCTTATACGTGACAAGAGACTTTGTCTTAAGCAGGCACAGTCCAAGGGTATCTTCGATAGGATTTTTGAATCGCCACTGTGCATAATAAATGCTATTGCCGTCATTGTCATAATAAAAGTATTTCCCATAATAAGCACTGGACTTTTTCTCAATTTTTATTGAATCGTCTGTCGTGAATTTTATTCCATAAACCTGGCTGAAAAATTCCTTCTGCATATTTTTCAAGTCCACGGCTGTATCTCTCGAAACACTCCGGAATACGGTTTCAAGCGAATATGTAGTAGGGACATTTTCAAACGTAGAAAGCCACGCATCGGCAGCCGTAATAGCTATCGTCGTATCAACAAAACCCTTCTCGGCATAGGACTCACGCAACTTCTTGAAATCGCTATAGAACAGGCTATCCGAAATTTCGTGCCTGCAAATCACGTACAAAAGCAAATCATCAAACCCAACATCGTAAGAAGGGAATTCATACGTCACGATTTTATACGCAGTGTTGCTAAATCTTTTTGACAACTCACTCATCACCGTATCCTCGGCATCTGCAAAGCTGTAATTTTCTTTCTTTACAAAATGTTCAAAACGCGAAGATGCAAGTGCCATGAAAATATTCTGGCTGATATTGTAGCTGCGGTATTTTGAGCTCAGGAGATAGTACTGCGAAAATTCCATCTTGGATTTTTCGCCATACGGAAACTCCGTTACAATCCTCAGAAGCGGATATTCAAGATCCTGAGACTCCATGGTAAAACGCTTTCCGTTCCAAGATGAAGTATCCCTGAACAGTTCTATCGTATCCACGGCATTCAGCTGCCCATCGACAACCTCAACACGGACCGCCGAAGGCTTCATCGTTGGCAAATACTCGACAACAGCACTTATTGAGCGAGGAGAATACTGGTACCCAGATTCATCAAATCGGGCAATGACAGCATCTTCGCCGTTATCGGAACAGGCGGCCAAAAGCAAAGCCGCAAACATTGTCAAAACAACACTTTTAAAATTCATCATTTCCTCCAAAATCATTTATCTCGTTTTTGCCAATAATAATCGCAACCGGGATCAAATCGTATTTCAGGCACTACAACACCATCTTCATTTTTACACGCATCCGTTGCTTCACAGACAAAAGAAAAACCATCATGTTCTACGACTTCGCCAAAATGTATATAATAGCATTCTTCCCCATAATATACCGGAGCAGGAATTTCCTTCCATATATTCTGCCATGTCAAGAAACGTTCATGATACAGGCTCCCTTCGCACGAATAGTAGACGCCCAAATGTTCCGCTTTATCCCTGGAGCAGCCACCCAGATAATACGTCAGTGAATCAATACGCCCCCATTTGCCATATTGGCATTGGACAAAGACGCTGTCAAGTGGATATTTATCGCCCGAATAGGAATTATTCGTTTGGCATTTTCCAAACTTTTGCACCCCCCTCGCATTCAGGACAGCTGCATACAGAGAGTCCTCTTCGTTGATATCCTTGTTGACAAACCGATCCGTCCAGGAACAATTATCACCATCGCATTCACAAAAGAACAGCGAATCATTCAAGTAAAAGAACTGATTTTTCGTCTCTGAATTACCGCATGCACCGAACTTGTATTTTAGCACTGTATCAATTTCGCTTTCGGCCTTCCAGACATTATCCTTTTCCTTGCACACGTAATACGCATTGTCATACTCCGCAACAGTAGTAGTCTGCAACAGGCACAGGCCAAGCGTATCCTCAATAGGGTCCACCAACCGGTAAAAGCATATAGACGCCCAGTTATCATATTCGCAGGGGCAGGCAAACTTGCGGCCATAAAACTCACTTCTTTTATTTTCTATCGTCACTTGGTGATTATAGCTATTACATGCAGGCATGGTCAATCCATATATACGCTCAAAGACACGACCATAATAGGCGTAACTGACAAACGAAGTATCTCTTGAAAAACTCTTATAAGTCGGCCTTCCATTTTTATCCTTTGCAGGTGCAAATGTAGAGAGCCACGCATCTGCCGCACGGACAATCAACGATGAATCAACTTTTCCCGTCTTGGCAAAATATTCGCTCATCTCCTTGTAGTCGCTGTAAAACACGCTATCCGAAATTTCGTGACGGCAGTAAAGGTACGGTTCATAAAGTTCCCAGCGGTTCGCGTAATGGACATCCTTAAACCGGTACGTATTCCACGCATTAAAATCTGCCTTGAAAATCTCCGTCATCTCAGAATACGCTTTTTCTTCGGCGGCCGAGAAATCAAGGCCTTCCTTCTGCACTAGCGTTTCAATGCGGCCCGCCGCTAGCGACGCATTTAAATTCAGTTTCAAGTCGTTGTTGGATTCGCGCAAATCCACATACTGCGGAAACTCCACCTTCTTTTTTCCATCCGAAAAGACACCCACAATCTTCACGTAAGGGAATTCATAATCGCGTTCGGCAATCTTAAAGACGAACGAATTCTTGAAGGTTGAATCCAGAATGATCTCGATTGAATCCCGCGAATTCAACATGCTGTCGACGCGGACAATTCTCACATATTCCGGAACCAAGGGAGGAGCGTATTCAATTACGCCTTGCAACGCCGTAGGAGAATACTGAAACCCGACATCGTCATATCTCGCCACGACGTGATTCTCGCTTTCAGAGCACGCCACCAAGCTCAACAAAACAAACAGAAGCCAAATCATACACATCCTCATCGCCAACTACTCCTCATCATTTTCCACCAGTTTCCAGCCATAAAACCAGGTGCAACTCACCGATACACTATCGATCTGTCTCACTTCACCAATTAAATCATCAGAACACTTGCCATAACGCTGAACGGCTCTCGCACTCAATGCAGATGCATACAGATCATCGCCTTTTTTGAAAGTACTATTGACATACTTGTCCGTCCATGCGCACACTCGCGAAGTATCGCATTCGCAGACAAACAGGGAATCTCTCAAATAGCCTGAAGCTCCATTAGACGCATAATGCCGAGCGCAGTTACCGAAAATCTTGTTCAACAACGAATCCCGACGGGTTTCTTCATTCCACGAGGCAGACCCCGGCCTACAGCGATAATAAGAGTCATTGTATTCGCTGACCAAATCATTCCCGTACAGGCAAACACCCATGGAATCATCCAATTCCGTCTGCAACCGCCAATAGCCAAGCCTTTTTTCGTAGACAAATGTGCGGCCATCATACAAGCTAGACTTGTTTTGAATACGAGAATAAAATTCTGAACCTGTTTCCCAAATATCCGTAGTCAACTGCACTGGCGCTCCATAAGCGCGCCTAAAGAGGCTATAGTCACAGCGGCTCACCCCAAAGACAGAATCCCTTGACAAGCTTTTAAATTGGGTATGTCCATCCGCATCGTCAAAAACTTTAAAAGTAGAAAGCCACACATCCGCAGACTTCACAAGCAAAGCGGAGTCCGCAATCCCCGATTTGGCAAACGTTTCACGATATTCGTTGAACGTGCTATAAAAAACGCTATCCGAAACTTCATGACGGCAATAAATGTACATCAAGAGCCCATTAAGTCTAGCCTCGTTTGCAATATATTCATTGACATACATTTCATAAGACATGACATCAGAAAACGTATTGAACGCTTGCCGCATTTCAGCAATCGCCTGCGTCATCGCCGAGTCAAAATCCAGTTCCTTTTCACGCACCAGCGTTTCAACACGCCCAGACATCACTGCCTCTGGGAGGTTCAGCGCGATGTCAATATTGAACTCTCTTAAGCGCACATATTGGGCAAATTCCATCTTTGCATTTTCACCCAGCGGGAACACCGGCACGATCTTTACAAACGGATATTCGTAATCGCGGTCGCCCACCCCAAAGGCATACCGCCCGTCATCATCCTTTGCAACAGAAACTTCAATAGAATCAATAGGATTGAGCTTTGCATCAACGCTTACAATCTTGATCTTTTCCGGCTTCATGCCCTTCAGGTAATAGACAATCCCGCGCATAAACGCAGGTGAATACTGGGTTCCATCTTTATCGTAGCGGGCAACGACACCGTCACCGCTATCAACGCTAGAACAGGCGACAAGCCACAAGACAAGAAACAGCAAAGACGCTTTTACATAGCCCATCGCAAACCTCTAGTTTTCGTCCTTATAAGATTCCAAATCCGATTTATTTGCAATTTGCCAATAATATAGTTCCTTACCCTCCGTGACTATTCTCCGGCAGACAAAGTATTCATCATCGTACTTCTTTATTTCCTTCTCGTTTTTGGAACTGCAGGAGTCGCCCTTCACGACAGGCGCATAGACATCCTCTTCCGAGACCTCGTTCCATTTTTCATTTTTACAATGGAAATACTTGTCGTCATATTTTTTATAGATATCAACAGTCACCCAGTTGCACAAGTCTCCTTGCACATCGGCATACGTGCAGCGTTCCCACTTATCTCCGCCATAAGCCCTGCACTTATAGTAATCGCCGTTTTCCAACTGGCCAAATTCATCCCTATTGGAACTATTTTTGCAAATGCCCATGTAGTACGAGAGCGTATCGACTTTAAGCCACTTTGTCCAGCGGCAACGCACCAGAATACTATCCATCACATGTTTTTCGCCATCATGATCCCTGCATTCGCCATAAAGCTTCGTCGCCAAGACATTGACCGTCGGCGTATCCAGTACGGTCGCCTTAAAGTCGTCTTTGACTTCGTTCCAGTTGCACTTGTCCTCAGATTCACAATCACAGACATACATATTGTCGTTATAGAAGCCTATTTCGCCATAATCGCCATAAGCCTTCCCCTCGCAACGGCTGTACTTGTGTCTCAAAATAGTATCCACATCGCTCACAGGCACCCACACAAACGACTCATTGCGGCACACATAAGAGACTCCATCAAGCTCCGCATAACGACTCCGGTCATACAGACAGGCGCCAATTTTTTCTTCAAGCGGAGCCTTCAGGCGCCATCCGCAAGAACTCAAATTGCACCTTTCCTCATAGACAAACATACGACTATTGTATTCGCTATGCTCATTTTCAATCTTGACGGAATCTTTCCAGGCTTTTTCAATCCCATACGCCCATTTAAAGAACGCCGTATCCAAACGTTGCAGAATTAAAGACGTATCGCGACTTGTGCTCTTAAAAAGATCACGCTCCGTAGAATCCGCCGAAATCTTAAAAGTAGAAAGCCAGGCATCGCCTGCTCGCGCCTTTATAGAAGCACTAATCGTCCCTTCCTTAGCAAAGGAATCCCGCAGTTCCTTGAAATCGCTATAGAACAAGCTATCCGAAATTTCGTGTCTGCAAAGGAGGTAAATCCATAAATCAAAAAGCCCCGGCCTTCCATAATCATCGCGATCGTAAAAGGCTCTACTATCAGGACTACCAATAGATGTTCCCAACGCTTCTTCAAGTTCCTTGTAAGCCTTTTTTTTGGCATCGCGTAGGCGAAAGCCCTTATCACGAACAAGCGTTTCAACACGCCCAGAAATCACGGCACCATAAAACTGCAAAAAGATATTTGAATTATACGTCAGCAAGTTTAAATACTGCGGGAACTCCATTTTCCCGTTTTCCCCTAACGGAAAAATCGTCACAAGCTTCACATACGGATATTCATAGTCACGAGAATCCACCTTGAATCCATCAGAACCCCATTCCAGAGAATCTATCGGCACTTCAAAAGAATCCACCGGGTTAAGCGACGCATCGACAGTTACAATTCTGACAGACTCCGCCTTCATCAAGGGCATGTAACCCACAATGCCATCTATTTCCGTCGGGGAAAATTTCATCCCATCTTCATCGTAACGGACAAGGATTTCTCCGCCATCGTTACCGGCATCAGAGCACGCCATCAAGCCCCAAAACACAAACAGCAGCGCAAGTGCCGCATTTTTCATTTTCACTTCTCCCTATTTTCTGTAAATATACAAACTCTATTTAGAACAGAGTATATGAAAAAGATAATCCGGCCTAATGGCCGGATGAAATGTTAAAAGACGGTGACAATAAACGAAATGTTCACCGTTTATAAATGCGCGCGAATTACTTGTTCAATGGGAGCATCAAGATTCTAGACTTACGTTTCTGATTGTAATGCTCGCGTTTGCTCTTCGGCAATTCTTCAACAGTACCATCTTCAAATCCGAGCTGGTAGAACCAATCGAGAGCCTGCGTCGTGAGCAAGAACAAAGTCTTGTAGCCCTTCATGCGACCCAGTGAAATCAGGTGGCGCACGATGGCTTCGCCAATGCCGGACTTGCGGTAGTTCGCACCGACTGCGATTCCCGCAACTTCGGCCATGCCGTCTTCGAAGGCATGGAGTGCGCCACAGCCATGGATGCTGTTGTCAATGCTATAGACAACGTAATCTTCCAATTTTTCGGAGATGGAATCCTGCGTACGCGGTACAAGATAGCCCTTCGCGATGTAATCCTGCATGATGCGCAAGATATCCGGAATATCTTCAATCGTTGCCGGGCGAATACTGGAGTACTGGTTCGCGTACACCATGGTTCCGTCACCACGAGCCGAGAACACTTCCTGCAGCACGCTACCCTGGAATTCACCGCTCAGCAAATGCACACGGTTCGCACCCGCTTCGCATGCATGGATGGCGTTCATCAAATAATCCATCTGCGCAAAGTCAAGTACATCGGAGTTGAGCTCCAGAAGTTCCTTCGCCTGGTCCACATCCATTGCCGAAATAAGCCCATTGTCGGTCGGTTCCAGGTGCTTCGTGTTCTTGCCCGTTACAAGACCTTCGAGCTTGATGCCGCTTTCGCTTCCGATAAAGAAGAGCTTTCCGACTTTAAGGTACTTGCAAAGTTCGGTAGCAAGTTCCGTACTTGAAATATTGTAGGCGCGTCCAATCTTGTTCCAGCCAATCGGCGGGATAATCGGCACGAACTTCTCGTTCATGAGCTGTTCGAGCAAGTCACGCTGGATGCGTTCTATGCGACCAGTGCGCATGTAGTCAATACCGTTGATGACACCCATGCTGCGTGCCAAAATCCAGTTGCCCTGAATACCGCTGAGACCGCTCGCCGTGAGGTGGCTCATGATGCGCTGTGCCACACCCAAGGAAGCCTGCTCCACAAGCGGGAGCGCCTCTTCGTTCGTGAGTCTTACGCCGTTATGAAATTCCGTCTCAAGGTCCCAGGCCTTGAGCTGAGCGTCAATGCTATTTCGCGTGCCAGGCACGATAATGATGCGAATGCCCGCCTTATGCAAAAGGGCGATATCGCGCATCAGCACGGGGAACATCGGATGGTCCATCAAGCTATCGTCAATCTTCAAGACGAAAAGCTGGCCCTTGAACCTATCCATGTAGCCAAACACTTCCCGGATGAACCCGGCAACTTCGAAGTGCTGAGAATAAAAATCAGACGCTGTACTCATGGCTTAAAAAGTAGCAACACAAAAAGCGAAGGACAGAACATCCTTCGCCATTTGAACAAATATTTGGCATTTTTACTTCGCCGGGAAAACCTGTAACAGTTCCACCTCGAACACAAGGAGCGCGTTAGGCGGAATTGATGGCGGAGCACCCGCCTCGCCATAAGCAAGCGCACTCGGGATCCAGGCCCTTACCTTCTCGCCGACCTTCATTTCCAAGAGCAGGTCCTGCCAGCCTTCAATTACGGAGGTCACCGGGAATTCCATCGGCGCACCACGCTTGATGCTACTGTCAAATTCCGTACCATTGAGAAGCGTACCCACATAATGCACCTGCACCTTGTCGGTCAGCTTAGGCTTAATGCCCGTCCCTTCCTTGAGCATCAGGTACTGCACGCCTTTTTTTGTAACCCAGATTCTCGGATCCTGGATATTTTTTGAAAGGAAAGCCGCCTGGTCGCTAAGCGCCTTGCGTGCCGCAGCGGCCTCGTCGACATCCTTCTGGATTTGCATCTGGTTCAGCAAGTCCTGAAGGGCTGCCTCGGACATAGAATCCGACATAAGGATTTCACGGCTGGAATCGAGTACATCTTTCATGGCATCAATGAGGACATCAAGCTTTACAGGCACATTGATATTAGAAAGAGCCCTGCCAAAGTCAACACCCAACGCATAGCTGTAGCGGTCAACAGCATTGTCTAGGAACACTTTCTGTTCATGAACCTCGCTAGGTTCCGGCACAGGCGTCAACTCGGGAACCGTAGAGACTTTTTCGGGCTCCACAGGTGCAGGAACAGGGGTCGAATCAACAGCAGGAGCAGGTTTACTGCCACCGCATGCCACAAGAGCTCCCCCAATAAAAATTACTGGTAAACAACGAAAAAATTTCATAAAATCAGATCCGATACTGAATTACGCCCCTTAAAAATACTTTTTTTAGCCCAAAAACGGGAAAAAATGTGAGCATTATCTCTAATTTACTATAAATGTAAAGAAAATCACACACTACCCCTTTAAAAAAACTTACTTTTTTGCTATCTTACCGCTGAAAGGAAAATTTACAATGAAAAACAGCTTTAAGTGTTATATTGATTCTGCTGCAGCCCAGAAAAGGCTGTTTGATGAGTCTATTGATAACGTTAAAGACTCCTTAGGTAAAGTTGTCGCAGAATCCACGTTAAAAAACAGTAACGAGCTCAAGTTCTTCAAGAAACCTGAACCTGTTTACTCCTCGACCGGCTGGCTTAAGGGAGCCCTCTCCTATCCGTGGGCAATCGTAAGCGTCATCATCCCGTCAATCATCGAAAATCTGTAATTTAAAGTTCATACTTTAACTCCGAAACGCCCGCCCCCAAGCGGGCTTTGCTTTTTTAAAGAAAAAATCCCTTTAGCGATAAGCCCAAATTTTTTAAATTTGGGAAAAACGGAGATTTTATGGCAGCACTCATTCTCGATGGCAAGGCTCTTGCCAAGACTACTGAAGAAGAACTCAGCGCCCGCGTGGCGGCCCTCAAGGAAAAGACCGGCAAGACCCCGATTCTTGCAACGATCCTCGTGGGCGACGATCCGGCTAGCGCCACTTACGTCAAGATGAAGGGCAACGCCTGCGCTCGCGTGGGCATGGAAAGCATCCGCGTGGTGATGGACAAGAACACCACGACCGAAGAGCTCCTCAACAAGATTCAGGAACTCAACGAAAACCCGAACGTACACGGCATCCTTTTGCAGCACCCGGTTCCGCGCCACATCGACGAACGTGCCGCATTTGAAGCTATTGACGCCCGCAAGGACGTAGACGGCGTGACCTGCCTCGGCTTTGGCCGCATGTCCATGGGCGAGCGTGCTTACGGCTGCGCAACGCCAGCCGGCATCATGCGTCTCCTCAAGGCTTACAACATTCCGCTTTCTGGCAAGCACGCCGTGGTCGTTGGCCGCAGCGCCATCCTCGGAAAGCCGATGGCCATGATGCTCCTCAACGCGAACTGCACCGTGACCATTTGCCACAGCAAGACCGAAAACCTTCCGGAATTCGTGAAGCAGGCAGACATTCTCGTGGGTGCAGTCGGCAAGCCGGAATTCATCAAGAAGTCCTGGATCAAGCCGGGTGCAGTCGTCGTGGACGCAGGTTACCATCCGGGCGGCGTCGGCGATATCGAAAAGGGTCTCGAAGATGTTGCTTCCGCATACACTCCGGTTCCGGGCGGTGTCGGCCCGATGACCATCAACACCCTCATCTACCAGAGCGTGGAATCCGGCGAATCGTTGATCAAGTAATGTTCGACGTCACGCGACAGATAAAGCAATTGAAAGGCGCCCTCGTGGCGCTTTTCGCTTTATGCACTTTGTGGCCCGCACAGGCAAACGCCGCATCCGAACTCCAGAAGCAGATGACGCGCGATATGAAGAAATGCGGCAGCACCACCGAAGAAGTCACTTGCGTTGTCGAAGGCAAAGACGGTTGGCTCTTTTTGCAAGAAAGCCTGCTAAATGCCACCAAGCGCTGGAACGACAACACGCCGCAAATCATCGCGTTCAAGGACTCTCTCAAAGCGCGCGGCATCAAGCTCATTGTCGTACCAGTTCCTGATAAACTCTTAGTTGTCCCTGAACAGTATTCCGACAAGGCAAAAAAAGGAATCAAACTCCCGCAATACAAGAAATGGGTAGACAAGCTCCGCAAGCACAACGTGATCGTCATCGATGCGCTTGAAAAACTCAAGGACCTTCACAAAAAGCTCGGCACCGAAACGCCCATGTTCGAGCCGTACGAAAGCCACTGCACAGGCCCTGCAAGGCTCGTGCTCGCCAACATGGCGGCAGATTCTATTGCACCGCTCCTCTACGGCATGAACCGTAAGCGCTACCCGATGCGCGACACCATTGTCGATGGCACCGGGAACCTCTACGACTTGCTCCACGGCGACGAAATTGAATACAAAATAAAAGAACAAAAAGTTTTAGGCACCGATGGCTACAAGTATCGCGGCTCCAAAAAAGCGCCCATCGTCATCATCGGCGATAGCAACGTCGGCCAGGGCAAGTCTTACGGAGCACAGATCGGCGCATACATCGCAGCAGCGACAAGCGTCGAAACGTATTCCATCAGCAAAGTCGGTGGCGGCAACATCGGCCCGCAAATGTTCAAAGGCAAAGAGAGCTTTTTAGAAGGCAAAAAAGCAGTCGTCTGGGTTTTTGACGGCCGCGAACTTTACGGGCATTTCAAAGCGCCGGAATTTTAAAAACAACCACTTCATTTATACTGCAACATCGGGTCTATTTTGTTGACACGATGTTTTTTTTGCTAACTTTTTATAAAGTAGAATAGGGAGGAAATATGAATATGAAATTTGCTTTTTTTGCGATACTCGGGATGCTTGCGATTCAGGCGAACGCCGCAAATGCAACCATGAAAGGCGACGGTTCCACCCAAAATCCGTTCCAGATAGACGATTATGAAGACCTCAAAGCAATCGGCAAGGGTTCTTACCTCTATTCAAAAAATTACGTTCTAGCAGCAGATGTTGATGCATCAATCTCTCAAAACGAAAGTTGCAGAGGCGAAATTTGCAATGGCTTTATGCCCATCGGTTTGCAAAAAGACGATGCAGGCGATACCGTTTTCACGGGAAGTATTAACGGACAAAATCACGCCATTAGTGGCTTGCATATCCTTTACCCGTCACAGCCGAATTTAGCATTTGTATCAAGACTCAAAGGTTCGATTGTTAATCTGAAATTTGACAAAATAGAAGTTCTCGGGGATTCTGAATATGTCGCGAGCGTCGCCGGATTCTCGAATGGACGCATACAGAATGTCCACGTCACAAACGGGAAAATTCAAGGAAAAGACCACGTTGGAGGCATAGCGGGAACATATACGAATACCGATGCTGTTAATGCAATCTTGTATGACGTCTCTTACCAGGGAAATATAGAAGGAACGAACGATGTCGGCGGCATCGCCGGAGTTTCAGAAGCGGAAATAATCAACGCAACTGTCAACGTAAATATCCAAGCACGGAAAAGACGAATCGGTGGAATCGTTGGCATCAACAAGGGAAACATAATCAACGGACAAACTAAAGGGTCGATCGTTCCCCTCACCTCTGAAGTCGAATATGTTGGAGGCATAGCCGGCTATTCCACGGGGCTTATTTCTATTTGTGCTTCATCTATAGAATTGAAGAAATCGCCTAGTTTCTGGTTTGATGTATCGCCATCTGAAGCGTATATGGATTCATATAGATTGCATATGGAAATAGGCGGAATCGCAGGAGATAATGGAGGACGGATAGAATACTCTTACGCTGCTGGACAAATCGAAGGCGAGCGTGTTATCGGAGGCATTGCGGGGACGAATACCGGCCTTATAGAAAATTCATATGCGCAAACTGATATCATCGGTGAAAAAACGGTTGGCGGACTTGTCGGGATCATCGCGGAACGTAGCACGGTAACAGAAGATTTATTGCCCATACGAATGAGAGGGCATGTTTCTACAAGTTATGCTGCAAATACCATGTTGAGAAGGAATAGGGGTGAGTACTGGGGTGGATTAATCGGTGTTGGCGGTGACAGTACTTGTGACAATTCGTATTGGGATTCCGAATTATCAAAAATGAAAGTAAGTGATTCACAATTGTCGGAAACGAATGTAAATAATGGCGGTGTAAGTCTTACAACTGCTGAGATGAAGATGAAAGCTTCTTTTGTCGGATGGGACGAGAATGTCTGGAAATTTGATGAAGGAAAGTCATACCCCACTTTTAACGACGAATTCATCGCAAAAAAAATTAAGGAAAGCAGTCTGGATGATGATCCTAATGACGGAAAGGTTGCTATTGCACGGAGTAGGATAATTCCAAACAAACGTTCATTCGAAGCTTTGCTCAAAAATGGAAAAATTGAAATCCGCTTTGAAATCCCGTCTGCTGCAGTTGTGAATTTTTCGCTGCTTGACATGCTGGGCCGCACTGTGAAAACGCAAAACATCGGCCGTCGTGCGGCAGGGCTACATTACGAAATGTTTGATGCCGTAAATTTAACGCGCGGAAGATACGTTGGCGTATTAAACGTCAATGGCAAAGTCTACGAAAAATCGTTTTTGCTGAAGTAGATAAGGTTCATCCAGACTGCTACTTCAGTTTCTCTAAAAATTCCTTAGCATCGCAGGACTCGACGAGACTTTCGCCGAGCAGTTTCTGTAAGCGTTGCAAGTCATTGTGGCCTTCACGTTCAAATACAACAACCTTCTTGAAGCGGTCGCGATGGCGCAACAGGAACTCCAGATTGTTGATGTCCGTCTTCGGGAAACCGTAACCGATAAAGTAAATCTCTTCGGCGTTTTTCAGGTAGTAATCGGCCTTGGACCAAAGCAAGTTGAAAAGACTCCCACGCAAGAACGATTCCTTGGCGTGCGCCATCGGAATGAAGATGGGCGTGTCTTCACAGTAGATGGGGAAACTGCGGTCTTGCGGTTCGACTTCGCAGACATTTTTCAAATCGAGTTCATCGCTTGCGCCCTTGACAGGGAACCAGTTGAGCGAGCCGTGCAGTTTGATAAGGTCTATGGTGCGGTTGGATTTACCGCGTTTTGCCGAGCGGTCAGCAGGGTCAATTTTAACACCGTAATCCACAGAAACTTGTTCGCTAAGTTCCTTATCCTTGGCAATTGCAGTTTCAATAAGCGTGTCGTAATTGAACGAAAGCAACAGCGTCTCGCGAGAACCTGACGCCGAATCGTTTTCGCAAGACACCAAAAATTTCTTGAGAATTGCAGCAGCAGATTCATCGAGTACATCGTTATCGCGACGGATGACACTTGCAATAAAGCGCAACAATTCAAAGCGGAGCGATGCATGGTAAAGACGCTCACGCTCGCCCGGAAAAATCTGCGCCGAGAGAATAGACGTTGCCAAAGGCTCGATGCCAAGGTAATCACTATCGCCGTTGCAGAGCGTCAAAAAACGCTTGCAGTAATCGCGAAAATGCGGGAACTCGTCCGGGATTCCAAAAGGGATAAGTTCATTCAAGTCGCGGAGCGTGGGCATCTGCGGCGAAAAAGACTTGCTGAAACCAGAGCCAAGCACAAAAATACGGCGATAACAATTCGACTGCATCATACCGTTAATGTATATTTTTTTAGACGAGAGAACGCTTCGCTCTCAGACGAGAGACGAGAGATGGCGGATCCGATCCGTCATATATCTAGCCCATACCTCAAAGGCACGCAGTGCCGACCTCATACCCCATAGCCTAAAAATGCAGCCAGCCCGTTTCCATGGCAGTGATGGGAGTGACTTTCACGTTGCCTTTTTCAGAGCGTTCAAAAGCAAGACCCGTCAGAAAATTCATCCAGCATTTTGGCTGAAACTTCAAATTGCAAAAATGCGAAAGGCACGGCACAATCCAGGCATCGTGCGTCACGAAAATGTTGAAGCGGGTATTGCCTTTTGCAAACATCATCTCGCGCATCTGTTCAGCACGTTCATGCAAAGGGAAAAATGCATCGTGTTTTCCAGAGTCTAGCCACTCACAGATCCCTTCGTAAAAGCCTTCTCGCAAAGTCTGCTCATATGCAGACACATCACGAACAAAGAAATCACCAAGTTCATTGAGCGGCGTGACATTAACCGAGGCGCCCGCACAAGCCCCAAAGCCCGCGAGCTTGCGGCCTTCACCAATGCACTTCGCGGTTTCCATACAACGCCCGACCGGGCTCGAAAAGTACACAGCATCGCCAAACGCCGGAATCATTTTCCCAAGCGCTACCGCCTGACGGCGCCCAGAATCAGTAAGCCCCACATGCGCACCAAAGTCCTTGTCATCCGGCGTGATGTGATTGCGTTCAGCATGGCGCAACAACAGATAAATTTTAGAGTTCCAGTCAGCTTGGGCGAAAAAGTCTGAAATTTGTACAAAGTCGTTAATCATTGGTCATTAGCCCGCGATTGCAGCAGAAATCGGGATCCACAAAGCGTGTCCGAGCACAAAGCTCAAGATGCCAAGCAAGAATCCGCAGATAATATCCGAGAACCAATGCACGCCAAAGTACACGCGCAAAAGTCCCCACGTGAGCGGCAACAGCATCATGATCCATCCGTACTGCGGCACGCAATAAAACACTGTGCTTGCCACCGCCAAGTTGTTCATCGTATGGCCCGACGGAAAGCTGTACTTGTCGAGCGGCGGGACCTCAGCCTTGATTTGCGGATTTGCAGCAAACGGGCGCGGACGCTTGGTGCTGAGCTTGACGCCCTCGTAAATGAGGAGGCTCATCGCAAGCGAAACAAGAGCCTGCCACAGAATCGGCAAAAAGCTCTCCCAGCTCGTTCTCCAAATCAAAAATGCTATGAACAGAGCCCAGATATAGCCATCACCAAGGCGCACGTAAAAACGGAGCCAGCCATTCACCTTGCGCGAAAAATGGCGATTGGTCCAGTAAACCGAAACGCGATTGTCAAAATCAAAAATTTTCTTCAACATCGGGTTAAATGTAGATTTTTACGCTCGCCACACTGCGCCAAAATTCCTATTTTATCAGACGAAAGAACGCCGCTTCGCGGCTACAGACTAAAGGAAAAAACCATGCGCGTACTCGTCCTCAACTGCGGCAGCTCTTCTGTAAAATTTGCTGTCATTGATACAAAGACCCAGGAATCCATCGCTAGCGGCCTCGTCGAAAACATCGGCGTGAACGGTCACACCAAGGCCAAGGGTCCTGAAGGCAAGATTGACTTCAACTTCGACTGCCCCACGCATGCCGAAG
>JAEEGG010013453.1_pt1 | contig 17499 bp, 15 predicted proteins | sample 9134161 | NCBI WGS metagenome assembly JAEEGG01 (sample SAMN16246543, study PRJNA631951) | gut metagenome | biome: gut microbiome; feature: rumen; material: CR-attached | host: Bos | place: Iran: Karaj | collected 2018-10 | reverse complement strand
TTTATAGTTGGTTTGATTTGGTGATGGGTTTTGTACTGTTTTATTTAGACCCCACCTTTGCACTTAGTGTCTTCTGCTTCGCCTTCGTTCCTTGGCTCGCATAAGCCGAGTGCTGCACCACCTCATCCCACAATCGATTATCAATCGATTCTGTGCTGAGTTCCCCACGGGGAGTCTCTACAGGCTCTACGGTTATTTCATGCGTGGGTGGGGATTGGGAGAGGTTTCGGTGATGGGGATTTTAGTTTGTAGTTTATAGTTTATAGTTTGTAGTTTATAGTTTATAATTTGGAGTTTATAGTTTTTGGTGGTTGGTGCACTCAAAATAGATGAAATACGGGGCTGTTGATATGTTTAATGCGTTTTCTTCATCAGTTTTCATTGCAAAACAATTGACCATGAGCCGCAGACCCGTTAACACCCAAATTAACTTCTTTTCTTGAAAAACTTGAATTACAGTTATATCAACTGCAAAAGTAAATAAAAACCGAGAAATATGCAAATAAAACGCTCCTTTTCTGAGTGAGTTTGGCAACGCTGTTTTTCAATTTGTCGGAAAAAAAAGGTGATGGGTGACGGTTTTTGACCAGCGAAGCACCGTCAAAAATCATCTGCATGGTCAGCTGATAACTAAGGACATGTAAAAAAAACAAAAAAGAGCTGAAGACGGCGCGCCGCATTGCGTTTTACTTTTCTGTTTTTTATGTCAGTCTTTGGATAAACCGTTAGACCTCTTTTCGATGAGATCGACGCACTGGTGGGTGACTCTTTGGTGAGCGTGCTCCGCCAACTACGTTCGGGTTATCCCAACCGTCCCGCCGCTTTCCCTCAGTCGGTGATCCTTTGCGGTGTGCGCGATGTGCGCGACTACCGCATCGTGCTGTCGAACCAGGACATCGTGACAGGCGGCTCTGCTTTTAATATAAAGGCAGAGTCCTTACGGCTGGGCAACTTCTCCAGGGAGGATATTCACGAATTGTTTATGCAGCATACCCGTGAAACCGGTCAGGTGTTCGACGAAAGCTGTTTCCCGGTCATCTGGTCAGCCACGGAAGGCCAGCCCTGGCTCGTGAACGCCATCGGACGCGAAGTGACCTATAAGATGCGTGAGAACCGCGACCGCTCCGTGCGCATCACCCCGGAGATGATAGACCGTGCGATAGAGAATATCATCTACCGCCGCGACACCCATATCGACATCCTGATAGACAAACTGAAGGAAGAGCGGGTGAGACGGGTGATACAGCCGATGCTCGCCAACAGCGACAACGCTGATGACAATCTGATTCCTACCGACGATATTCAGTATGTGGAGGACATGGGGCTGATTAAGCGTGAGCGCGGTAAGAGCATCCGCATATCGAACAATATCTACCGTGAGATAATCCCTCGTGAGCTGACCTGGAGCACACAGGAAATGATGACCCAGGAACCTCTGTGGTATATGAATCCCGACAACAGCATCAACATGGAGAAGCTTCTTCTGGATTTCCAGCAGTTTTTCCGTCAGAACGCCGACAGCTGGATTGGCTCGTTCGACTATGCTGAGGCAGGTCCTCAGCTGCTGTTGCAGGCGTTTCTGCAGCGCGTCGTGAACGGTGGCGGGTATATCGACCGTGAGTACGGACTTGGCCGCCGTCGCACCGACCTGCTGATCCGCAAGCCCTTGACCGACGGCTATGGCGGCCCTGTTCAGCGTATTGTGCTGGAGCTGAAAATCAGACGTGGTGCGATGGAGACCGTGATAGCGGAGGGCTTGGAGCAGACCTTCGCCTATATGGATTTGTGCGGCTCGGTTGACGAGGGGCATCTCATCATATTCGACCGCTCGGGCGAGAGAACCTGGGATGAGCGAATCTGGCACGAGTGCCGGTCGTTCGCGGGAAGAGACATCATGGTGTGGGGAATGTGAGATTTACATGTATCTGATTGAATCACTCAAAAAAGAGGGTGTGTCATCATTTTTGACACACCCTCCTGTGTTATGGGGAACAGCGTAATTACTCTTCAGCTGCCTCTTCGCCTTCTGTAGCCTCAGCTTCTTCAGTGGTCTCTTCGCCTTCGGTAGCCTCTTCTGCAACTTCTTCGCCTTCTGTGGCTTCTTCACCTTCAGCTACTTCCTCGCCTTCTGCCTCTGTTGCTGCCTCAGGAGCAATTCTTTCCTGTGCAGCCTGTGCAGCCTCCTGCATTTTTGTCATAAGTTCAGCCACTTCAGGATAAGTTGTGGTGTTCTCCTCTTCTGTGTAGTTCTTGGAAAGCTCCTCACCCTTCTTCAGGAATTCAGGCATGATAGCTTCAAGCTCCTCAACTGTAGTGGCTTTTTCGAATTTGGCGATTGTCTCCTTCACGAGTTCAATCTGTGCGTCCTTAGCAGACTTTTTGCATGAAACTGCGAATACTGCTACAAGAGCAAGCATGATAACTGTTAACTTTTTCATTTCTCTCAAATTTTTTTGATAAATTAATAATAATGTACTAAAAGACAATTCAATATAAGAATTGTTATTCTGTTAAAACAAGCTTGTTTTTAAATCGGCTGCAAAGTTAGATAAAACCATAATACCAACAAAAAAAGAAAGTTTAAAAAAACTTAAATCTATAATCTATAATCTATAATCTATAATCTATAAACTACAAACTATAAACTACAAACTATAAAACTACAAACTATTCCATCTTAACGTACAATGACTTTCCTTACTTTGCCGTCAGTGGTTCTGATAATGTTGACAGCGTTGGGCTGCAACTCGTTCAGACGCACACCTGAGATGGAATAGATGGCAGTGACACCGCTTTCAGATGCACCGGATACTGCCTGCTCAATGCCTGTGTTCAGGTCTTTCTCTGCCTTGTTGAATTTGGCAAGTGTGGCATCTAAAGCCTTGGTGGCGGCAGTATAGACGCTCGGGGAAATGCTCTCCAGATCGGAATACTGGTCGATGACTTCCTTGAATTCCTTGCCGGCATCACACTCGTCATAGCCTTCGAGAGCACGTTCACATTCAAGCAGTTTGCGGTAGAATGTGCCTTTGTAGGTGTCGGCTATCGACGGGCGCGATGTCAGTTTGATATTGCCGAAAATCACGGAGTTCCAACCTTCCGACATCTCAAAGTCCAGCACATAATAGCCCACTCTCGGTATGTCGAAGTCAAACTCGTAGGCTTTCGACCCGGTGATTTGCTGGTTCGTGTTCTCTTTCATCGTCCCTGTCGATTTGAGCGACGGCTGAGAATAGAAGCTCTCGTTGCTGGTATTGAGTATCTGGAAGTTATAGCTGGCATTGCCCGACAAGGCACCTTCGCTCCAATACACGGAATTGAACGAGATGCGGTATTTGCCGGCTCTCAACATCAGACGGTGGGATGAATACTGCCCATAGTAGAGGTGGCAGGTCTGGTTGTCCCGTGCGCTCAGGTAGAATCCGGCATCGAAGTCACCGCCCGGCTCAAAGTATTTCATTCTCACACCGGGACAGTTCGCCGTGCCGCCTGCTGTGGTCTCGGTGGTCCCCGACGAGGTGATGTTCACGCGTTTCCATCCGTTGGGGATGCCCTCGCCGATGGTCTCTTTTCCGCTGAAGAAGTCGGAGGCATAGAAAGTCTCCACGTTCGGCTCTTCACCCACTTCCTCCACGCCATAGACGTAGGTGAATGTGGCCTGACGCATCACGCCCCCTTTCTGGTTCACTGCGTTGGCAATGGTGAGTGTGTATTCTCCGTCAGCTACCTCTGCGCTGGCGGGAATGGTGAAGGTCACGGTCTTCGACATGCCGGTGCCTGTTGCGGCATTCGACAAGCTCGATCCGTTCACGGCTTTCACCATGCCTGAGCCTGCTACGTCGAGTGTGATTGCTGCGGTATTGGCTTTCTGAAGCTTGGCGGTGATTTGCGAGCAGTCAACTGGCTCGCTGAAGGTCACAGTGAATGTGTTGTCACGCTCAGGAAGCATGTCGAACGACATATTCTCAGGCTGTATGCTTTTCACCTCTGGTTCTTCCTCCCCGAGACTGTATCGCTTGCAGAAGTTCCACACTTCTTCGGAGGTCAATGCCTGGGCGGTGTCCATCGACCACCAGTGGCCTTTGTCGGCGAGGGTGAGCAATGCCACTTCAACGCCGTTCTTGCCGTTGCGGTAGCGCTTCAGCGAGGCGGGTGAGTTGGGTTTGTTTCTGGGATAGGGCTTGATGACTTCAGGGGTGGTGTTGCAGCCGTTGAACCTCACCCATGCGTCGATATGCGACTGAACAGGCCCGTATCCGCAGACATCGTCTGCTGTTCCGTGGGTGTGGAGAATCGGCACCGGACGGCTTGCCGAAGCGTTCGGACCGCCCATCGGATAGCCGCTCACAGGGGCGAACGCAGCGATTTTGTCTGCCATCTTGTTGGCGCAGTAGTAGGTGAACATGCCGCCCATCGAGAACCCCGTGAGATACACACGGTTCTTGTTGATGTGGTAGCGTGCGTACATCTCGTCGATGATGGCCTGCATGAAATTCAGGTCGCTTGTACCGCCGAGGTCCCAGGATTTGTTCACACCGTTGGCATAAACCACCACGAACTTGGCGGTGTCAGCCACGCTCTCCCATTTGGCAAGGCTCTGCAGGTAGGGGGCGTCCTGGTTAGCGCCATGACAGGCAATCACCAGCGCCGGCTGCGAAGGCAGGTTTTTAGGACCATAGACAATCATCGTGCGGGTGGTGTTGCCCACTTTCAGATTCTCCAATGCTGCCATGCTTGTGCATACACACAGCAGTAGGAGTAGAGTTAAAAATTTCTTCATGTATTATTGGTTTTGGGATTATATAATCAAGAAGACGAGATTATTTACTATTTACGATTTACTATTTACGATTTATTTCATGAACTTTGTCAAGACTCGGCATAGCTGGAACGAATTCGGCTCTGCGCTCGCTGCTCCAAGGTTTTCCTATTAATTTAATTATTAGGGTATTTGGCAATTTGAAGACGAGAAGACAAGAAGTCTATCTGTGATTATAACTCATTGTCAGGTAACAAATGCAAAATTACGAAATAATTCCAATAATCGATATTCCACCCTGTTTCAAATAGTTTCTCCCACGTTTCATAATGTGTTTTTCGGTTTACTTGATTAATATCTATAATTCTCCTGTATAATAAAAATCAGCATTGTAGTGACGTATAGTAGTGAAGCCCGAAAGGACATCGGCTGGGTTTGTGGTCGTCCCGACCGCACAATTGGCTGGCGAAGCACAGCCTAAATCCTTCCACATATCTACTTCAAACTATAAACTACAAACTAAACACAGGACATCGGCTGGGTTTGTGGACTGTTTTAGAGTGACTGCTCCATTAAATGATCATTTGCAAAACTATCCTCCACGAGCCGTAGGCTCGTTAGCTCACATTTTAAATTCCAAACCACTTGCATAAATCTTACATCTTACATAATTAAATCTTTAAATTAACTCAGCTTCCTTTTTACTTCCGAAACTTTTGAATAAATTATCGTTGTTCTCTCAGCAGTGCCCTGATGTCCTGTACCACCTGATCGGCATAGCGGGCGTCGTTGCCGGCACCGAGGGGCAGTCGGATGACGGATTTCTCCGGGATGTCGGTCAGCAGGATGATCATGTAGTGGTTGGGAGCAAACGCCATGGCATAGTTGCTGAACGACACGTCTTTGATGTGTGCTTTCTCAATGGGATCTCCCTCCACGACAAGCAGTCCGAGTGACTTGTATTCCATCACTGTTCCGGAAGCCTCGTTCCCGCAGGTGGGATCCACCACCACCATGTTGTCCGGCTCACCGTATTTCGACAGGATCTCCTCCATGGTCAGCAGTCGCCGTTGCGCCGCTTCTGCCGCACGGTTCTTCCGTTTATCGTGAATAATCATAATCATTATCATGAGGATGGCAAGCAACAAAATAATCAAGCCCTCCATGCTGAATAAATTGAACAACGGGGTTATCATACGAATCTTTTTTACAAAATTACGACAAATATCCGAGAAAACCAAAGAAGTTCTTGCTAAGCGAAGCGTTTTTTAATCTTTTTTGTTGATTGAACATCCGAAACTTGAAATAATTATAAAATTCGTGCATATTGTCATTCATTTTTGCTAACTTTGCACTATGACACTATATCCGAATCTTATCAAAGAGGCGCTGATGACCGTGCGCTACCCGGGTGACGGGAAGAATATCATTGAAAACGGCATGCTTGAGGACGATATCCATATCGACGGGATGAAAGTGTCCTTTTCACTTATCTTCCAGAAACAAAAGGATCCATTTATGAAGTCGCTGGTGGCTGCCAGTGAGGCTGCCATCCACACGTATGTGGGCAAGGACGTGGAAGTGACGGTGAAGACAAAGACACTGACCGAGCTGCCGCCCGAGCCCGAGAAACCGCTGAAGGACGTAAGGCATATCATAGCCGTGTCGAGCGGAAAAGGCGGAGTGGGGAAGAGCACGGTCGCCACGAACCTCGCCATCGGCCTGACAAAGATGGGACACCGTGTGGGACTGCTCGATGCCGACATTTTCGGTCCTTCCATGCCCAAGATGTTCCAGGCGGAGGAGGAACGCCCCTACGCTGAGACCGTTGACGGAAAAGACATGATTGTGCCAGTTGAGAAATACGGTGTGAAGATGCTCTCTATCGGTTTCTTTGTCAATCCCGACCAGGCCACGCTTTGGAGAGGAGGCATGGCATCGAACGCCATCAAGCAGCTGCTGACCGACGCGCTGTGGGGACCGCTCGACTATCTGGTTATCGACACGCCACCCGGCACGAGCGACATCCACCTCACGCTTATCCAGACCATCGACATTAGCGGTGCGGTCATCGTGTCCACACCACAGGAGGTGGCGCTTGCCGACGCCCGCAAAGGCATCAACATGTATATGAATGACAAGGTGAACGTGCCGATTCTCGGACTCGTGGAGAATATGTCGTGGTTCATGCCGGCGCAGCATCCCGACGAGCGTTATTACATCTTCGGAAACGGAGGCTGCAAGAGGCTGTCTGAAGAACTCGGTGTCCCGATGCTTTCACAGATACCCCTCGTCCAGGATGTCTGCCAAAGTGGAGATAACGGCATACCGTCTGTCCTCGACCCTGCCAGCCCTGCAGGCATGGCATTCATGCAGCTTACCGCAAAAGTCGTCACACTGACCGACAGGATGGATTCATTAACTAAAAACTAACAACTAAATATGGTCATCTTAGTAGCACTTCTTCCTGTTATAGCGTTGTTATTGTTCATCTATTTCGTTGACAGGTATCAGCATGAGCCTTGGGGACAAATTCTGAAAGGTGTTGGTATGGGAGCATTGTCCGCATTGATTGTCGTGCATGTCCTGTTGATTATCAACATCACTTTCAACCCCACTTCAATGATTGGGGCGTTTGCCGACGCATTTGTCAATGCGGCCATCCCTGAGGAAGCTGCCAAGCTGTTGATGCTATGGCTGCTGTTGCGAAATAACAAATATTATGACGAGTATTTCGATGGCATCGTCTATGCCGTCTGTGTCGGTCTGGGATTTGCAGGATTGGAGAATATCGTATATCTCATTGAGGATCCCGACTGGATTGAAGTCGGAATTGCCCGTGGACTCCTTTCTGTGCCTGCCCATTTCCTCTTTGCTGTAGCTATGGGGTATTATTATTCGCTCGTCCACTATCAATGCCACTCAACGGAGAACGAGGCACGGTTCAACAAGCTCTGTGTTATTGGTGTCCCGGTTCTGCTTCATGGATCCTACGACGCCTGTCTGATGGTGATGCAGGCCTCGCTTGCAGATCATCCAGAGGTGTCCGCACTTTGCGTACTGGGTTTTATCGCCACTTGTGTGTTCATGGGAATATTTGCTTTCAAGAAGTGCCGGCGTCTTCTTGCAGCCGACAAGGCTTATTTCGAACAGCTTGCACGGCAGCAGATGGCCACATACTGGAATGAACAGCAGAGCCAGACACAGGCTCAGCAACCGAATCCCCAACAGCCAGCCAGCTATTGGGATGGTCAGCAGAATCCGTCACCAATCAATGGTTATTGGAACAACCAGCAGAACCAGTAACCTACTTTGGTTACTGGGACAATCAGCAGTAGAGGCGGTTTTTGGGGGCTGTTAGAGTTCTTAAGGTCTTTAATGTCCTTAATGACCTTAAAGTCCTTAGCTTATAAGAGCCTAAGCATTGTCTGCAATACTTCTAAAAACTAAAAACTAAGAACTAAAAACTAAAAGGAATTACTCCACCGTTACCGATTTTGCGAGGTTTCGGGGCTGATCCACATTCTTTCCCTTGCATACTGCGATGTAGTAGGCAAGAAGCTGTAGAGGAATGGTGGCAAGCAGTGGCTCCAGACATTCCAGCGTTTTCGGCAACTCAATGAATCCGTCGGCGAGATTTCTTACTTTGTCATCGTCTTTTGAGATGATGGCGATAACCTTGCCTTTACGTGCCTTGATTTCTTGAATGTTACTCATCAGCTTGTCGTAGAGTGCGTTTTTTGTGGCGATGACCACCACAGGCATCTCTTCGTCGATAAGGGCGATGGGGCCGTGCTTCATCTCGGCAGCAGGATAGCCTTCTGCATGGATGTAGCTGATTTCCTTTAGTTTGAGCGCACCCTCCAATGCTACGGGGTAGTTGTAGCCACGACCCAGATAAAGGAAATTGTGTGCGTAGGTGAATATCTTCGACAGCTCATGGATTTTATCGTTGCAATCGGCAAGCAACTCTTTTTGCTTGTCTGGGATGTTGTTGAGCTCTCTAACCAGCTCCTCGTACTGATGGTTGTCTATGGTGCCGCGCGCTTTTGCAATGGCGAGCGAAAGCATGGTCAGCACTGTCACCTGTCCCGTGAATGCTTTCGTGGATGCCACACCGATTTCAGGTCCTACGTGGATGTAACAGCCGGTTTGTGTGGCTCTCGGTATCGACGATCCGATGGCATTGCAGATACCGAAGATGAATGCTCCCCTTTGCTTTGCCAGCTCCACTGCAGCCAGCGTGTCGGCGGTCTCGCCCGACTGGGAAATGGCGATCACCACGTCCTCGCTGTTGATCACAGGGTTGCTGTAGCGGAACTCAGACGCATATTCCACCTCCACAGGTATCTGGCAGAAGTTCTCTATCAGCTGCTTCCCGATAAGGCCGGCATGCCAGCTCGTGCCACATGCAACGATGATGAACCGCCGCGCGTTGATAAGCTGTTTACGGAAGTCGATGACCGCTGACAGCACCACGTTGTTCAAATCAACGTTCACTCGGCCGCGCATACAGTCTTTAAGGCTCTCCGGCTGCTCGAATATCTCCTTCAACATGAAGTGGGGATAGCCACCTTTCTCTATCTGTGAGAGGTTCAGGTTGATTTTCTTTATCTCATGTTCTATCGTCTCGTTGTGGATATTCACGAACTCCACGTTCTCTTTGTTGCGGTCGATGACAGCGATGTCGCGGTCGTCAAGATACACCACCTTGTCGGTGTATTCGATGATTGGGGAGGCGTCGGATCCGAGGAAAAACTCATCATCTCCTATTCCGACCACAAGCGGGCTGCTCTGACGAGCTGCGATGATCTGGTCGGGGTTGTCCTTGTCGATAATCGCCATGGCATAGGCACCAATCACCTGATGGAGCGCGATACGAACGGAGGTGAGCAGGTCGAGCCCTTTCTTCGTCTGGATATAGTCGATGAGCTGCACGAGCACCTCGGTGTCGGTGTCGCTGCGGAACTCCACCCCCTTTTCCATGAGTTGGTCCTTGAGCACCGCATAGTTCTCAATGATGCCGTTGTGGATGATGGCAAGCTGCCCCGACGCGCTGATATGCGGATGGGCATTGGTGCTGTTGGGCTCTCCATGTGTGGCCCATCGGGTGTGGGCAATTCCAATGGTTCCCGTCACGTCCTTTCCATCGGTATGTTTCTCCAAGTCGGCCACCTTTCCTTTGGTCTTATAGACCTGCAGTCCGGACGATTCGGTGATGAGCGCCACACCGGCACTGTCGTAGCCACGGTATTCCAGTCGTTTCAGTCCTTTAATCAGCACAGGATAAGCCTGGCGTTTTCCTATATATCCAACGATTCCACACATAATTTCTGTATGTTTTTAATTTCAAAATCAATTGACAACCCTTTCGTCTCAAGGTCCATTATAGGCACCTGCGAAATGGTTTTGCAAAATAGACTTTGCAAAGTTACAAGTTTTTGAGAACAAATCCGTTTTCGAAAGTGTTAAAAACGCCGTTCAAAACGGTTGATTTACATATTCAAAGCAAATAAGACGAAAAAAAATCAAATTATTTTCAAAAAATATTTTTCAGTTTCATTTTTAATCTGTATTTTTGCAATGAATAAGAAAGAGGACAAATTCCTCGGCAAACCAACCAGCAGATTTACAAACCGATATTACCAACTCAAAACAACAAGTTTGATGGATTCTCAATGAAGCTATCTAAAATTCCACCTGATCATCAGTCTATATATCAGAAGTAGGCAAAAGCCATACATCGTCAGGCAGGATTGGCAATGATTTTGGAAGCGCAAAAGCCTGTTAACAAAAATTAACACAATTTTTATCTTTTAAATTAAACGATATTTCAGAAAAAAGGTCTATCTTTGTACTTGATAGGAACAACTACCAGTAAAAGAGCACAACCTATTTTTATTCACTAATATTTAAAACTTTACCACTATGAAGAAATTTATGATGTTGCTGATGGTTTTCGCACTGGGAACCACCATGAGTTTTGCACAGAAAGTGATCAAGTCACAGGCATCCTCAAACAAAGTTCTCGAGAACAAGCTTCCAGACAGCAAGGTTGCTTCAGATTTGAACAAGGGTAATGCAAAGCCAACTTTTGTATTCCTGAAACCAGGCGGTGCAGCCGACAAAGTAGGCAAGAAGAGTGAAGAGCTCAAAAAGAATGGCGCAGGCAAGGCCACATGGCAATGGATGCATCAAGGCAATGACGACCGCATTCAGAGAACTACTGATCAGCTCAAGAAAGGCAACGCAAAGCCTACATTGATTCTTCTTAAGCCAGGCACTGCTGACAAAGGCGTGCAAAACATTAAGAATGTGAAGAATCTTCAGCAAAACAAGCTGCGCTGATTATCCTTCCAAAAACCATAGAAAGCTGCACCGCACAGGTGCGGCTTTTTTTCACTCAACCGCTTTCCATCTTCTCCTTAACACCCTTAAACCATGAAAAGAGTTACATTACTGATTCCATGCTACAATGAGGAAGCCTCCCTGCCCAAATTGAAGGAAGCTTTGCTCAGCCTGATGTCGTCGCTGCCTTCCTACGAATGGGAAGTGCTGATGGTGAACGACGGCAGCCGCGACCACACACTTGAGATGATCGCATCACTGCATGAAGAAGACCAACGGTTCTGCTATGTGAACCTCTCCCGCAACTTCGGCAAGGAAGCCGCCCTGCTTGCCGGTTTCGACTATGCCCGTGGTGATGCGGTGATTGTGATGGATGCCGACCTCCAGGATCCTCCTGAGGTTGTTCCCGAAATGCTTCAATACTGGGAAGAAGGTTACGAGGATGTGTATGGAAAACGCAAGGACCGCGGAAAAGAGAGCTGGCTCCGCCGTCGGCTGACGCTGAGCTACTATTGGCTATTGGAGAAGTCGTCGCACATTGAGGTTCTCCGCAACGTAGGCGATTTCCGCCTGCTCGACCGCAAATGCATCGAAGAGCTGAAGCGGCTCCGCGAGAGCGAGCGCTATACGAAAGGCATGTACTGCTGGATTGGTTTCAAGAAGAAGGAACTGCTGTTCGACCGTGGAAACCGCGTGGCGGGCAAATCGGCATGGAGTTTCCGTAAGCTCTTCGGACTGGCCGTGGATGGCATCACCTCCTTCTCCATCGCCCCCCTCCGCCTCACCACCCTGATCGGCATCATCGTGTCGTTGCTGGGCTTCATCTTCATGTGCAAGGTGCTGATCAAGACCATCTTCTGGGGTGACCCCGTTCAAGGTTATTCATCGCTGATGGTCGTCATCCTGTTCTTAGGTGGCATCCAACTGATTTCATTAGGCATTATCGGCGAATATTTAGGCAAGACCTACATGGAAGTGAAGAAACGACCGGTATATATCGTTGATACCTATGTGTGTTGAAAACTAAGCAACAATAAAAAACAGCCACTATGTGACTGTTTTTTTTCATTTGATCAATAATCCAGATTTCAGGTCAAGCCAATCGGATGACGGTTCCCCCATCCTGCCCAATGGCATCAGCTTTGGTGATGACCACCTTGCTGACTCCCGCCTTGCAGGCATTCAGCGCGTTCTCAATCTTCGGAATCATTCCCCCGCTGATTACCCCGTCCTGCACATACCGCTTGAAATCGTCCTGATTGATGTGGGCAATGACACTGTCGTCGTCGTTCTCATCACGGAGCACACCCGCTTTCTCAAAGCAATAGACGAGTGTGACCTCAAAGAAAGGGGCGAGTGCCTTGGCCGTTTCTGCCGCTATGGTGTCGGCGTTGGTGTTGAGCAGATTTCCCTCTCCGTCGTGGGTCAGCGGTGCCATCACGGGCACGATGCCTTCTTCTATGAGCTTGGCAAGCATGGCTCCATCGCATCGGTCCACATCACCCACAAAGCCATAATCCACCAGTTGGTCGGTGTCGGTTCCTGCCACTTCGGCTTTCACCATCACCGGCTTTCTCTTCTTGCTGTGCATCACATTCATGTCAGCACCGGTGAGTCCGAGTGCGTTGACCCCGCAGGCCTGGAGTTTCGCCACGATGTTTTTGTTGACCAGTCCGCCATACACCATGGTTACGACGTTGAGCATCCGAGCATCCGTCACACGGCGTCCTCCCACCATCTGAGTCTCGATTCCCAGCGAGGCAGCCATTTTTGTGGCGGAGCGTCCTCCTCCGTGCACCAGCACCTTGTGGCCTTTCACATTCGAAAAGGCGCTCAGCAGCTGTGCCAGCGTCTGAGCGTCTTCCACGATTTTTCCACCCACCTTGATTACGGTGATTTTTTCCATATCGTTAAAAGTAAATATTACCTTGTACGGTCAAAGTTTTTTAAATTCGGCATAGATTTTGTCGGCTATGCCCTGCATCTCTTCCGGCTCGAGCTTGAGCTTAGGATTGCTGAAGAGCATGTCCTTCTCGCTCTGCATCGGAATGAGATGGATATGGGCATGAGGGACTTCCAGCCCAAGCACGGCCTGTCCCACCTTCACGCACGGCAGCACCTTCTTTATCGCCACCGCCACCTTCTTGGCAAACACCTGGAAGCGCGCGATCTCGTCGTCTTCCAAATCAAAGATATAATCCACCTCCCGACGTGGAATGCACAAAGTGTGCCCCTTCACCATCGGGTTGATATCAAGAAATGCATAGAACTCATCGTTCTCCGCGCATTTGTAGCTTGGAATCTCACCAGCTGCGATTTTTGAGAAAATTGACATGATGGACAGTTTTTAGTTTGTTTTGAAAAAAATCAGATAGAGATGTTGAGCACTTCCAGTTCAATCACTCCCTGCGGAATGTTGATCTGAGCCACATCACCCACTTTCTTGCCCAGCAGTCCCTTTGCAATAGGAGTACCGACAGAAATTTTTCCTTCGCGCAGGTTGGCCTCGCTCTCGCTGACGATGGTATAAGTCATCTTCATTCCGTTCTTCACGTTTTTCAGATCCACTTTGGAGAGAATCTGCACCGTGTCGGTCTGCACCTTCGATGTGTCGAGTATTTTGGCATCAGCGAGCGCAGCCTTGAGCTCAGCGATTTTGGTTTCGAGTTTTCCCTGTGCTTCTTTTGCGGCATCATATTCCGCATTCTCAGAGAGGTCGCCTTTCTCTCGCGCCTCCTGAATCTGGCGGATCACCTCTGGGCGTTCCACCTCTTCCAGTTGTTTGATTTGGGCTCTCAGTTTGTCGTAGCCCTCTTGTGACATGTAAGACATCTTATTCTTAGTTTTTGGTTATTAGCTTTGTTCTATTCTTATCTCGTAAAGGCATCAAAAAGAAAAGAATCCCGATGCGGTGAAGCATCGGAACCCTTCTTTTTACCTTTGTTGTTACTGCAAATTTACGGCTTTAAAACGTCAAAAGCAAATATTTGACGAAAAAAAAGCATTTTTTGTGGATTTGAATGCTTTTTTCTTCTGCCGTCCATTCGGAATATCTTCATTTTCAGCCATAAAGGCTGGGGATTGACTCAGCAGAAGAGGCATAACAGCCGTTTTTCTCCAGCGCTCGCGTTTTCCCCATCTTCCGTCTCAAAGTTTGAGCAGCCGCTTGTATTCTTTCTTGGTGATGCGCATGAAACTGCCGTGTTGCGGGCGCGCCACTCCCTGGATGTTGCGCGGATTCTTGAAGTTGCGCATCATTTCGTCCGCTTCACAGATTCGGTAGTTCTTCGGATTGGACGAATACTCAATATAGGCAATCCTCCAGTTTTTGTCGCCCTTGAGCTGGAATGCCGACACGCCCTCACATTTTTTGTTTCCCTCGAAATTCACGTAGTCGTCCTCCACCGGCTCGCTCCAAGGACCAGTCAGTGAGGGGCTGGTGGCAGTGAAGAGACCAGGTTTTCCGCCCTCTTTCTTAATCATCATGTGCCACTGTTGGTCGGCTGCCACCCAGTTGATGTCGGCATCGATAGTGGCATAGCCCCAATCGAAGAGCAGGCGCGGCTGGGTGATTTGCGTGAAGTCATCCGTGGCATGGCTGTAGTACATCCTGTCGTAAGGCTCTTCCCCGCGGTTCCACATGGAATAATAAATCATGTAGCCCCCTTTCTTTCCGTCAGGCCAGACGAAAGCGTCGTCCCAGATGATTTGCGGCGCCCACACCCTGTTGATGGTACTCCAGTCTTTATAAACGCTCTCATCCTGTGGATTGCAGAAGATGGACTTTCCCTTCCGATAATCGAACGTGGTGGAAGTCCAGTGGATGAGGTCGTCGCTCTTGAGGAGATTGATTCCGAAATTATCCCAGGTTTCCTTTTTCCCCAGGCGTTTGCGGCTTCGGTCAGTCGCCTCCATGTCGGTGGTGACCATGAGGTATCCTTTTCCCTTATGTCTCCTGCAGATGAAGGCATCCCTGGTTCGTCCCTCAATCTTGGCCAGTTCATGGTCGCTGAAGATGGAGTCGCCGTTGTTCACATCCTGGAAATGGAATCCGTCCTTACTCACGGCATACGCCGTCCAAGCCACACCTCCATTCATGTGGCAGTAGAGATAATAGCTTCCTTTTTGCCGGTTTCCACGTTGTTTGTAGTGTTTCTGCGCCATGGCAGAGAGTGCCGTCATCGCCACGACCAGAATAAGAATGATTCTTTTCATATAATTGACGTCAGTTAGTTTTCCACTTTCAAAATTAAGCATTATTTTTCAGACAAGCAAATCAGCAGATAGCAAAATGGCACGGAGGTACCTATCCCATCATGGGCAATACCATTCAATGCGTAAAAATCCGCCTTAATAATTGTCCAATTTATTACACAACTTGTTCAGATTGTCATATTTGTATATTTTTCAGTCCTATTTTAATATTTTTTATACTGTATATTTATCGTATAAAAAATAATTTTTATAATTTTGCCGATGGAAATACATAAAGAATCATTTTTGTATATCCAATCATAGCAGTGTCAAAAAATTCGTGTTGTGAAACACATGACACAAAAACAATGTATTTAAAAAGGTTTGTAACTCTTAATTTTTTTTAGAAGGATTCGTCGCGAGATGGGTCCTTTTTTTGTATTCATGCAAAAGGGTCACCAATCAACTTCCAAGAAGAGAGAGTACGCCCAGTTCGTTGAGCAGGATGGTGAAGATGGCGATTGGCGCCACATAGCGCAGGACGAAAATCAATGCCTTCACATACGGAGCGCGAGAAGAGCCGTAATTGGTGATTTCATCCTTGAAGAGTTTCTTGTCGAGATACCATCCCGTGAAGAGTGAGATGAAGAGTCCGCCCACAGGCAGGCAAATCTTCGATGCCGTCCAGTCGAAGAAATCGAAGATGTTCAGTCCGAAAATCCTCACCCCGTCGAGCACCCCAAATGAGAGGGAGCAGAAAATTCCGAAGAAGATGATTCCTCCAGTCTCCCACAGCGCCGCTTTCTTGCGTGGCATGTTGAATTCCTCCGCCATGTAGGAAGTGACCACCTCGTGCAGGGAGATGGTGCTGGTGAGTGCCGCCACGATGATGAGCAGATAGAACATCACGGAGAAGATATAAGCCAGCCATGGCACACCAGAGAAGGCCTGTTGGAACACATTGGGCAGGGTGATGAAGATGAGGTTGGCTCCCACGTCCTTGGGGTCGAGACTATAGCCTACGGAAGACACAGCTGGGAAGATGATGAATCCCGCCATGAGTGCGATAAGCGTGTCGATCACGCATACCTGAATTGCGGTCTTTCCATGACTGGTCTTCTTATCAAAATAAGAGGCATAGGTGCACAGGCAACCCATTCCGAGCGATAGCGAGAAGAATGCCTGTCCCATGGCGCTGAGCACCACCGATCCGTCCACTTTCGACCAATCGGGTTTGAGCAGGAAATCAATGCCCGCACCTGCATTTGGCAGTGTGACAGAACAGAACACGAGGACGAGGACGAGGATGAAAAGCATGGGCATCAGCACTTTCGACCAACGCTCAATGCCTTTGGTCACCCCTTTCACAATCACCACATGGGTGAGCACCACGAATGCCACCATGCAGAGCAGCGGCTGCCACCAGTTGGTGGCATAGTCGGAGAACATCGGGCCGTAGTCCGCCGCCGTTTTTCCCGCGAACTGGTTTCCCACCGCCAGCACCGCATAGCCGATAGTCCATCCTGCAATCACACCATAATAGCACATGATGAAGAAAGCCGTGAATACGCCCAGGCGTCCCACCCATCGCCAAGGGGTGCCAGGTGCCAACTTCTGGTAGGCACGGGCAGTGTTCGACTGCGTGCTGCGTCCAATAAGAAACTCGCTCATCATCACCGGCAGCCCGATGACGATGATACAGGCTATGTAAACCAGAATGAAGGCGGCACCGCCATTGCGGCCTGTCTCAATCGGGAACCTCCAGACGTTGCCCAATCCAACGGCGGAACCGGCTGCTGCAAGCACGGCTCCCACCTTACTTCCAAAATTCTCGCGTGTATTCAATGTTTCTGTTTTGTAAGATTCTACTTTCAATAATATTGTATTCTGGACATCTGCCAGAACTTCCACACACTTTCTGTCCGCACATCTTCATTTTTTCCAACTGCAATTGAAAAGAGAGCCTCATCCAAACACATGAAACTGGTCGAGGAAGATGAGGAAGATAGCCACCGGCGCCACATAGCGCAGGATGAAGATGAACAGTCCGAAAAGCGGTACCCGAAGCGTGCCACCATTGGTGATTTCCTCATGCACCATCCGCCGTTTCAGATACCATCCCACGAACACAGAGATAAAAATTCCTCCGATGGGCATGCAGAACTCACACACAATCCAGTCGCAGAAGTCGAAGATGG
>JAEEGG010013450.1_pt1 | contig 17500 bp, 14 predicted proteins | sample 9134161 | NCBI WGS metagenome assembly JAEEGG01 (sample SAMN16246543, study PRJNA631951) | gut metagenome | biome: gut microbiome; feature: rumen; material: CR-attached | host: Bos | place: Iran: Karaj | collected 2018-10 | reverse complement strand
GGTCACTGTTAAAACCTTTGATTTATGTTAATAAAAGATACACGTATATTTATATTATAAGTAATTGTACTAAAACGTGATATACATCACAATTAGCAAAATCAACACTTTTCCTGAACAGAGCCAAAGAAAATATGAAAAGTTGCGTACTCTCACAAAAAAAGAAGAAAGGTACCGATTATCTGATAATGGTTAACTACCTAACAGAATTTTATGTTTTTTTCTGATGTAATCTGGGTAGTTGTGTTTATTTGTTTCTGTCTGCACCGGGTTTCGGAATTTAAGACAGAGGAAAAGATCCATCGGGATTCAGATGGTATCCCGGAGTTTATCAGAAACATTGCATGTCGGAATGGAGCGTATGATATGGCAGGTGTATTAGATTCCGTTAATCAGCTGACAGAACTGGTGGGACAGAACCGTATGGAACTTCTTCTGTTTCATCTCAATGGAAGAAAGCAGCGTTACGGCATCAATGTGTTCAAGGTCAGGGAGGTTCTTCGCTGTCCTCACCTTACAGTAATGCCGAGACTTCATAAATACGTATGCGGTGTTGCTCATATAAGGGGCCAGACAGTTTCCATAATTGATCTCGGCATGGCAACCGGTGCTCCTAAAATTGAGGATCTTTCCAAGGCTTTTGTGATTATTGCGGAGTATAACCGCTCTGTGCAGGGCTTTCTTGTTGCGGCTGTCGATAGGATCCTGAATATGAACTGGTCCTCCATCATGCCTCCTCCCAAGGGTGTGGGTAAGCAGAACTACATGACTGCGGTTACAGAAATTGACGGGGAGCTTGTTCAGATCCTGGATGTGGAAAGAATACTGGATGAGATTTCACCGATTAACACCGAAGTATCGGATTCTGTGGTGCAGGAGACTGCCAGGACGACAAAGGAAATCAACATAGCTGAGCTTCCTGTGCTTGTTGCTGACGATTCTTCAGTAGCACGCCGTCAGGTGCAGAAGTCCATGGAGGCGATAGGCATTCACTGTCTGCTTGCCAAGAACGGACGTGAGGCTCTTGATCTGCTTAAGGAAATGAGTGAGAAGGGTCCGATTGAGGAGCAGCTCCTTATGGTTATTTCAGATATCGAAATGCCTGAAATGGACGGGTACACTCTGACCGCCTCCATAAGAAATGATCCGGCACTCAAGGATATCGAGGTTATTCTTCATACCTCGCTGTCAGGCATCTTCAATCAGAATATGGTTAAAAAGGTTGGAGCCAACAACTTTATAGCCAAATTCAACCCGGACGAACTTGCAAAGGCTGTAAGGGATGTACTGAAGACCAAGCAGGGGCAAGCGGCAATGAATTTGTAGCCCGGTTGTGTTTTTTTAACAGATTTACTAAATGGCTGATAATATAACGCGGGAGCAGTACGAAAAGTTCTGCCTTTTTCTGGAGGATCACAGTGGAATAGTGCTGGGTCCCAGCAAGCAGTACCTGGTAATAAGCAGGCTGACTCCTCTGATATCTGAATTTCATCTGTCGTCTCTTGCCGAGCTCCTGGAAAAGACTCAGAATACACTGCATCGTCAGCTGAGGATGCGGGTTATTGATGCCATGACAACAAACGAGACCCTATGGTTTCGTGACAATTACCCGTACAATATGCTCAAGACAAAACTTCTGCCGGAACTTTCAAATGAGAAGCCTCATGGAACAATAAAAATATGGTCGGCCGCCTCCTCTTCGGGGCAGGAACCGTATTCCATAGCCATGACGTGCTTTGAAACCATGATCCCGCGACTCAAGACTCCAATGGGTGTGCAGATAGTCGGTACGGACATTTCTCCTACAATGCTTTCTCACTGCAAATCGGGAGTATATGACTATATTGCTCTGAACAGAGGTCTGTCTCCGGAGAGAAAACGTCAGTTTTTTATCAAGGTTGATGATCAGAGCATGATGATCAATGATCAGATTAAGCGTCTGGTTACCTTCAGGCACCTTAATCTTCTTGAAAGTTATGCCGGAATGGGTAAGTTCGATATTATTTTCTGTCGCAATGTTCTGATTTATTTTTCACCGCAGGTGAAATCAAAGATTATTAATCAGATGGCTGACTGTCTTAATCCCCGGGGATATCTGTTTCTTGGTGCTTCAGAAGCCATGACAGGTCTCTGTGATCGTTTTGAAATGATCCGGTGCAACCCGGGAATTGCATACAGACTGCTTTAGTGCTGCTGTCTGTATTTCTCTTTTCTGAAAGATCAAAAAAATCCTGCTTCGCTCCCGGTTATGTCGTGTTACGGATCTCCCGTGGATCTGTAGGGGTTCTTACCTGATACAGATCTGATCATTTCCTTTCCCGTTTTTTTATGTATGATAGCCGTAAAACTTGATTTGTATCACATTTCTCTGTATATTCAGTCTGTTACTTCAATAAATCTTTAATTTCAAAGGCCTTCCAATTGACGCAGGATTTGGGTGAGCCTTTCTTTGTGTTAACTGGTGTTCTATGTCCGAAGAAAATTCTAATATTGACGCTCCTTCCTCATTTGACAGACTTAATTTAGATCAGAGAGTTTATAAGGCCGTATGTGATCTCGGGTTTGAGTCTCCTTCAAAAATCCAGGAGCAGGCCATCCCTGTCCTTTTGACCGGATCTGATCTCATTGGTCAGGCTCAGACCGGTACCGGCAAGACTGCAGCCTTTGCTCTTCCGCTTCTTTCAAAACTTGATGTTAACCTGAGAGCTGTTCAGGCACTGATCCTGACACCGACCAGGGAACTGGCAATACAGATTGCGGAAGCCTGCCAGAGTTTTGCCAAATATCTGGAGGATTTTCACATTCTTCCGATATACGGCGGTGCCTCCTATGATTCACAGATCAGAGCTCTTAACCGCGGCGTACAGATTGTCGTCGGAACACCGGGCAGAGTAATGGATCTTATCCGCAGGGAAAAGCTTAACCTGTCAAAACTTAAGACCCTGGTGCTGGATGAGGCCGACGAGATGCTGAATATGGGTTTTATTGAAGATATTGAGTGGATAATCACTCAGTGTCCGAAGAAAAGGCAGATAGCCCTGTTTTCAGCCACCATGCCTGATGCCATACGCAAGGTCGCCACCAGTTATCTTCATGATCCGAAGGAAATACGCATCGCTTCGAAGACAACTACCGCCTCCACAGTCAGACAGAGATTCTGGTATGTCTCAGGCCTTCATAAGATTGATGCCATGGTCCGTCTGCTGGAGGTTGAACCTTATGAGGCTGTTCTTGTTTTTGTAAAAACAAAGACAGATGCGGAGACTGTGTCTCTTAAACTTTCGGCACGCGGATTCTCGGCTGAGGCTCTTCACGGAGATATTCCTCAGAAGATCCGTGAAAAGATTGTGGACAAACTTAAGAACGGCAGACTTGATATTCTTGTAGCCACTGATGTGGCCGCCCGCGGACTCGATGTTGATCGTATTACTCATGTGGTTAATTATGATATTCCGTATGATGTAGAGTCATATGTTCACCGCATAGGCAGAACGGGAAGAGCCGGGAGAACAGGTGATGCCATTCTTTTTGTTTCTCCCCGTGATCGCAAGATGCTGAGAATCATAGAGCAGACCACGAGACAGAAAATTGAACCTATGCTGATGCCTTCCAACGAGGATATAAACAGACATCGAGTCAATGCCTTCAAGCGCAGGATCATGGATCGTCTTGAGGAGGCGAGGGATGATCTTGATGACTTCAGAGAGCTGGTGGGGGAACTGCTCAGTGATGAGACTGTTGATCCCGTAGAACTTTGCACTGTTCTGGCAAGAATGGCAAATAATGACGAGCCGCTTGTAAGGGATGAAGATGAGGAGGAGCCGGTTCAGAAGGAACTCAGGGATGACAGATCAGAACGCCGGAACGAACCGAAGGAAATAAGCGACAAGGCTGTTCCGCTTAAGGATTTTCCTGACATCGAAATGTGCCGTTACAGACTCAGCGTTGGACATTGCGACGGTGTCAAGCCGGGACAGATTGTGGGTGCCATTGCAAACGAGGGTGATATTGACAGCTGCTATATCGGTCAGATTGATATATACGGAACATTTTCTACTGTGGATCTTCCCGTAGTTCCGGATCATGTAAGAGCTGTTCTGCAGAAAACAAGAGTCTGCGGAAGATGTCTGGAGCTCAGAGAGTTCACGAAGGACAATCCTGGTAAAGGCGGAAGAGCACGCGGCAAACCTTTTTCTGCTGAAAAGAAAACACCGGGAAAGAGAAAACTCAGCTCAAGAAGCGGAGATTTTGAACATACCGGCCGCAGAAGAAAATCCCGCTGAGGTTAAGTTTTAAATCTGATTTTAGGAGCCGGTCTGTTCCGGCTCTGCCATCTGCGGCAGGATTCTGCATTCGGATATCTGCCGAATTTTCACACTTTTCGCGAAAACCTGTCTCTAAACTAATCTGTCGCAACCACTTCCCGACATGAATAAAAACAGAATCTGAAAAGTGATCCCTTTATTCCTGTTTAACTTTTAATTTTTTTGCAACGTGATTTTCCTGATCCTCTGACTGTACGGATGCTGTCAGAATAATTCTGGAGAGGTGAAATTTTATTTTAAACGGTTATGAAAATAAACTGCAGCATAAAAAAAAGGCCTGCCACTTAGCAGACCTTTATGATCAGGAGGAAATATATGAAACAAAAAACTTGCATTCAAATAAGTAGACAGTTCACATAAAAAAAAGTTCCGTAATTATGTAAAAAATTTATATTTTTTTTTTCAAAAAAGTTTTATTCTGCGACAGCGGCCGGTGAAACGGTCTTTTAAACCTGTTTGCCGGTAGATTAAAAAAGGGAACGCGTTCGGCGTTCCCTCTGTTTATGAATTATGATTAATCAGCGGGAGGTCAGGTAGGATACTATCTCCCCTGATGCAATCTCTTTCTTTTCGCCTGAATAGCGATCCTTTATTTCCACTATTCCTGCAGCCAGATTTTTTGCTCCAACAATAATCATTTCAGGAATACCGATAAGTTCCGCATCGGCAAACATCACGCCTGGTCTTTCTGCTCGATCGTCAAAAAGTACATCAATACCGGCATCAGTAAGTTCCCTGTAAAGTTTTTCGCAGTATTCCTTCACTTCCGGAGACTTGTGCATGTTCATCGGTACGAGAGCCAGATCGAAAGGTGCAATCTGCTTCGGCAGAGTTATACCGTGTTCGTCATGATGCTGCTCTATGGCTGCTGCAACAACTCTTGTGACACCGATTCCGTAGCAACCCATTTCCAGGATTACGGATTTGCCTTCGTCGTTCAGAACAGTGCAGTTCATTGCCTCTGAGTATTTTCTGCCAAGCTGGAAGATATGACCGACTTCGATCCCTCTTTTTAATGTGATAACTCCTTTTCCGTCAGGAGAAGGATCTCCCTCTACCACATTCCTAAGATCTGCAATTTCGTATGAAGTGATATCTCTGTCCCAGTTTGCCCCTGTATAGTGGAAGTCGTCGCAGTTTGCCCCGCATACGAAATCGCTGAGTATCGCCGCCGAGCGATCAACAACAATTCTTCCCCTGAAGCCTACCGGACCCAGGGAACCTCCGTGGCATCCGCAGATTTTTTCCACTTCTTCATCTGATGCGAATGTAAGCGGTGCAGCCACACCGTTTATCTTTTCTGCCTTAACTTCGTTGAGCTCATGATCACCTCTGAGGATCAGAGCAATTATTTCATCCTGCTGCTCTCCTTTGACCAGAAGTGTTTTTGCTATATTTTCCGGCTTTACCCTGAGAAATGCAGAAACCTCTTCAATTGTGTGGACTCCCGGGGTTGATACCCTGGCAAGTTCAGCGGAAGGTTCCTTTCTCTTTTCCTCCGGAGCAAGAGCTTCGGTAAGTTCAATGTTGGCGGCAAAATCGGATTCTGTAGAAAAAGCGATAAGATCTTCACCGCTGTCCGCAAGAACCTGAAATTCATGCGAACTTGAACCGCCGATGGAGCCGGTATCCGCCTGTACAGCTCTGAAGAACAGTCCCATACGCGTGAACGCGGCGGTATACGCGTTGTACATATCCTTGTAGGTCTGATCCAGTGACATGCGATCCATGTGGAATGAGTAGGCGTCCTTCATTATGAATTCTCTTCCCCGCATTACTCCGAAGCGCGGACGGATTTCATCCCGGAATTTTGTCTGGATCTGGTAAAGATTAATCGGAAGCTGCTTGTAACTTACGATTTCGTTGCGGACCAGACTGGTTATAACTTCTTCATGGGTCGGACCGAGAACAAAATTGGCGTTATGGCGATCGTTGAAACGGCACAGTTCAGGACCGTAGTGATCCCAGCGTCCTGATTCCTGCCATAATTCAGCAGGCTGTACTACTGGCATGGACAGTTCAAGAGCACCGGCTTTGTTCATCTCCTCGCGGATGATGTTTTCAACTTTGTGAAGAACCCTGAGACCGGTCGGAAGCCAGGTATAGAGTCCGCTGGCGAGTTTTCTTATGTAACCGGCTCTGATCATGAGTTTGTGACTTTCAACCACTGCTTCTGAAGGAGACTCCTTCAGAGTGCTTAACATATAATTGCTTGTACGCATATGAAACCAAAAAAATTAACCAAAAAAATCATGAGAATTATATCACGGGTTGATGGTGCGGGCATCGATTTGAAACTGCTTCCAGGGAACAGCTGATGCTGCAGCAAGGTGGCAGTCCCCCCGGCTGCAGGGCCTGTCTTTCAGACGGGATCCGTAACCGTCAGGTCGCGTTTATCCGGCAATGCTGTCATGTTAAGTCAGTCACAAAATGTGCTATAATGATCCCAGCAACTGCTTTATGATCTGCAAGTTTTCTGCATCTGATGCGGGTACGGCAGATCCGCGGCTCTGTGATTCAATGCCGGCAGTTTCCTGCGGCTTTGTTGCCGGGAACTGTCCAGGACGCTTTGATAACTTCTCAACGGAATATTTACTTTCTTTTAGGTTTACCATGACTGTCAAAACAAGATTTGCACCAAGTCCCACCGGTTTTCTTCATGTCGGCGGGGCCCGTACGGCACTGTATTCATGGCTTTATGCCCGTCATAACAAAGGTTCTTTTGTACTCAGAATCGAGGATACCGATCTTGAACGTTCCACTCAGCCGGCGATTGATGCCATTATCGAGTCAATGAAATGGCTGGGGCTTACATGGGATGAAGGTCCTTATTATCAGACCAAAAGATTCGATCGCTATAACCAGCTTATAGACGAGATGCTGGCCGACGGCAGAGCGTACAAGTGCTACTGTACACAGGAACGTCTGGAAAAAATGCGTGAGGAGCAGATGAAACGCGGTGAAAAGCCCCGCTATGACGGTCACTGCAGATGCTGCAGCGAACATCACGAGCCTGATGAGCCGTACTGCGTCCGTTTCCGCAATCCTGACGAAGGGGTTGTCCGCTTCCATGATCACATACGCGGTGATGTGGAGATTGCGAACAGCGAGCTTGATGATCTTGTCATCCGCCGCACTGACGGTTCACCGACCTACAATTTCTGCGTTGTTGTTGATGATTATGACATGGGTATAACCCACGTGATCCGGGGCGAGGATCATGTGAACAACACTCCGCGCCAGATCAATATCTACAAGGCTCTTGGAGCTGATGTTCCTGAGTTTGCCCATGTTTCGATGATACTTGGAGATGACGGTGCCAAGCTGTCCAAGAGACACGGAGCTGTAAGCGTAATGCAGTACCGGGATGACGGCTATCTGCCAGAGGCTCTGATCAATTATCTTGTGCGTCTTGGCTGGGGCTGCGGTGACCAGGAAATCTTCACTCTTGATGAAATGATAGATAAATTCAGTATCGATCATGTAAGCAAATCAGCATCCGCTTTTGATACAAACAAACTTAAATGGATGAACCGTCATTACATAATGACGCTTGATCCGGAGTACGTGGCCGGACATCTTGAATGGCACATGAAGGATCAGAAGATTGACACGTCAGACGGTCCAAAGCTTTCCGAGGTGGTGAAGGCTCTGGCAGAACGCAGTGAAACCCTTAAGGAAATGGCTGCACAGTCCAGATATTTCTATGAGGATGTAACCGAATATGATCCTGCTGCGGTAAAGAAATGGTTTAAGACAAATACCGGTGAGGTTCTTGATCGCTGTCTTGAAAAACTGAAGGCGGTAGACGAGTGGAAGGCGGAAAAACTTCATCATGTGGTGGAGGAGGTTGCTGCTGAAATGGAAATCGGTATGGGAAAGGTCGGTATGCCTCTCCGCATTGCCGTAACCGGCAGGGGTGTTTCACCAGGAATTGATGTGACCATGGAGCTTGTCGGCAGAGACAGGACTCTTGCCAGAATAGCAAAGGCGAAGGATCGTCTTGTCACAAAGGCATGATTTATCAGTTTCTGATGTTTATGCAGAAAGTCCCGGACTGGAATTTCGGGACTTTCTTTGTGTCTGTCCCTATGTTTTTCAAAAATTTTGAAGCTCAAAATTATTTTTAAAGTTAATTTAATTTAAAATAATTATCAGTACACAGGTTTTGAAGATCGCTTTCATCCGGCTGGAAAATAAGAGTCCGGTTGTGCAGAGGCGAATGGAACAGAATATATCTGAATTTCTTATACCTCCAGTATTGCAGATGTATTAATTTTCCTTAAGTCCGACTGATAAAGCATATCCGGGTTTTAATCAGTACCGGTTTTAGATAAATGAGGTAGTAATGGCTGGAATAATGATAAATAGCAACCGTTCAAAGTTTGCCATAAGAACGCTGGTTGTGGCAGGACTGTGCGGTGTTGATGTAACTGATCTCAATGCTGTAGCATCATTTTATGAAGGCAGGTCGGATTATCTCAGACTCATGTTTGATATGCGCATCTATCCTCAGTTTACAGGCAGTGAGTATTCTGACATTATTCGCTCTCTGCATCCGTATGCCCTGCTGTACTGTCTTTCATCCCGGGAAAAGATGACTCCTGTAAGTCCCGTTCATGCCAGGGCAAAACCGTGGCTGGACGATGCAAAATTCAGTGAACAGGCTAATCAGCCTTCCAGATACTACTCAATATATGTGGCAAATTCAAACAATGCATCGCCGGTAATTCCCAAGGACTCCTACGTGGAGTTCAAGACCAGGGAGAGCAGGGTAAGCGGCAAACTTCTTAATCTTCTAATGGTCAATCCTGACAGCGTCATTGCCTTCAATGCGTCTGACTGTGCCAAAACGATCTTTTCTGTTATTGAAAACTATCATTCATATTTCTGTGCCTACTGGGATTTTGATTTTGATGTATATCTCAACAGTGATTTCCCTAACACAAGAAAGGTAATAAGCCGTTCCTATGCTCATGGAAATCTTGAGTTTGTGCCGAACCCGTCCATCGGTGTGATACCCTACAGTTTCAGCAAGGATGATTTCTGGAATCTTCCGAATATGTTTTCCGGAGCCAGATATCTTGCCGATGTAAAGTTCGATTACTGTTTCAGGGAAGTCAGGGACAGGAAGTTCAGGGGACCTCTTTCAGAAAGAAAGCTTGTTCACAAAAATATTCTTACAAATATTCCTGACAGAGTTCAGGATCCGATAGAGAATATCAGACCGTATGTGGCATATCACTGGTTTTTCAGCGAGCTTCCTGATGCCACCATGGATATATTTACAGATCTTTCGCTGGTTGAGGCAGGTGATGAGTTTTTTGAAACCAATCTGGGCATTCTGAAGTGTTATGTTTCTTCCGTTCTGTCTCTCGGTGCTGCCGTTGCCAAGAATCAGGATGACAAAACTCACTTCCCTGACGGTACGGTGGCAGAGCAGATCAAACTCTGTGATGAGAATCTGGTTTACATTTTTGAACTTCTCAACAGGGTTGAGGACTGCTATCAGAACCTTATCAACACAAATCCGGCAGAAAAACTGCTTTCGGGGTTGCAATAGTAAAATTATTTGTTATAATGTGGACACTTGTTTGAGGGGTCATAGCTCAGTTGGGAGAGCGTTTGAATGGCATTCAAAAGGTCGGCGGTTCGATCCCGCCTGGCTCCACCAAAGTCGATTAAATCATGTCTAAAAATCTTTTAATTTCCTCCTTCTTTTCATTATTTCTGCTGAGTTCATGCGGTACCTTTGTTTTCTCTTCAAATGTTGATCCGAGAAATTTCAGAGAGCATTTTCGCAGCAGTCTTGTAGACGAGTACTCAAATGAGGATATGGCGTCATTTTCGTCCTATGAGATCCTGGGTCTTGTTGAGGGTATTGACTGTCAGGTAAATGAACTTTATCCGGTTCCAAGAGAAGGTACAGCCCGCAGGCAGATGCTGGAGAAGGCTTCTGATCTCGGTGCAACCGGTGTTGCTTCTGTCAAATGCGTCAGGGTGGAGGCTACCGAGGCCTGTATTGCCGAATATACCTGCTACGCCCAGGCTGTAAAGGTGCTAGATCAGAAATGATCCCTGTGGGGTTTGTAAGCTCTCCATATCGCGAGAAGTTTGCTGTTCCCCGTCAGCCGGGACTGGCATCTACAGTTGTTTCAGAGGTTGTAATGGAGCCTCCGTATGATGATATTGATGCTTTTCGCGGCATAGAGCAGTTCTCTCATCTCTGGCTTATTTTCGAGTTCAGTCTCGTCAGTGAAAAATCCGGCTTCAGACCTCTTATCCGACCTCCCCGTCTTGGCGGAAATACCAGACTCGGCGTTTTTGCCAGTCGTTCTCCGTTCCGTCCCAACCGTATCGGACTTTCTGTTGTCCGCTTTATTGAAGTGAGCCGATCAGAAGGAAAAACAAGAGTCAGGTTTTCAGGCGGTGATCTGGTGGATCGGACTCCGATCTACGATATTAAGCCTTATATCGCTTTTTCAGACAGTATTCCCGACTCTCTCTGCGGCATTGCCGCATCTCCTCCGGAAAGACGAAGAGTTGAGTTTTCAACTGAAGCCAGGGCATTTATCAGTTCTCTTGACAGGGGGAGATATCCGGGACTGATGGATGTTATTTCTGATATTCTTTCCTATGATCACCGTCCCGCATACAGGACTGACGGTGAGGATACGAATATATACGGTGTTGCTCTCTACGATTTTAATATACGTTTCAGGTATCTTGCCGATGTGACACAGGTTGTGGGACTGGAGTATCTGCCTGACGGAAACCGCAGCTGAATTCACAGTTATATTTCGGGATTTCCCTGTTTTTGATCAGTTTCATTCCTGCAGATCAGGATATCCTCCAGAGCTTTCTGAATTTCTGGGTATTTGAATTCGAATCCGTGATCGAGAAGTTTTCTCGGAACGACATTCTGACTGCTGAGAAACAGTTCGCTCTGGTTTCGCAGCATGAACCTGACTACAAATGCAGGGTAGTGCAGAGGGTTTCTCTTTCCGGTCAGCCTTACCAGAATGTCCGAAAATTCAGCCTGGGTGCAGGGATGAGGTGACGAGACATTGATAATTCCGCTGCATTCCTCGTGATCAATGATGAACTTCATGGCTGCGACAACATCTGTAAGGTGTATCCACGGCAGATACTGTCTGCCGTCTGCTATATGACCTCCGAGATGGTGGTTGTAGAGGGGGAGAAGCTTGCTCAGAAATCCGTGGCTGCCGTCCAGTACAAGACCGATTCTTAAAATGCAGTGGCGTGAGACTATGTTTGTAACCTTCTGGGAGTTTTTTTCAATTTTTTCGCAGATCCGGTGCAGAAAACCTCCGGAACTGCACAGGTAGTTTTCATCCATTTCCCTGCCGGCCGGATCATTGTAGTAGCCGGTGGCAGATACGGTAAGCCACAGCTTAGGCATGATTTTGTTCTGAAGACATCTGATGTAGATGTAGTCGGTGCTCAGCAGACGGCTGTTTATAATTCTGCTGCGCTGCTTTTTTGTCCAGCTTCTTGTTACCGGTGATCCTGCCAGATTTATCACCGTATCAATATTTTCGTCCCATCCGGTCTGATAGTCGGTGATATGTATTCTGTCCTTCATTTCCATAAGCTGATTTTTTGCTTTGTTTTTGTTTCTTGTCAGGACAATAACCTTATGGTTTTCCTCTGTCAGAACAGATATCAGTTTCCGTCCGATGAGTCCTGTTGCTCCTGCAATGAGAATATTCATACCTGTGGCTCCTGCTGACTGGAAAAGAATCTGTTACGCTGACTGAAAACCTGCTGGCTGGATACGGCTGTGCTGAAGATCAGAATGTCAGCCGCTTTCTTCAATGATAACACAATGATGCGCATTGTGCCTTATGAGTTCAAATAACCTGCAGGATGATAAACTTTCGAAAACTGCCTGTCAGGGTAAATCCTACTGAAAATATAACGACGTAAACGATTTATCAGTCCGGTTCCATGCAAAAAAAATGATTTAATGGTGTGTTTCACAACCAACTTAAAATTTTTGTCTTCCTGGCTGATGTATAATAATTCTGCCTTAACAGGGTCTGTAAAGAGTAGTTAATAGAAGTGCTGAAAGGATGTTTAAATGAAAAGCTATCCATTTAGGAAGAATACGCTTGGAAGCGTATTGGCTGCTGTAATGTTGTTTTCCGGAGTTGTTCTATGCGGCTGTGACGACGATGAGCCTGGCAAACCGTCTGCTCCTGCGGCAAAGCCTGAACAGCAGACTTCAGTCAGTCAGAACACAGGTCCGGTGATCCCTAATGTGAAGACCGATGATAAAATTCTGCAGCGCAATAACACTACAGATCCGGAACTGAAAATGCTTGTAACCGACGGTGATCTGTTTCTTGATGTTTATATACCTGATACCTTCGGTCCTCAGTATATTTATCAGATTTGCATCGGTGAAAAATGTTCGACTCTTAATCGCGATGACAAATCAGGAATGTTCAAGTACTCCTGTGACAAACTTAACAGCAAGTCTCCGTGTGCCACTGTAATGTATGTTCAGGCCTGCAATACATCCGATAAGTCATGTGTCAGCAAAATCATCGATTTTGCCGGTCCGATGAGGGCCAAGAAGGTTGTGGTTGGTTATGAACATGCATGTGCCATACGTCTTAACAATACTGTTACATGCTGGGGAAAAACAAGAGGATACGCAAATACGGACGGCACCAATTCAATTGTAGGAACCCCGGCTGATGATATTTTCCTTTCCCGCAGTCAGGATGTTACCTGCAGCATTGATCCCGAGCATGTATTCAGGTGCTATGGAGCGGATGCCAAACGCTTCAAACCAATAGAATCTCTTGTCCGTTCAGCATCCATCAGCATCAATTCCATATGTTATGTTGATCTGAGCGGCAAGGCCATGTGCATCAATGCAGATGATGAGGATCAGGCGTACATTGCCTATACAAATCCTGATGGAACTGATGTTACCAATCTTTCAGACATAAGAAAGATCCAGACTGAGGAATTTTATACTGTAGCCCTTGATTACAAGGGCAAACTGCACCTGCTCGGTCTGAATCTGGATAATTCTCTTTTCCGTGCCATGAGAGAAACAATGCAGGGAATAGAGGAATTAAACAAGGTATCTGATTTTTCTGCCGGCAATGATGCCATTTGTGCTGTTACCGGTGATGAAAAGAAACTGGAATGCTTCGGTCCGCGAATGAACTTCGATTATTCAAAATCCGATATTGTCGGCATGGAGAATGTTCGCAAGCTGTCTGTCGGTTCCCAGAGCAACTGCGTCATTTATCGCGGCGGTGATGCCCTGAACCGTGTAGAGTGTGGCGGAATTCCTTTCTATTATGACGGATTGAAAAACGGAACCGAGGCCATAGATGTTTCCCAGGGCAACAGTCAGGTGTGTGTAATCAGACCTGACTACGAGGTTCAGTGCTACGGCAATGACTATCACCGCAACGGAGTTAATTTCGTGCCGGAGGACAGAGTTGTTGTTTATGACGTAAACGGTGTAATACAGGCATCTCTTCCAAAGAAGTGGAATGACAAAATAGACAATTCCCAGTGTCGTATAAATGCCAAGTATCATGAAATTGTATGCCGTATTGCGAAGTTTGATTTTCTGCCGAAGGATCTTCGTATCAAACCTAATTTTATAGTAAATGCAATTGATGCAAAAATTTTTGTAAACGGTGAACCATTCTTTAATGAGGCATCATCAATTTCCATAAAGCCGGAGCAGGAGATTACGGTTAAATCAAGAGGCGGCGCGGATCTGACATATAAACTCAAACTTTTCCAGTCCATGAAGGTGACCAAGACATACTCACTTGAAAAGATCTGGGTTGATGACGGAAACTCCGCCCTTGAGGATTTCTCCTGCGTATGGTATTTCTCGGATGGAACCACTGATGAAGGTTCATGCGAGGTTCCGATGAAGCATGTGTTTGAGACAGATTTTGCACAGAACAAGAACGAGCTTTACGCAAAGGTTGATGCATACCGCAAGGATGTTGCCAGCGGAGGCTTTGACGTTCGTCATTTTACTCCAAAGGCGATTGATTAGTCCAGACGGAGGAATATGATACAGCTCTTCCGCTGCTGTATCAGTCTTTTGTAATGGGGCAGGTGATCAGGCTACTGATACCTGCCTTTTAATTTTGATGATATGAAGAACAGGAGAAACGGTTTTGCACAATTGGGTCAGCAGTCATCGTTTCAGAGAACAGACACGAGTCTATGTGACTGTAGACACGAAAAAGGCTGCGGATCTGCAGCCTTTTATACCGGAATAGTCTCAAAGATTATTCCTGAAAAGAAATGATCAGATATCCTGGCTTACATCTGAGTAGCCTGAATTGCTGTCAGAGCAATGGTATAGACAATATCCTCAACCAGCGCGCCGCGGGACAGATCGTTTACCGGCTTTCTGAGACCCTGAAGCATCGGGCCAACTGAAATTACATGGGCAGAGCGCTGTACAGCCTTGTATGTGCAGTTTCCGCAACTTAAATCAGGGAATATAAACACGTTTGCCTGTCCTGCAACTTTTGAATCCGGAGCCTTCTGGGCTGCCACATCCGGTGCAACAGCAGCGTCATACTGCAGTGGTCCGTCAATCAGAAATTCCGGAGCCTTCTCCTTTGCGATTCTTGTGGCTTCGGCAACCAGATCCACATCCGGGCCCTTGCCTGAAGTTCCGGTGGAGTATGAAATCATTGCAACCTTCGGATCAATGCCGAAAGCCTTTGCTGATTTGGCTGACTGAACAGCAATTTCAGCAAGCTGAGGCGCATCAGGATTCGGATTGATTGCACAGTCTCCGTATACAAGCACCTGATCAGGAAGAAGCATGAAGAATACTGACGATACAATTGAATTGCCCGGTGCTGTTTTGATGATTTGCAGTGCAGGTCTGATTGTGTTTGCTGTGGTGTGTACGGCTCCTGATACGAGACCGTCAACCTCGCCAGCTTCGATCATCATGGTGCCGAGGTAGACATTGTCGGCAAGAAGCTTTCTTGCATCGTCCTCGGTAAGACCCTTGCTCTTGCGAAGCTCAACGAGACGCGGAACATATTTTTCACGACTGTTTTCAGGATCTACAATTTCTACCCTGTCATTAAGGGTTACATTCTGATCGGCGGCAACCTTAAGAATTTCTTCACGGTTTCCAAGCAGTACCGGAGTTGCAATTCCTTTCTCAGCACAGATCGCAGCTGCTTTAACAGTTCTTGGTTCGTTACCCTCCGGAAGAACAATTCTCTTGCCTGCCTCGTGAGCCTTTTGGGTCAGATATTCGCAGAAAGCTGCTGGCGCATCAGTCTTGACAGAACTCATAGTCACTTATATCCTCATGTTATTCTTATAAACAAATTACCTTTGACGTATATTTTATCAGATTTTGGGTGATCCGGCATTTTGTAAATTAAGACCGGTTGTCCTGCAGGAGGGGGATATGTTCAGATATATAAGAGCCGGTATTCGTTATGCTGATCTTCTTCCGAGAGAACCAGTCCTTCTGCATCTGTATGCTGAATCGAGAATACAGTCATATCTTGATTACGCAAAGTACGTTCTTCCTCCTCTGCTGGCGTTTTTTGTTTTTGCTTCCTATCTTTTTCGTGGCAGCAGCTTAATTGCGGCATACATTATTGCGGCGGCGGCTCTGATTATGACTCTTCTTATGTGCTATGTCTTTCTCGGGCTCAGGGCTCTGACTCCGCTGAATGAGAGACAGGTTAAACTGTATCATATTCTTTGTGATGAAAACGGCAGGGCGGGTGTCAGAGATCCAGTCAGACTGGATCTGGCTCTTGAAATGCAGTTCTCTTTAAAAAACGGCAGAAGAGATTTTCTTGATTTGCTCTGATTTTTTGCGGATGGGATCCGGAATTTTGTTCATGCTTCCGGATTTCTGAAAGGATCCAGGATTGAAACTGTGCAAACCGCCGGATCAGCTGTCGTTTATCTGATCTTCAGATGATATTCTTTTGAAAGTATTGTTTTTATTTTTTTGATTTCGTCAGCTGACGGAGGACTTACATTTTCAAGGTCGTATTTTTCTCCATACTGGGCCCATTTGTATTTTCCCAGCTCATGATACGGGAGAATGTCAACATACTCCACGCTTTCTCTTATTTCCGTGCTTACGAATTTACCGAGAGCATGAATGTTGCTTTCCTGATCTGTCCATCCCGGTACCACTACATAGCGGATCCACATCGGGATCCTTCTTTTATTAAGATATCGGGCAAAATCGAGCGTATAGCGGTTGGTGAGTCCGGTAAGCAGAGTGTGCTGTTTTTCATCCATGTGCTTCAGATCGAGAAGCACCAGATCAGTGACGTTCAGAAGCTCGTCCAGCTCGCTGTTATACCTCAGTATGCAGCCGTTGGTGTCAAGACATGTTGTCAGGTTCAGCTGTTTTACCTGCTGAAAAAGATTAATTACAAAAGGCATCTGCAGAGTCGCCTCTCCTCCTGATACGGTAACCCCTCCGCTGTTCGGTTTGTAAAAGAACAGGTAACTCTGTATCTCCCTCAGCATTTCAGCTATGTTTTTTTCCTTGCCGCCGGACATACTCCAGGTATCACGGTTGTGGCAGTAGCGGCATCTGAACTGGCATCCCTGCATAAATACCACATATCTGATCCCGGGACCGTCCACAGCTCCGCAGGTTTCAATTGACTGGATCCTGGCGACATATTTGCTCTTCATGTTAAGGTCCTCGTGATGGAAGTGCAGTGATCGACTTTTACTTATATTATAGCTGATCTGTCTTTATTTGCCTGATGACAGGAAAGTATTTTTGGGAGAACTGACACTCTTCCGGTGAAGTTAGGGGGGGTCTGAAATTTACGGTATGAGTTCCGGTGACTGATATTGTGAAAGGCTCTGTTCAGGAAAAGTGTTGATTTTGCTAATTGTGATGTATATCACGTTTTAGTACAATTACTTATAATATAAATATATGTGTATTTTTTATTAACATAAATCAAAGGTTTTAACAGTGACCGAATACATAACGAGATGTTTTAATCTGCAAATTAAACAAACTGATATTGAATATCGCACGTTTGATAATCTGATGTATCTGTCCAAAAATCTTTATAATGTTTGTTTATATGTTGAGCGACAGCTGTTTTTCAAAAAGCGGGATTGTGAAGATCCTG
>JAEEGG010013440.1_pt1 | contig 17507 bp, 7 predicted proteins | sample 9134161 | NCBI WGS metagenome assembly JAEEGG01 (sample SAMN16246543, study PRJNA631951) | gut metagenome | biome: gut microbiome; feature: rumen; material: CR-attached | host: Bos | place: Iran: Karaj | collected 2018-10 | reverse complement strand
CTATTAACGGGGATGAGTGCTCCAAGATGGTGGAGAAAAAATTGTCGATTTCTGAATTAATTACAATTGATTTTGATGAGACTGCAATTTCTTATCCTACGGTACAGACCTCTGAAGTGAGCGACATTACCGATACCAGTGCTGTTTGTGGCGGAGATGTTACCTCTGATGGGAATGTGCCCGTAACGGTCCGTGGCGTTTGCTGGAGCACCTCGCAAAATCCAACTATTGCGGATAGTTATACTACAGATGGAAGTGGTACAGGCCGTTTCACTAGCAGTTTAACAGGCCTTTCCCAAGGTACTACCTACTATGTTCGTGCATATGCTACCAACGAAGTTGGAATAATGTATGGGGAAGAGAAGATGTTTAAAACAATAGGCTTACCTGTGGTCACTACGAATGAAGTAAAAGATGTTACAGATAGGTCCGCCTTATGTGGTGGTAATGTGATTTCTGATGGAGGTAAAGATGTTACGGCTCGCGGAATATGTTGGAGCACTTTACCCAATCCCACAATTGTTGACAGTCTCTCTATTGATGGCATTGGTGAAGGCTCATTCGATAGAAAGTTATTGAATTTGGAAGAACAAACCACCTATTATGTTCGTGCCTATGCCACCAATAGTATGGGTACTTCCTATGGAGCGCAAGTTGAATTTAAGACTGATTTTTTAAATTGTGGTATTGTAACAGATTACGACGGTAACTCATACAAAACCATTCAAATTGGTGAACAGTGTTGGATGAGGGAAAACCTAAAAACCACAAGGTATGCCGATGGTACATCTATTGAACAAGGGAATAGTAGTTCATTGTCCCAAACTGTTGCATATTGGTGGGGAACTAGGGAACCTAAAACAGGTTTGTTCTATAACTGGAAGGCAGTGATGCGTAATAGTTCTTCTAGTAATGCCAATCCTAGCGGTGTGCAGGGCATTTGCCCCAATGGTTGGCATATGCCGAGCGACGCTGAGTGGACGCAACTTATTGATTATGTGGGTAGCCAGAGCCAATATTTATGCGATACTTTCAAAACCCAAATAGCGAAGGCTTTAGCATCTACTAGTTTTAGACACACATCTAGTCGTCCATGTGCAATAGGTAACGATCCGGATAGGAACAATGCCACGGGCTTTGATGCATTGCCAGTGGGTAAGTTTGATTATTATTGGTTTGATGGTTATGTGGGTGAAAGTAGATCGGTTGACTTTTGGAGTTCTACTGGAAGTGGAGACTATGCATCTTATAGAGGGCTTTTATATTCCGAAGCCCATGTGAGCCAAAATACTCACCCGAAGAAATTCTATGGATGCTCTGTGCGTTGTGTAAAAGGTACGGTGTTGCCTACTGTAACTACGTCAGTTGTTAGTAATATTGACTATTTCACTGCCACATGTGGAGGTGATGTTTCAGATGGAGGAGGACCTGCTGTTACGGCAAGAGGAGTCTGCTGGAGCACTATGCGATATCCTACAATTGCTGATAACCACACCACTGACGGTGACGGAACGGGTGCTTTTACGAGTAATTTGACAGATTTAAGCGCTGTTACAACTTATTTTGTTCGAGCATACGCTATCAATAGTGCTGGTGTTGCGTATGGTGAAGAGATGATGTTTGAAACAGTAGGCTTGCCTATTGTATTTACTAAGGATGCAAGAAATATAGCTGATTTGTCTGCTACTTGTGGTGGCGAGGTCTCCTCTAACGGAGCTGATACTGTTACGGCTCATGGAGTATGTTGGAGCACTTCATCTAATCCTACTATTGCTGATAGCCACACTGTTGATGGGGCGGAAATAGGTGGCTTTACTAGCTTTTTGACAGGGCTTACCGCTGCTACCACCTATTATGTTCGAGCATACGCTACTAATAAATTTGGGACGAATTATGGGCAAGAGGTGAGTTTCACCACATTGAATCCTTCTTGTGCAGATACACCCACCGTAACTGATGTGGATGGTAATTCATACAATACAGTACAAATAGGAACACAATGTTGGATGCGGGAGAACCTAAAAACCACTAAATATGCTGATGGTTCCACCATATCATTGTACGATGGCTATGGTTCAAGTTCCCTCTCTAAGCCTTTTCGTTACTATCCTAACAATGATCTTACAAATGTTTCTGATTATGGCTATCTCTATAACTTGAAGGCGGTAATGCGTAAGAGTTCATCCAGTAGCGCTAATCCGAGCGGCGTTCAGGGCATTTGTCCTACGGGCTGGCATGTGCCAAGCGATGCCGAGTGGACACAGTTGACCGATTATGTGAGCAGCCAGAGCCAATATTTGTGCAATGGGAACAAAACTAATATAGCGAAGGCGTTGGCTTCCTCTACAGGGTGGATGACGGACGATAATAGTTGTACCGTGGGCAACGATGCTAGTGGTGCGCTTAATTCCACCTGCTTTGATGCAATGCCCGCTGCCTACTACGAATATGACTCCTTCAAAGATAGTTTCTATAATGTCGGCCGCGGTGCCTATTTCTGGAGCGCCACCGCATTCGGCGTCTACGGCGATACGTTCTATTATCGCCGTCTCCTTCGCACTAGGACTGATGTGTATCGTGCAAATAGCCTCAATGGGCACGCTTTCGCCTACTCAGTGCGATGCCTTCGAGATTAAAACTCTATTGTCAGAAAAGTAAGAACAATATTATTTAGTATTTATATATTATGGTCCCCGTTTCTTTACCTATTACAACTTATGCAATAGTAGGTAATATGCCTATTCATTGGTTCGGTAATCTTCCCGCATATCAGAAATCCAGGCTGCGTATCATTACAGTAGGAATAAATCCTTCGTTTCACGAATTTCAGGACAAAACAACAAGTTGTTATTCTTCATCTTTGAGATTCCCATCCTATAATCCAAAGAGTCTTTCCTCTCTGATTGACGCTTGGAATCAATATTTTGATATTAATCCTTATAAAACATGGTTTTCATCATTTGAGCATGTGTTAATGGGTTTGAACGCCAGCTATTATAGTGATCGGCCCAATCGCGCTTTACATACTGATATTGCTTCCCCTTGGGCAACAGATCCTACATGGTCGCACTTGACCGCTTGTGACAAATCTGTGTTGAGTATAGAAGGCATTCCCATATGGTTGGCTCTTGTTATGGCTTTGCAACCTCATTTGATTATAGCATCAATATCAAAAACTTTTATAAACAACTTAGGCATACCATTATCCAAGTCAGGCATTATTACAGTTACTCATACAAGCAAGGGAACTGCTCGCGCAAAACCTTTTGTCGTTGATTGCTATAACCTTAACGGCATACCATTTGTAAATTGTCCTGCGCGCAATGTTCCGTTGGGTATGCTATCGAATATGCAAAAAACAGATGTTGGGAAAGAATTGTTAAAACAGTTGAAATCTTTGCCATGAGAGTGTGAAACCACTCACAATCAACAATTGTAATTGATATTGTACATTATCAATTAGTATTCGTCTTCCGGTTCGGGAACGTAGTAGTATTTCTTTGTGAACTTGTTCTTCTGCGACTTGTTGCCGAGTTTGTAGGTGAACGACGGCAGGCCGTTGCCTGACTGCAGCATTCTCTTCTTGGCGGGCAGGTCGGAGATGGCGTTGTTGAACTTCTTGTCGGAGGAGTAGCCGTACATGTTGTTATTTTCAAACTGGAAGAAGAAGAAGCTCTCGTCGAACTCGAAGTAGATGAACAGTCGGTTGCGCGAGCCGCGCTTCTCGATGACGATGCGGCCGGGCACCATCTTGTTCACTTCTCGGGCACCGCAGATCAGCACGGGTAGCTCGTATTGCGAGGTGAACGCCTTGTTGATGCGGTCCCATACGAAGTCGATATTGCCGAAGAGGAACTGCACTTGCAGGTTCTTGGGCAGCTTTTTCACCTGTCCGCGCAGGGCTACATCGCGTTGGTATTTCTTGTATTCATCCTGGCCGAGCATGTTGATTAAGGCCATCTCGTAGGAGTCATCATCCGAGAAATCAACGAATTCCAGATTGGAGGAGCTTTCGATGTAGTCGTACAAGGTCTTCATCGAGTTGTCGTTGAAGAAGAAGTTGATGGAGGTGGTGAGGTTCATTACGGCCGAGTCGGCTTTCATGTAGTTGGTGATGGTACCGTTGGTGTTGAACTCAACACGTCCCAACTTGGCTCCCATGTCGATGGCGCCGATACCTTTGGCGATACACTCTTCAGGGTCGAGGGTGATCATGTTGCCTGGAATCTCGGGGTCAAGCAGTTTGTCGAGCGAAGCGGCCTTGAAGAGATGCTCCTCATTGTCGTACATAATATGGCCGAAGACGGAGATGTATTCTGAGTCGTTGAACTGGTCTTTGGCAGTACCGAAAGCCGTGTAGATGCGGCCAGTACGGTTGGAGGAGGCCACGGCAATGACAACTTTGCGGTCGGTGACATCCTTGCTTCTGTCGTGCACTTCAACGAAGATGCTGTCGGGGTTAATCTGCTGGCTGATACGCAGTCGGGCGTGCTTGATGGTGTCGCAATTCTGTACGATTTCAACGCCACCGATGAATTTCAGCAACTGCTCTTCGCTATAAAGTTGTACGCGGCCGTCGAAGGCAAAGTGAGGCGAGAAGAGGAAGTTTTGCGTTAGCGGAATCTTACCTTCGCCGTGGGTGCGCTTCAAAGTCCACAGTGTGTCGAAGTGGATAACTTGCGCATAGCCGAGTTCCTTGTTCATGTAATCATAATCGCCATAACCGATAAAGTGGTCGCGCGATTCAACCTCGATGTGGCAGTCGTGCAGTTCGTGGTATTTGTTGTAGCGGCCGGCAAGTAAACGCGCTTTTTCCAGTGGCACGATTTCGGCGTGTTCCAGAATGGTCACCTCGCCTTCGTAGGGGAAGACTGCGGCATCCGCTACATGGATGAAGCGAACACCATGGGCGTTGATAATATTCTTGGCGAAGTTAAACTCGGCGGTGAGGGCGGTGAAACGGAGCCGTCTCTTTTCGGGATTGGTGGAAACTAACTCGTTGCCACGACTTTCCATCTCAATCAGGTCTCTAACGGGCGTGTTCTGGATGTCCACATCTTTGTAGGGGTCGTCATCCCAGCGGAAGCGCAAAATGTCGTCGTCAATGGGATCCCAATCGAATACCGAGGCATTGGCCTTAAACTCGTTCTTGACGAAGATGATTTCCGAAGCCTCGCCGTTGGAGACGAAATGTCCCTTGCGGGTCTTGAAGTCGATGTGCGAGTTGTAGTTGTCGGTGGTGAAGACAAACTCGTCGGTCGATTCCAGCGAGAAGATGCGCAGGTCGGCGGTGTCGGCCAGCAACTCGTGATGCTTGAAACTGAATAGGTTAGAGGTAAGGTCGGCGCGCTTGAACTTGGCTACGCCCGTGCCAAACATGCCGTTGGGTGTCAACTTTGAGTTGCCAGTCAGTGTCAACTCATTGAAGATAGACATGGGCGTCTTCTGGGTATAAATATACATGGCGTCTTTGTAGGGGAACCATTGCAGTTTGGCATTTTCTACCGAGGCGGGCGGGAATTCGGTGCCGGCTATCTGCTCGTTCACTACATGCGATTTGACCTCGCCAACAGTCTTATCCAAGAAGAAGATATAGTCGTCGGAGTAGGAGACGGAGGTTAGGTAGTTTATGTGGCCGTTTCCTCGTAATCCTCTGTTGCTTAGGTCTATAACATTCCGATAATTGGCTTTGCCACCATACATGTCAATGCCGTTCGAGCGGTGCACAAAGCCCAGCGAGAAGTCGGGGCGCACCTTGAGGGGCTCTCGTATGTTGGGAAAGATGCCTCCGGAAACCAGCTCGCCAGTAAAGTTGATGGAGTCGGTGTCGAAGTTGTCCAAGTTCTTGAGCCTGAAGACATCCACAAGATAGTAGAAGCGGTCGCGCTTGTAGGCGCCGTTCTGCACGTATTTCTGGTCGTAGAACACCTTGCCGCCCTTGCGGCTTTCAAAGATGGGGTAGTCGGGGTAGTTGACCAGGCCCGACTTGTTCTCTGGAACATCGATGTAGAGTGTGCCGCTGAGTTCCTCAATGCGGCTGGTAACTTCGCGCAGGCGGTACTCGCCGTACATATTCTGCTTCGAGTTCTTGTCTTCCACATACATAATCATCGAGTCGATGATGTCCATCTCCACCTTGAACTCGTCGTATTTGAATTCGCAGTTGTGCGGCACAAAGTCGAAGAGGCCTGCCACAATGCGGCCTGAGAAGTTCATGTCGCGGTTCTTCTTCACGGTCACCTTCTCGCCACGCGGGTAGACATTGACAATTTGCGAGTCGCTGAGCACGAAGAACTCGCAGCCAGTAACACGCAACTCGTTGTTCAGCAGGCTCATGGCGGCGTAGTGTGTCTTCGATTCCAGCACGATATTGTCGTAATCCTTGCGGCCTACATCGTTGTTCAGGTACTGGGCAATCTTTTTGCGGTAGAGGATCTCGTCGGTGTTGATGTCATATTCGATGAAGCCCATGGCGGCCAGTTCGATGAGCAGGGCGCGGATGTCGGCGACGTCTTTGTTGAAGTAGCTGACCACGGTTTGGAATTTCACGCGTTCGTAGCCGTGTGCTCTGAAGATTTTCCAAAGCGTATAGAGCGGATTCTCTTCGTTGTAGCCCTGAATCTTGCCCATGGTGTGGTGGTCGAAGAAGTTCTGCGACTCAAAGATGGCAGGCGTTTGGGTGGCTTGTCCTACAAGTGCCTTGAACTCAATGGTTTCTTCGGTAGTTTTCCAGTAGATACTCTCCACGGTGATATCCATGCGGTGGTACGAGTCGAAGAAGGGCGTGCGGCCGATGCCGTTGTGGGTGCGGCTGATGAGCAGCTCGTCGGTGGCTTCGTTGTAGCGGAAGTTGGCGGCGGGGTGGTAAATCGAGTCCTCTTCGATGTAGATGCTGACGCGCGAATCGTTCGAGAGGACAATATCTTCCTTAAACAGATAACTGCGAGCCTCGACTCTGATGATGATTTTTCCATCTTTGTAAATCAGCAGTTTGCCGAGGTTTGCGCCGTCAGACGAGCCGAGGATGGAACTGCCTTGCAGCTCGAAGCCGCCCATATAGTCCACATTTTTGTATATATCCTTGATAACGATGTTGTTATCGTAACTCTTAAAACGTGGGTAAGTGGCTTTTTCTTCCGTGGTGAGTAAGCCGGCTTTGTCTTCGAGGCGTCCTTTCAACGGATAGCCGAAGAGGGCGGGGTAGTGTAGTAGGGCATTCTCGGCGGTGAATCGCGGCTGCCGCAGGTCGATGTTGTAGTCGGCGATAACGGCTTTCACATCATTGCCGATGCCGGCGCGGTCCCAATAGACTTCGCCGCCTTGGCCTTCCCAGCGTAAGGATGAGGGGAAGTAGCGTCCCGAAGTGCCGTAGATAATCAGACTGTCTTGTTTGGAGCAGCCAGTGAGGTCGGTCTTTTTGAATTCTATAAAAGGTTCTTTATCAAAGCCTAACGCGTCGGCCGGGTTTTCACTGCGCCAGCGCGAGTTGGTCGAGGTCACCAGCATGTTGGCGGTGAACAGAGCCGTGTAGTTGTCCATCTTGTTGTGGAAGGTGTTGCCGTCGTTGATAATGTGGTACTTGATGATTTTGTCCCACTCTTTGTTGTTGTCGGTCAGGTCGCTATTCAGAAATGCTTGATAAGCATGTATATATGATTTGAAATGCGGGAAAAAGCGCAAGTGCTTTTTGAGCATCTGGTTGGCTACCTTGATGAAATTTTCCTGAAATTCATAGTCCATTTCGGGACTGTTCCAAAAGGCGGTGAATTCCTCCACGAGCAGGGCGGCCTCTTTTTGCTTCTCTTTGGGCACGGTGGCCGAGAATTCCTTCATGTCTTCAATCGTCTGCGACGGGTCGGGAGAGAAGGCTGTAAAACGTTGTGCTGCACAATAAAAGGAACTTATCAGGATGACTGTAAGCAGGAAAATTCTTTTCATGTTCTACGAAGTTAATGGTTTACAAAAGTAATGATTTTTCTTGCAGTTTTCAAGATGAAAAATGGCTATTTTTGCACTTTAATTTGTCAAGTATGTTTATCAATCTCAAGTCACGCCTTCTTTCGCTCGACACGCCAGTGGTGATGGGTATTCTGAACTACACCGAGGATTCGTTCTACGATGGTGGCAGATATACTTCGCGCGACAAGGTGTTGAAGCGAGCAGGGCAGATCCTCGATGAGGGAGCTGCTATCATCGACTTGGGGGCGGTTTCGACGCGACCGGGCGCTGCCGATGTGGACGAGACGATGGAATGCAGTCGCGTGCTGGAGGCGCTGGAGTGGATACTGGACGCTTACCCCGAAGCGCTGGTCTCGATAGACACTTGGCGTGCACAAGTGGCCCGTGAAGCCATCGCTGCCGGTGCCGCTATGATTAACGACGTGTCGGGCGGCACTTTTGAGCCGCAAATGCTGAAAGTGGTTGCCGAAGCGCAAGTGCCTTATTGTCTGATGCATACATCGGCCAAGCCTGCCGTGATGCAACAACAGACGCAATATGAGCATATTTTGGCCGAGATGATGCAGTTCTTTGGCAAGCAACTCGCCACTTTACGCCAACTGGGTGCCAATGATATCATCATCGACCCGGGCTTCGGCTTTGGCAAGACGGTGGAGCAGAACTGGCAGATTTTGGATAATCTGAAACTTTTTACCACTTTTAACCTGCCCTTGTTGGTCGGCCTGTCGCGAAAGTCGATGATATACAAGCCGTTGGGAAGAACACCCGAGGAGGCGTTGCCTGCCACCTTAGAGGCGACGAAGCGCGCCATCGCCAACGGCGCCAACATATTGCGGGTGCATGATGTGGCCGCCACGTGTGCGCTGTTGAAATAAGAGAATCATTAATCTAAAATACAAACACTATGAAAAAGACAACTCATCTATTGAAACTTTGTGTAATGGCCTGTTTGATAGTGCCTTTTATGTTTGTTTCATGCCACAAGGAGGATGGCAATATTCACAGTGAGATTATAAAAAATGCTGTCAAAGATGTGGATGGCAATAAATACGATGCCGTGAAGATAGGCGGCCAGGTGTGGATGGCAGAAAACTTGCGAACCACAAAATATCCCGATGGTACGGAAATCCCATTGGTTGGCTCTGGTCCGAGCAACGGCGGTCATCGTTTTTATCCTGATGGTGAAGCCTCTAATGTGAAGCAGTACGGTTATCTGTACGATTGGTTGGCCGCCATGCATGGTTCAACAGGTAGTAATGATTTTCCCAGTGGTGTGCAGGGCATTTGTCCCGACGGTTGGCATCTGCCGAGCGATACGGAATGGCTCTATATGGTTCATTGTGTGGAAATGCAAATTGAAGCGGATGAACTTACCCATACTTCGGTCATCAAAGCTTTGTCATCAACGAAAGGGTGGGATATGAACTTCCATAGTGGTAGGCCAGGCTGCGAACCTTCAGAGAATAACTTCTCCGGATTTTCTGCTGTTCCCGCTGGAGGCTACGATGGCAGCTATTTCGGTTTTGGAGATAATGCTTACTTTTGGAATTCTGATAGTTATGATGGTTCTGATGCATTGTCTCAGGTCATTTCTAACAACTTTGATTCTCAGAGAAGCGAGCCTATATACAAGGGAAACGGTTATTCTGTCCGTTGTGTGCGTAATTAAATATACTATTTGATAAATATTCAAGGCTGCCACAAAGTGACAGCCTTTTTTCGTATATTTGCCCTCTGTTAAACACAATAAATTATCATTTTATGAAAAAAATCTTTCTTTCCGTTATATTGGTGCTAATTGGAGTGTTCGCTTTAGCACAATCCGTTACTGTGACCTTCACAGGCAGGGACGCCAAAACCCAATATGTTCAGTTGGATCGTGTGGTGATTACCAACCTGACGCAAAACTGGCAGGAGACCATCTATTATCCCGATACCATTCTGATGATGGGCAGCACAGGCATCGATGACAGGGATGCCAATAATTCAACCATGCAGTTGTCGCAAAATGTGCCCAATCCGTTTGACGGTACCACTGATTTTGCCCTGCAATTGCCTGAAGCTGGCAAGGTTTCGTTAACCGTTTACGATTTAAACGGCAAGAAGATAACCGCCTACCAAGGCAAACTGACCGCCGGTGTGCATACATTCAGAGTGTTGTTGAATACTACACAAAGTTATTTGCTTACAGCTCGTTGCGGAAATGAACAGGCAAGTTTAAAGATGATAAACAACGGTTCTGCCGGTGAGAATGCCATCCGCCATTTGAGCAATGGTAGCCACTCTTCGCTGACCGCCTTGCTGAAAAATGGCACCAAAGGTGCCACTGACAAGCCTTTTGCTTTTGGTGACAATATGGCTTACATTGGTTATGCCACCATTAACGGCACGGAAAGTGCCAGTCAAACGGTTAGAAAAGAACAACTTGTATCGGAAACCATAGTGCTTGATTTTGAGGCTGTGACTATTGTACCGCCGACAATCACTACTGCCGAAGCGAGCAATATCTCTGCTACTGAAGCACTCTGCGGTGGAACCGTGGTGGCAGAGGGCGATGCGACTGTGACTGAACGTGGTGTTTGCTACAGTACCACGTCAAACCCAACCATTGCCGATAAGTTTGTAGCTAAAGGTAGCGGTGTTGGCGATTTTACCTGCAAACTTTCCGAACTCACCCCTAGTACCACCTATCATGTTCGTGCATACGCAACTACAGTTAATGGCACTTATTATGGTGACGAAAAAGAGTTTACCACACGTTATGCGCAGTTGCCAATGGCCTTGACAGGCGAAATAAGCAATGTGATGACAAGTATGGCCGAATGTCGCGGAGAGGTGTACGACCAAGGTACCTATGTTTTTGCGCGCGGCGTATGTTATGGCACTTCGCCCCAACCAACTGTGGAGGGTGACCACACTGATGATGGTGAGGGTCCTGGATTATTCGATAGTCGAATTTTCAACCTGATGGGTGGAACAACCTATTATGTTCGTGCCTATGCCACTAATGGCGATGGAACGGCATACGGGGAGGAGAAGAGTTTTACCACCTTGCCCTGTCCTAGTACAGTAAAGGATATTGATGATAATGTTTATCATACGGTAGGTATTGGTACACAGTGCTGGATGAAAGAGAATTTGAGAACTACGAGATATGCCGACCGTACCGATATTATTAAAGGAAGTTCGGAGACTTTTTCTGAAACTGCGGGTCGTTGGTATTTCCCTAATGACGAAGAATCGAACAAAGCAACTTACGGCTTGCTGTACAATTGGAAAGCTGTGATGCGCAATTCAGCATCCAGCAATAGTAATCCCAGCAGAGTACAGGGCATTTGTCCCGACGGCTGGCATGTGCCGAGCGAAGCTGAATGGTTGCAGATGATCAACTTTGTGGGTGACCAAAGCGAGTATTTGTGCAGTATAACATGTTCTGAATACGAGCGTCCCATAGCGAAGGCGTTGTCTTCTACTTCGGGCTGGAAAGTAGAAACTGAATATGGTTGTGCAGTAGGTTACAATCAGAGTGAGAACAATGCAACAGGCTTTTCTGCCGTTCCAGCAGGGCAATTCCTCAAAAGTCCCGATAGATTCGGGTGGACTGTTTTTTATTGGAGTGCTACAATAACTTCTTCTTCTTCCTATGCATCAGTCCTTGAACTCTTTAATTCGTATTCCTGTATAAACCGCGAATACTTACCTTCTGATTATATCGCAAGAGCCAATTCTGTTCGTTGTGTTTATAATGACCCCAATAGTGAAGAAGATGCGGATGCGAAACCATGTCCTGGTACACCAACAGTTGATGATGTGGATGGCAATACCTACAATACGGTGCAGATTGGTGAACAGTGTTGGATGAAAGAGAATTTGAAAACCACTAAATATGCCGATGGTACCGATGTTAAATCGAGTGGCAGCACTGCTACAACAGAGGCAAATTGGTATTATCCGAATAACAAATCGTCCAACAAAGATGCCTATGGTTTGCTGTATAACTGGAAAGCGGTGATGCAAAACTATGTTTCCAGCGATGGCAATCCAAGTGGTGTACAGGGCGTTTGTCCGAATGGATGGCATGTGCCCAGCGATGCCGAATGGACACAGTTGACCAATTATGTGAGCAGCCAGAGCAAGTATGTGTGTGGCAGCAATAAAGCCTACATAGCCAGAGCCTTGGCCGCAACTTCGGGGTGGAATAATTATTCAGGAAATTGTTACATAGGTAATGATCAGGCCTCGAACAACGCTACGGGCTTTTCGGCTGTTCCCGCTGGTGACTATGTTGGCAGTTACAGCAATTTCACCAGTGCGGCCTTCTTCTGGAGTACTACTGACAATGGTGATTCATTTGCATACGGCCGTGACTTCTACTACTATGACGCTGCCGTCAATCGCAATGATGACTATGAAAAGGGCTTCGCCTTTTCAGTCCGTTGTCTTAAGAATTAGAATTAAAATAAAGTGTTAATAACCAAATAGATAAGTATGAAAAAGCATTTGTTACTTCTTGCCACCGCTATGATGATGGTTTTTTCGGTGGCAACGGCTCAGAATCAGACGGTTTCGTTGGACGGCAGCTGGGATCTCTCGTACGGTTGGTGCGATGACAAGGCTCCGCAGACTCCCGATGAGTTGAAATCGGCTGGCTGGCCCACCATCACCGCCACCGTACCGGGCAATGTGGAGTTGGATCTGATTGCTGCCGGCAAACTGCAGGCCGATTGGGAGAAAGGCGACGGCATTTATAAACTTCGCGAATATGAAGCCTACCAATGGTGGTTCCATCGCAGCTTTGTCACTCCGGAATACAAAGAGGGTGAGCGCGTGGAGATTCTCTTTGAGGGTATCGACTGCTTTTCGAAGATATGGGTTAATAATCAGTTGATTGCAGAGACGGACAATATGTTGCGTCCCTATCGCTTTGACATCACCGATGCGCTGAACGCGTCAGGCAATAACGACATCTACGTGCGCATCAATCCCGCTGTGCTTGAGGCCCGCAAGATTTTCAACAGCGCCGTAGGCAAACGACGCTACATGCGCGCCGAGCAGGAGTATATCCGCAAAGCCCCGCACATGTATGGTTGGGATATCATGCCTCGTGCGGTGAGCGCCGGCTTCTGGCGTAGTGTTTCTCTGGTGGTGAAGAAGGCCAACCAGTTCGACAATATCTTCTGGATGACCGACAAGATTGACCGCGAGAAGAAAACCGCCGACCTGCTGCTCGACTGGCAGATAAACACTGATTATCTGAATATTGATGGCCTTTCTATCGAAATCGAAATCGCCAAGGATGGCAAGAAGGTCTTCTCGCGCAAGGAAGCCATTTACGCTTTCTGCGGTCGCCAGCGCCTTACTTTGGATAATGTCGAGTATTGGTGGCCCCGTGGCTATGGCGATCCCGTGCTCTATGATACGAAGATTCGCTTGATTGATGAGAATAATAAAGTGTTGGATGAAAGGGAGTCCAAACTGGGTATCCGCACGGTGGATTTGATTAGAACAGAGACTTCTACCCACGAGAATCCAGGCTGCTTCTACTTTAGAGTCAATGGCGTGCCCGTTTTTGTTCGTGGCATCAACTGGTCGCCAACCAGCATTTTCCACAGCAAAGACTTGGAATTGCTGCCACAAACCTTCGACTTGGTGCTGCAACTCAACTGCAATATGATACGACTCTGGGGAGGCAGTGTGTACGGCTCCGACGAGTTCTATCGCCTGTGCAATGAAAATGGCGTAATGGTTTGGCAGGATTTCTCGTTCGCCTGCACCGCCTATCCGCAAGACAAGGATTTTGCCCAGAAGGTGCGCGAGGAGGCCATTCAAACTATTATTCGCCTGCGTAATAATCCGTCATTAGTGCTCTATTGCGGTAATAATGAGAACGATATCTCTATTGAAGCCAACTTTAAGAAGTCGATGGACCCCAATGTGGATGTTATCAGCCGCGACATTCTGCGCCGCGCCGTGTGGGAGTACGACCCGATTCGCGATTACCTACCCAGCAGTCCCTATATCAGTCCCGAGGGCTTCAAACTCGATCCCAACGGCTCTATGCCACAGACTCACCTCTGGGGCGAACGTGGTTGGTACAAAGCTCCGTATTATGCTAATACACAGGCTCATTTTTGTGCTGAAATCGGCTATCACGGCTGTCCGAGCCGCAGCACTTTAGAGAAGACGGTGGATGCCGAGTACGTCTATCCGTGGACCGCAGACGGTAAGTGGAACGAGCAATGGATGATTCACAGTGTGCGTCCCCATCCCGACTTCCACGGTGCCGACGGTCGCAACGACTGGATGCTGACACAGCCCACCCACCTCTTCGGGGAACCGAAGACCAAAGATTTGGACGAGTTTATCGCCCGCTCGCAGTTTACACATTGCGAGGCTATGAAGTTCTTCGTGGAGACTTTCCGCATGGGACGGCCCGACAAGAGCGGTATTATCCTTTGGAACTTGCGCGAAGGCTGGCCCACCTTCTCAGAAGCGCTGGTTGACTATTACTTCCAGAAGAAGCCCTGCTTCTATTACATCACCCGTGTTTATCAGAACACCTGCGTGATGGTAGGTGAGCCGGTGAACGGCATGCATCCCGTGGTGGTGGATAATGAAACGCTGGAGCCCCAATCTGGCAAAATCACTATCCGCGATGCCGAGACAAACAAGGAAATCTATAACGGCTCGTTCCATGTGCCCGCCAACAGCAACCTCACCGTTGGTTATCTGCCCGATCAAGAACAACAGACGATGTGGATTATCGAATATACTGTTGATGGTCAGAAGGATAAGCTGATGAATCACTATCTGGTTGGTCAGCCGCCATTCAAAGTTACCGATTACGAACGCTGGTTCAATAAGTTGAATGTGCCGAGAGAGAAATAATGTACAATTAACAATTTATAATGTATAATTATTTGTATTTTAAGTTATTATAAAATTGTTTTTAATTGTAAATTGTCAATTATCAATTATAAATTTAATTAGAAGTATGAAGAAACTATTTTTGTTTTTCCTGATAATTTTTGCAACTCTGTCTTTGTCGGCGCAAAACGAAACCGTGTCGTTGAATGGCCAGTGGAACTTCACGTACGGTCTGTGCGACAAGAACGCGCCTGCCACGCCCGATGAGCTGAAAGCCAGTGGCTGGGAGTCCATCACGGCGACGGTGCCCGGCAATGTGGAATTGGACTTGGTGGCCGCAGGCAAGATAGATTACGATATAGAACTGGGTAGCAATGTCTATAAACTGCGTGAGTATGAGGTCTATCGCTGGTGGTACCAGAGAACCTTTGAGACGCCCAAGTTGGGCAAAAACGAGCGTGCTTTGTTGGTATTCGATGGTATCGACTGTATCGCTAAGATTTGGGTGAACAACCAGCTGGTGGCCGAAACCGACAATATGCTCATCTCGCATACGATAGATGTGACCGATGTGCTGAACCCGTCAGGAAGTAATACGCTCGATGTTCGTATTGACCCTGTGGTGCTCGAAGCCCGAAAGTATGTCAACGGCTCGATTGGCTCGCGCAAGTTCGTGAGAGTGGAGTATGAGCATATCCGCAAAGCCGGCCACATGTATGGCTGGGATATTCTGCCCCGTATTGTCAGCGCCGGCCTTTGGCGTGACGTGACACTGGTGGTGAAGAAAGCCAACCAACTGGACAATATCTTCTGGATGACCGACAAAATCGATATGGAGAAGAAAACGGCCGACCTGCTGCTCGACTGGCAGATTACCACCGATCATCTCAATATCGATAGCATGTATCTGGAGTATGAGATTTTGAAAGACGGCAAGCAGGTGTTCTCGCGCAAGGAGGCTATCTATTCGTTCTGTGGCCGCCAGCGCATGACGTTGGAGAATGTTGACTATTGGTGGCCGCGCGGCTACGGAGAGCCCGCTTTGTACGATACCAAGGTGCGTTTGCTGGATAAGGACAACAAGGTGCTTGACGAGCGTGAGGCCGTTCTCGGCGTGCGCACTGTGCAACTGAAACGTAGTGAGCTGACTACCAAGGAGAACCCTGGCTATTTCTATTTTCTGGTCAATGGTGAGAAGATTTTTGTCCGTGGTACCAACTGGGTGCCACTGGATGCCCTGCATAGCCGCGACCATCAGTTCCTACAAAGCACCATAGATATGGTCATCGACTTGAATTGCAACCTGATACGCTGCTGGGGCGGCAATGTGTATGAGACCGACGAGTTCTACAAACTGTGCAACGAAAACGGCATTATGATTTGGCAGGACTTTGGTTTGGCAGGCACAGCCTACACGCAGGATCTGGATTATGCCCAGAAGGTGAGGGAAGAGGCCATTCAGGTGATTGTGCGCTTGCGCAACAATCCGTGTATTGTGCTTTGGTCGGGCAACAACGAAATCGACATCTCCATCGGCTGGAACTTCTCGAAGAATGTGGATCCCAATGTGGACATACTGAGTCGCGACATACTTACCCGAGCCGTATGGGAATATGACCCGCTGCGCGAGTTCTTGCCGAGTTGTCCCTACGTCAGTCCTGAGAGTTATGCGCACGAACTGGGCGCCAAGAGCGTGATGCCACAAGTGCACTTGTGGGGTCCGCGTGGCTATTACAAAACCCCGTTCTACACGCAGTCGCAGGCGCATTTTGTTTCCGAAATCGGCTACCACGGCTGTCCCAGTCGCAGCAGCCTCGAGAAGATGATGTCGCCCAAGTGCGTCTATCCGTGGACCAAAGACGGTAAGTGGAACGACGAGTGGATGACCAAATCCGTGCGCTGTCTGCCCGCCTTTAAAGGTGTGGACGACCGCAACGACCTGATGATCAATCAGGTGAAAGTGCTCTTTGGCGAGAGACTGAAAGACCTCGACCAGTTTATCTTTGCCTCCCAAGTGGTTCAGGGCGAGGCCATGAAGTATTTTGTGGAACTGTGGCGTATGGACAAGTTCGATCGCACGGGCATCATCTGGTGGAATGTTCGCGACGGCTGGCCTATCATCTCCGACGCTGTGGTTGATTACTACAACAACAAGAAGTTGGCTTACTACTACATCCGTCAGGTGCAGACCAACACCTGCGTGATGATTGGTGATGCCGTCAACGGCTTGCATCCCATTGTGGCAGTGAACGATACCCGCGAAGCTAAGCAAGGGACCCTGACAGTGAAGGATGCCGATAGCGGCGAAGTGCTCTACAATGGTAGCTTTAATGTGCCCGCCAACGGCAAAGTGACGGCTGGTTACATCTCGGCACAGCCAAAGCAGGCCATGTGGCTCATCGACTATACCGTTGATGGAAAAACATACCACAATCACTATATGGCTGGCGAGGCGCCTTTCAAACTGAAAGATTACGAGCGTTGGCACAAGAAACTGCAAATCGAATACAACTAAAACAACTAAAATATGAGCTGGATTGAACAATTTATTCCGAAGAAGGAGAGTTTTCAAAACATTGATTATAAAAAGCTTATAAAAGAATATGGCCTGATAGCCTTGGGTACATTTATCATGGCCGTCGGCTTTGTCATTTTCATCTCGCCGTTGAAACTGGCTCCTG
>JAEEGG010013436.1_pt1 | contig 17510 bp, 10 predicted proteins | sample 9134161 | NCBI WGS metagenome assembly JAEEGG01 (sample SAMN16246543, study PRJNA631951) | gut metagenome | biome: gut microbiome; feature: rumen; material: CR-attached | host: Bos | place: Iran: Karaj | collected 2018-10 | reverse complement strand
CACCCTACGACCTCATCCCGGCCCTGAACGTCGGCGGATTCTTCGATGCCGGCGACTTCGACATCGACACGGGGCCCAACACCACCGTCGTCCAGAACTTCATCCGCACGTGGGAACTCTTCCACCCCCAGCGCGACGAGACCTTCGTCAGTCAGCAGCAACGCTATGTCGATTTGCACCGTCCCGACGGTGTGCCCGACATCCTGCAGTTCATTGAGCACGGCACGCTGAACCTCGTGGCACAGGCAGAGCAGATAGGCCACATGGCGCAGACCCTCTCCAACTCCATACTCGACAACTACCACCATCTGGGCGATGCAGCCTCCATTACCGACGGCCTGCACTACGACCCCAGTCTGAAACCCTATGAAGTCAGCGCTGACGGCAAGCGCAGCGGAACGCCCGACGACCTATGGGCCTTCACCACCCGCAGTCCGCAGCTCGACCTGCGTGCCGCCACGATGTTTGCTGCTGCCTACCACGCGCTGAAGGGCTATAACGACAATCTCGCAGAACGTGCGCTCACCCAGTCGAAACGGCTGATGGCGGAGGCGACGGAACTCATCAACACCCGTCGTGCTGCCCGTCGGACGCAGGTTGACGAGGACTTCAGCTGGATTGACGGCATTGAGCACAATCCCAATGCCAAGCCCGACAAGAAACGGCAGGCGCTGATGGCACGGAGCCGCAAGAACCGTGAACAGCTGGGCGACATGGCCACCAACCTGCAGCTTTATGGAGCTACGAAGGAGAAGCAGTACCTGGACAACTTCACCAAGCAGATATGGGATGCGCTGGAACTGAACCTGTCCATGAACATGCAGACGGCGCTCGATGCTGTTCCCTATATGGACGAGGGCTACAAGACGAAGCTGCGCCCCTACGTGGAGAAGTATAATGCCTATGTCCAGGACTTCGACCGGCAGAACCCCTACGGAGTACCCATCGGCCTGGGCAACTGGGCAGGCGTGAACATGGTGCTCAACTTCGGCATCACGGTTAACTACGCCCACCTCTACTTCCCCGACGTTGTGAGCAAGGACGAGGTCTATCGCGTGGCCAACTGGCTCTACGGCTGTCACCCGTACCACAACTACTCGTTCGTGGCCGTTGTGGGTGCTGCCCGTCCCAAGCAGGTGTTCTACGGCAACAACCGTGCCGACTTCTCGGCCATCCCCGGCAACGTGGCCCCCGGACTGCTCTTCCGTAAGCCCGACCACTTCGAGAACTTCGACGACTGGCCCTTCCTCTGGGGCCAGAACGAGGGAACCATTGCCGGCAATACGCAGTACATCATCTTCGGTTCGTCGCTGAAGAATATCGTGAATCAATAACAATTTAAAAAACGAAGTTACTGATGAGCAAGATAGTGAAAGGCAGGAAAACAATACTGGCCATCCTGCTGACGGTGGGCACAGCCTGTCAGGCACAGACATTCAAGTTAAACAACGACGGCTATTTCAATGCCGGCGGTACGGACGTGATGGCCTTTAACGACTTCTATCCGGAGGGACATCAGGGTGGTGTGTGTGTCATCATGAACGGCCGGCGCATCGCCACCAACGGCGACATCCGCATGGAGGCTACGCCAGGCCAGTGGCAGCCAGTTCCGAAACAGCTAAGCCGCAAGGCCGAAGGCGGACGTGTCGTCACCACCCTCTGTTACCCCGACTCCAGCCGTCATCTGACGGGTTTCAATCCGATGGTCTATCCTGACTATCACGTCAACTACACGGTAACCGTTGAGCCGCAGGGTCGTAGCATCCTCGTCACCGTTGACCTCGACAAGCCCGTGCCTGACTTCCTGTTAGGCAAGGTGGGATTCAATCTGGAGTTCTTTCCAGGCGAGTTGTTCGGCAAGCCTTGGATCATGGACGACCAGACAGGCATTTATCCGCAACAGCCCAATGCGCCGCTCCTCATCCAGCCAACCAATCGTGGTCACGACGGTGACTACTTCGCAGGTCGTGGCCAGAAGGCCGACCTCGCCCAGCTTGACGGTGAGGGGTATAGCCCGTTGCGTGCCGACGACATCATTGCCGCACCCTATGCCGAAGGACGGACGTTCACGTCGCGCCCTGACGATGCCAGTCAGAAACTGACGGTAGCGTCGCTGACCGGTACCCTGAAGCTCTACGACGGACGCATGAACCACAACAACGGCTGGTTCGTGCTGCGCAGTGAGATAGCCAAGGGAGCCACGAAAGGCGCCGTGCGCTGGCTCATCACGCCCGAGGTGGACGAGTCGTGGCGTTACCAGCCCGTTGTTCAGACCTCGCAGGTGGGCTATAAGCCCCGTCAGCAGAAGCACATTGTCATTGAGACCGACAGGCGCGATGCCACGCAGGCTGCCGTCCAGCTCGTACGTATCGGAGCCGACGGGGAAACCGTTGTCCGCACCGTCATGCCGACGGTATGGGGCGATTTCCTGCGCTACCGTTATCTGACGGCCGACTTCAGCGATGTTACCCAGCCGGGACTCTATCAGGTCCACTACGGCCGTGCACAGTCCAGCGTGTTCCGTATTGATGACAATGTCTATGAGCGTGGTGTCTGGCAGCCTGTTATAGAGTATTTCCTGCCGGTGCAGATGTGTCACATGCGTGTATCTGAGAAATATCGCGTCTGGCATGATGCATGTCACATGGACGATGCGCTGATGGCCCGTGTGGGCAACCATATTGATGGTTACGACCAGCGTCCTGGACTCTCGAAGTATGCTGAGGGAGAACGTGTACCAGGTGTGAACGTTGGTGGCTGGCACGATGCCGGCGATTTCGACCTCCGTGTGGAGTCACAGGCTGGCGAGTCCTATATCCTGGCGCTGGCCTACGAGCAGTTCTGTCCCGATATTGATGTGACCGCAATAGACCACCAGCAGCACCGGGTGGAGATTCATGAGCCAGACGGTAGAAACGACATCCTGCAGCAGGTGGAGAACGGCGCGCTTACCGTTGTCCGTTCCTATCAGGCGTTGGGTCGCCTCTATCGTGGCATCATCTGCAATTCGTTGCGTCAGTATGCGCTGTTGGGCGATGCTGCTGCCATGACCGACGGCCTTCCCAATGCTGACGACCGCTGGATATTTACGGAAGACAATCCGATGCGTGCCCTCTCCACAGCCGCCCAGTTAGCCGGTGCCGCCCGTGTGTTGCGAGGCTTCAACGACGAGTTGAGCCGTGAGTGTCAGCAGATAGCCGCTGATATTTATCAGCAGACAGCGGTCAGCGAACGTCTGACAGCGATGAAGCTCCAGGCTGCCGTCGAACTCTACCTGACCACGGGTGAGCAGGCGTACCTTGACTTCCTGCTCAGCCAGCAGAAGCTGATCGTCAGCAACATCGGACGTGTGGGCTGGTTTACCGCCCGTGTCGCCAAGCTGCTGGAGGAAAAGAGCCAAGCAAAGGGCGTCAGCAGTAAGAACCGGAAAATCTACCGTCAGTTTGCGGCCGACTTCCGCACAGCCCTTGCGGGCTATAAGACACAGTTGGACCAGCAGTCGGCAGAAACTCCTTACGGAGTGCCTTACCGTCCGAGCATCTGGGGTGCAGGCTGGGACATCCAGCGCTTCGGCTTCGAGTATTACTTCCTGACCGATGCCTATCCCGAGCTATTCCCCAAGGAAACCGTCTCTCATGCGTTGGACTTCGTACTCGGCTGCCATCCGGGCAGCAATACGGCCTCTTTCGCCTCAGGTGTCGGTGCCAAGTCGGCTACAGTGGCCTACGGTCTGAATCGTGCCGACTGGTCGTACATTCCAGGAGGTGTTGTGTCGGGTACCGCGCTCATACGCCCGGACTTCCCGGAACTCCTTACCTTCCCCTTCCTTTGGCAACAGACTGAATACGTGCTGGGCGGAGGTTCTTCGCATTACATGTTCCTCGTGTTAGCGGCCAATAAAATGAATGATTAAAAGTTCAATACATTAACAATATGCGTGTAGGAATCATCGGAACAGGATGGATTGCCGAGAAGGCAGCCATCACATTAGCAGGACTGACGGAGTGTGAAGCATACGCCGTCGGTTCACGCTCCCAGGAGAAGGCGGACGCTTTTGCCGCCAAGTGGAACATCCCGAAGGCGTACGGCTCGTATGCCGCGCTCATAGCTGACGCCGACGTCGATCTGGTCTATGTCGGCACCCCCCACTCACACCACTACGACGTGACGCGTGAGGCCATCCTTGCCGGCAAGCCCTGTCTGGTGGAAAAGGCTTTCATGGCCAACCATCGGCAGGCCAGCGACATTGTCCGTCTGGCACGCGAGCACCAGGTCTTCCTGGCCGAGGCCATCTGGACGCGCTACCAGCCCGTCGTCGCCACCGTGCGTCAGCTCATAGCCGACGGTCGCATCGGCACACCGCGTCTGGTGACCGCCACCCTGGGCTATTCCATGGGCGACAAGCCCCGCATCATGCGCCCGGACCTCTGTGGCGGCGCCCTGCTCGACCTCGGCGTCTATGCCCTCAACTTCGTGCGTATGTTCTTCGGTGCCGACATCGTCAGCATCGACGGCCATTGTGTGAAGAGCCCGACGGGTATGGACCTGACGAACGCCATCACGCTCGTCCTCAGCGACGGCACCCTCTGCAACCTCCAGTCGTCGGCACAATGCGTGGGCGACAACATCGGCGTCATTGCCGGCACCGAGGGCAACCTTATCATCGACAACATCAACAATCCACAGCAGATAACAGTAAATGGCCCCGACCGTACATACGTTGAGACCATTCGCGTGCCACAGCAGATAACGGGCTACGAGTACCAGTTCCTCGCCTGTCGCCAATGCCTGAAGGAAGGTCGTCTGGAGCCTCGCGAGATGCCGCTTGACGAGACGCTCTACGTCATGCAGCTCATGGACCAGCTGCGCCGGCAGTGGGGAGTACGCTATCCGATGGACGAGGCGTAGAATCATTATGTCAACAGCAAAGTAAAAAGTCCCCTGGATAATGAGAAAATTATTTATTGCAGTGCTGTCAGCTGCTATGGCCCTGACAGCAGGCGCTCAGGAGCGCACAGGTCAGCTTATCACCCTGAAGAACGGTGACGTGACGATGACCATTGACGTGGAGAAGGGCGGCAAGATACTGTCCTTCAAACATCAGGACAAGGAAGTGCTGTCGCAGTCGAAATGGCCCGAGTCCTTTGGCAGCACGTTCTGGACGAGTCCGCAGAAGGAGTGGAACTGGCCGCCGGTGGCAGCCTTCGACAAGGCAGCCTATACACTTGTTCAGCAGGGCGATAACCGGTTCGTCATCAAGAGTCCCGTGGCTGAGCGCCTGGGCATGAGTGTCACCAAGGACTTTTCGGTTGAGGCCCCCTCCGCGACAGTAGGGGGAGCTGCGCCGTTCCTCGTCACCTACACCATTAAGAACGAGGGGCGTGCACCGCGTAAGGTGGCACCGTGGGAGATTTCGCGCGTCAAGAACGAGGATGGCATCATCTTCTTCGAAGCCCCTGTTGACAGCATCTGGCCCAAGGGACTGATGAATTTCGAGGCTGCCTACGGCGCAGCATGGTACAAGACCGACGAGGCTCCGCAGAACCGCAAGGTGAATGCCGACGGCAAGGGCTGGCTGGCCTATTGTGCCAATGGTCTGCTGTTGGTGAAGAAATTTCAGGACCTGCAAATAGAAGAACCTGCACCTGGCGAGGCCGAGGTGCAGGTCTATGTCAATCGCGGGAAGTCGTACATCGAGCTGGAGAGTCAGGGTGCTTATACGCTGCTGCAACCCGGCGAAGAACTCCATTGGACGGTACGCTGGTACCTGGTGCCTGTGGAGGCTGATGCCAACCCTTCTGCCGAACTGCTGAAACTGGTGGAGTAAGCATCCCCCCCTTTTTCCGAAAATCTACTGTTTAATCTCCTTTGCAATGAGTTCTGCCAGACGGTGGGCTCCCTTCCCGTTGGGGTGGATGCCGTCGTCGAGCATCAGGTCGTTGGCACCGGCAAAGAGCGTGTGGAGGTCGATGACCTGCAGGCCGTACTTCTTGGCGACTTCCTGCTGGATGGGGATAATCTCGTCCCGGATGACGTCCTCACTGATGCCCCAGTTGCCGGACAGGGCGGGAATGGGAGTGCAGAGGATGATTCTCGGACGAACAGGTGCCGTAGCCTTTGCCCGCTTGCCTTTTTTCTTGCCTGTGGGCTGTGTTAGCTCAGGGCAGAGCGTGGTAATCATCTTTTCCAGGTCCTGCCGGAACTCAGCCTTGTGCTGCCAGTTCTGGGGCTTCGAGTCGTTGGTGCCCAGTTTGATGATGACGACGTCGGGGCGGAACGCCTGTGCGTCGGCCCATGCCACTTCGTTCATGTAGGGCAGGTCGCCGTTGTTGAGCAGCGTACGTCCGCTGATACCGAAGTTCTTGACCCAGTAGTCGTCGCCCAGCATTTTCTGCAGCTCGGCAGGATAGCCGTAGGCCGTGGCCATGTCGATGCCGTGTCCGTCGGTGATGCTGTTGCCGATGCATGCCACGCGGATGGCGTCGGTCTTGGGTGCCTGGTGGGCTTTCAGCCATGCGCCGAGGTCGTCGAGCATCTGGTCGTGATACTTGAACCACGTGCCGAAGCCGAAGCCGTGGTCGCCGGTGGGATAGACGTACATGGCGCAGTCGTTGCCGGCGCTACGCATGGCTTTGTAGTATTCTAGTCCGTTGGTGACGAAGGGCACCAGCCGGTCGTCGTTGGCCGAGATGATGACGGCGGGTGGTGTCAGGTGGCGGCGCACGGCGTTCTGTGTGGAGTAGTCACGTACCAGTTCGGGGTCCTTCTGTCCCTCACTGCCCAGGAAATTCATGCACGACCACTTGTGAGTCAGGCGCTCGTCCATCGAGATGACGGGGTAGAAGAGGATGCTGAAGTCGGGGCGTACGTCGAAGGCGGAGTGGGTGGAGATGACCGACGAGAGGTGTCCTCCGGCTGAGAATCCCATGATGCCCACGTCGTGCGGGTTGATGCCCCAGACGGCTGCCGAGTCGCGGACGGTGCGGATGCCCTGTTCCACGTCGCTGATGGGTTTGGTGCGGTCGCCCCCGGGCAGTCGGTAGTTGACGACGAAGTAGGCGATGCCCTGCGGGTTGAGCCATTCGGCCGCCAGATAGCCTTCGTGGGTGTTCGACAGCATGGAGTAGCCGCCTCCTGGCACGCCGACAATGGCCTTGCCTGACGGGTTTTCAGGCAGGAAACATACCATTTGGGCCTTTCCGTCTGGGGTGAGGTCCAAGGTGAATTTTCTCGCTGTTTGTCCTTGCGTTGTCGTCGTTACGAGTAGCAGGACGAGTGCTGTGGCACAGTTTTTCCAGAATTTTGCAGTCATAGTTGATAATATTAAGTTATTGATGTTTCGCATTCGCTCAACTTCTGGGGAGTTAAGGGGAGTTAGGGGGAGTTATTTGGGCGAAGCACCTACCCGCCGGTTCGTGGGGTCGCTCATCACGTCGTTGACGATGGCGCTCACCTGCTGTTTCAGTCCGTCGATGAACTGCATGGCATCGTATTTGCAATGTTCGATGTCGCGCAGTTTCTTTTCCCAGATGCCCGTCAGTTCACAACTCTTCAGCAGGTCCTCGCGTATCAGGTCGATGAGCTCGATGCCTGTCTCGGTAGCCACCAGTCGTTTCCGCTCGCGCTTGATGTAGTGGCGCTTGAAGAGTGTCTCGATGATGCCGGCGCGGCTGGAGGGGCGGCCGATGCCGTTTTCCTTCATGGCAGCGCGCAGCTCTTCGTCCTCCACAAACTTGCCTGCCGTCTCCATGGCACGCAGCAGCGTGGCCTCGGTGTAGTAGGGCGGCGGCGTCGTCATCTTTTCCGTCAGCGTAGGCTTGTGGGGACCGCTCTCGCCCTTGGTGAAGGAGGGAAGCGTCTTTTCTTCTGCTCCTGAGCCCCCTAAGTTAGAAGGTTGGGAGTCTGAATTCGTGTCTGTCTCTCCCTCGTTCATACCCCTGTCGCCTTTAGAGGGCAGAGTAACCCTCCATCCGGGGTCGAGGATTTCCTTGCCCGTCACCTTGAACTCCACCTCGTCCACCTTGCCCAGCACCGTTGTCGTGGAGAACTTGCAGTCGGGCAGGAAGACGGCGATGAAGCGTCGTGCCACGAGGTCGAACACCTTACGTTCGGCATCGGTCAGGCTCTGTGGAATGACGCCAGTGGGGATGATGGCGTGGTGGTCGGTGACCTTCGAGGTGTCGAAGACGCGTTTCGACTTCTTCAGCGGTTTGCCGCCAATGGGACGGATGAGGTCGGCGTAGGGTGCCACACCGGCGAACTTCACCTGGAAGAGTCCATTCATGGTCTGGGGACATTTGGCGTAGATGTCGTCCGAGAGGTACTGCGTATCGACACGCGGATAGGTGGTGAACTTCCGTTCGTAGAGCGTCTGTATGAGGTTCAGCGTCTGCTCGGCAGAGAATCCGAACTTCTTGTTGCAATCGACCTGCAGCGACGTCAGGTCGTAGAGCTGGGGCGGCTGTTCCTTGCCCTCCTTCTTCTCTACCTTGGTGATGACGAACGGCTTTCCCTCAATCAACTTGAAGGCCTCTTCACCCTCCTCCTTCTTGGTGAACTTCCCTCGAGTAGCCGTGAACGTGGTGTCGCGATAGATGGTGGCGAGCACCCAGTAGGGCTCGGGCTTGAAGTTGTCTATCTCCTTCTGGCGGTTCACGATGAGGGCGAGGGTGGGCGTCTGCACACGGCCTATGGAGAGCACCTGCTTCTCGCGGCCGTACTTCAGGGTGTAGAGGCGTGTGCAGTTGATGCCGAGCAGCCAGTCGCCTATGGCACGGCTCAGACCCGCCATGTAGAGCGGCTGGTAGTCCTGCTGGTCTTTCAGCTGGGCGAAGCCCTCGCGGATGGCCTCATCGGTCATGGACGATATCCACAGCCGCTTCACGGGACACTTGGCCTGTGCCTTCTGCATCACCCAGCGCTGGATGAGTTCACCCTCCTGACCGGCGTCGCCGCAGTTGACGATGCCGTCGGCAGCCTGCATCAGCCGTTCCACGACGGCAAACTGCTTGGTGATGTGCTCCTGCTCAATGAGTTTGATGCCGAAGCGCTGGGGTATCATGGGCAGCTGTGTCAGCGCCCACTGCCTCCACATCGGGGTGTAGTCACCGGGTTCCTTCAGCATGCACAGGTGACCGTAGGTCCACGTCACTTGGTAGCCGTTGCCCTCCATGTAGCCTTCGCGGCTGGCCGTTGCACCGATGATGCGGGCTATGTCGCGTGCCACGCTGGGTTTCTCTGCTATGCAAACTATCATATTGTTCGTTTTTGCCTGCGAAGGTACTACAAAAAGTGGAAACAACCAAACGGAAGACGGTAAAATCATGCTTTTCGTGACAAAAAGAAAGAAACGGCAAACGGCAAGGATAAAAACAGCAGGAAAAGTTTGTGGTGCTGTTGAAAATGCCCTATCTTTGCACCTGGAATAAAACAGCGACGTTATGAGCAAGATACCATTTACCAAGATGCACGGGGCAGGCAATGACTACATCTATGTCAATGCGATGCTGCACCTGGTTGAGAACCCCTCGGAGGCTGCCGTCCGGTGGAGCGACCGCCACAAGGGCATCGGTGCCGATGGACTGGTGCTGATAGACCGTTCGGCCATTCCCGAGGCCGATTTCTCCATGCGGATATTCAATGCCGACGGCAGCGAGGCCATGATGTGTGGCAATGCCTGCCGCTGCATCGGCAAATACCTCTACGAGAAGGGACTGACACAGGCAACGCAGATTCGGCTGCTGACGCTCTCGGGTGTCAAGACGCTCAGCCTGGATGTCGCTGACGGCAGGGTGGAGCGCGTGACGGTGGACATGGGGGAGCCGGTCTTTGAGGACGAGGCCCTCTTTCTCCCTGACAATGCCAGGCAGCTGGCAGGCGAGACGCTGTTTGTCTCGATGGGCAATCCGCACTTCGTCATTTTCACGGACGATGTCGATCAGGTCAGCATGAAAGGTCTTGCGCTGGAACACCACCCGGCTTTTCCGCAGCGCTGCAACATAGAATTTGCCAGGGTGGATGCCGACGGCACCATCCGAACCCGTGTCTGGGAACGCGGCAGCGGCATTACGCAGGCCTGCGGCACAGGAGCCTGTGCAACGGCAGTTGCCGCCGCTGTCACAGGCCGTGCCGGTCGTCAGTCGCAGATTGTCATGGATGGCGGTACGCTCAGCGTAGCGTGGTGCGAGACGGACCATCATGTCTATCTGACGGGGCCCGCAGCATTCGTGTTCGACGGGGAGATAGTCCCTTAACTCCCCCTAACTCCTCCTAACTCCTTTAACTCCCCCTATAATCTCAGTGGCAGCGTGAGCCGCAGACACAGGTTGCGCCCCATGTTGCTGTACCCCTGTCGGCCTTGACTACTGGTGTAGTCGATGTACTTCAGTCGTGACAGGTGGTTCTGGTACGTGCGGTCAAAGACATTCTGCAAGGTGACGTAGAGCGAGCATACGTGCCGGCCTTTGATGTGCAGGTCGGTACCTGCCGTGAGATTCCAGAGGGCATAGGCTGGTGTGCGTGTCTCCGTCAGGTCGGCACGGTAGTAATGGTTCTGCGCCAGGTTCAGCTCCATCTCGGCTGCCACGTACGAATTGCAGAGCCGGAAGGATGAATGGTGAGTAGTGAGTTGTGAATGGTGCGACAGCTCGTATTTCAGTTCCGATGTCCAGCGCGGAGCAGGTGTCATGGGCAGGTAGCGTGTCTCCTCCGGCTGGTGCAGCTGCTGGGCATCGACATACGAGAACGTGTTTTCGAAGTGCAGCTGGTGAATGGGGTGCAGATCCACCATCGCCTCGAATCCCAGCAGCCGTGCGTCGCCTTGCTGGTAGCGGTAGAAGTGCAGTCCCTCGTCGGCTATGTCGCCCGTCTCGCTGCTGAGGTCCCGCACGGCGTAGATGTAGTTGCCGATGCGGTTGGCAAAGAGCGTGAGCTGTGCGCTGAGGTGATCCGACGAGAAGTCCAGTCCTAAGTCCGCCTGCCAGCTATGCTCCGCGCTGAGGTTGGGGTTGCCCCGTTCGTAGCGTATGGTTCCCTCGTGCTCGCCGTTGCTGCCCAGCTCGCTGAGGTTGGGCGCCCGGAATCCACGTGCCAGGTTCAGTCGGATGTTCAGTCCCGGGGTGGCCTGCCAGACGGCTCCTATGCTGCCTGTCAGTCCGTTGAAGTTTCGCTTGAAGTCGGCAAAGCGCTCTACGCCGTCGTCCGTACGCGCATAGCTGTGCAGCATGCGCCGGTCGAAGCGCAGTCCGCCCTCCACGTGGACGGGTCCCAGGTCGTGGGCTGCCGTCACGAAGACACCCGCGTCCAACAGTCGGTAGGCAGGAATGAGCGCCTCCTCGCCAAGGTTCTCCGAGCGCTGCCACATACCACCCACGCCGGTGGCAAGTTTCCATCCCTCCAGGTTCTCCACCAGGTAGCGCACATCGTACGTCACCGTGTGCAGCCGGAAGTAGAGCGAGTACTCGTCGGCGCTTTCCTCATACTCCTTGCGCCGGTTCTGCTGGTAGCCCACGATGGCTTTCAGACGGTTCTCGCCCAGCCAGAAGGAGTTGTCCCAGATGGCCTTGTAGTGGTGGACGTGCTGGAAGGGTAGGCTGATGCCGTAGGAGTAGTTGTCGTTCCTGTTCCCGTTTTCGTTTTCGTCTTCGTTTTCGTTCTCAGTAATCCCCGGCTGCAGGTGGTAGTAGCCCAGCGTCAGGTGACTGTAGCCCCACCGCTTGTTCAGTCCTATCATGGCATTGAATGCCTGTTCGCGGAACTGCGTGCCCGGCACGTAGCCATCGTCGTGGTTCTTGTACTCGTGGGCCAGCTTCTGGCTCCAGCGTGCGTTCCATACGAAGCCCTGATGGTTGCCGCCAATGGCTGCGGAGTAGTCGAAAAGTCCGTTGTTGGTCTGGTAACCGGTGGTCAGACTGCCCTGCAGGGTGCCCAGCGGTGCGATGCGTGCCGGGTGGAACAGCAACACGCCTGCCATGGCGTCGGAGCCGTACATGAGCGATGCAGGACCTTTCAGTATCTCCACCGAACTGACGGCCTGGGGGTCTATTTCTATGCCGTGCTCATCGCCCCACTGCTGGCCCTCCTGGCGCACACCATCGCTGATGGTGACGATGCGGTTGTAGCCCAGACCGCGGATGACGGGTTTCGAGATGCCGCTGCCCGTGGTGATTTGTGCAACGCCCGGCTGTTTGGCAATGGCATCAATGAGATTGGTGGCTGCCGTAGCGTTCAGGGTGCGGTTGGAGATGATGCTGACGGGAGCCGGTGAGTGGCTCAGTCGGGTCTCGCCCGTCAGACCTGTTACTACTACTTCGTTCAGTTCCAGATGCTGGAAGAAGACGTCGGCGGTGTCTGCCACGTCCTGTGCTGCCACGCTTGCTGAAACAGCCAGCAATGGCAGAAAAATATATTTTTTTGTCATTTGGTTATTTTGTTGTTTTGTTGCTTACTTGTGTTTCGCTTTCTCATGGAGAAATTCAGTAGGTCAACAAAACGGCGGGGCACGCGAAGCATGAAGCGTTTGAGAACGTGTCGGACATGTTACCGTATTCGTGCGGCACGTCAGAAACGCGAGACCGACAGGAGCCGCCAGTGTGGCGACAGCAGTCTCAAGATACTGTAGCGAGAAGAACTGGCAGAGCACGCAGTCGGTCAGCGTCTGGGTAGTAGCCGTCAAGTGACCGCTGTGCGGCTGGTGGTTGACGCACTCCACGCACTCGTCGCTTACTGACGAGGCTACGGCGTGCGTATGCAATGCCGTAAGCACCAGCATTGGCATAAACACAGCCAAAAGAAGCCATGCGGAGATGTGTCGTTTCAGTCCAGTTTTCATTTTCGGGTGCAAAGTTACGATAAAGTTTAGAGTTTAGCGTTTAGAGATTAGAGATTTTGCTGCTGCTTAACTTTTTTTACTTTTTCCTTTAACTACGCTAATTTTCGATTTATTAGCGAAGCGTTCGTCTTCGTCTTCGTTTTCGTCTTCGTTTTCGTTTTCGTTCTCAGTAGTTACACTTTTGGCCGTCCGTGTATTTCAGAGTCTTATGTTTCGTGTCTTCATCTGCCGCCTTTCAGGTCGATATCCGGCACCTTTCGTTGAGATTTCCGGCACCTGTTCTTCTTACCTCTTCGTTTTCGTAGCGAAGCGTTTCGTTTTCGTCTTACCTCTTCCTTCGTTTGATGATGCAAAGTTACGAAGATAGTTTTGCATCTCCAAAAAATAGGTAAAAAAACGTCTTTTTTCATGCAATAAAGTTTGTGAAAAACCGCGTAACACGCTAGTGCACAGAAGAATGCGGTTCCGCTGTGCACTCTATCAATGTGGCAATATGCAGCGCCACGCTCCCATTACAGCAAATGTATTCGTACGGCGCTTGTAGATTCAGTATTTGAGTTTCCATATTCTTCTACCTGATTATTAATCGTGCGCAAAGATACAAAGAAATCCCGACAATCCTTTCAGACTATCGGGAAATTATGAATTATTTGCATACATCCTCAAAGGGTGTCCGGCCTTTCAAAATCATCCTTCGCCAAGTCAATTAGCGTTTCCCTTACTAACTTGATATTCTCAGGCGATGCGTCTTTCTTTGTTAATCTGACAAAAGTGCCATAACTATAGTCGCCTACTATGTCCGACATATATGCATCCATCGGGATTCCCAACCGCTCCAAGCGAACATTAAATTGATATTTTCTTTCCTCGTATTCTTTTAAATAGCGTAGGGGATTTGTATGCATCGCCCTAGCTATTATGAATTCTTTATTCTTCGCATCGTATTGATAATGTATATCGTTCTCCTCATCATAGACGTCACCCGTTTGGTTGCGATTATCGATCACAACCTTGACCGTTTTATAATTGTTAGGGCACATAACTGGCAGCCGACGGTTTATCCAGAAGTTATCAATGCTCTTCCAAAGCACGAAAAGCAATAGCGACGACCATATGCATACGGGAGCTATACTCTCAGCAGAACGGTCAATAAGGGCATATACGTAAATAGGAATACTGATTCCGACAAAAATCAATGGAGGGTAAAGTATCTTATTCATATTCGAGCCTCAGTGCTTATGATGATGTCAGGTGCAAAGGTACTAGTATTAGTAATAATCTCCAAATATTTTAAATAGTTTTTCGACACCCGGCGAACAGGTAAAGTTACAAAAACACAAAACACAAAAACACATTAAGCATTTTTGAAAATGCTTCAAAATAGAGCGATAAATTATATATTATATAAATATAATATATTATTTATAAGTAGTAACCCTTTAAAAAAGTGATATTTATAGTTGTTGACTCAAAAAAAATAGCTTAATGTAATAATGTGTTTTGTGTTTTTGTGTTTTTCCTTCTCACTCTTAATACTACGTATTAACATCGGAAAAAACGGAAAGAAAAATAACATTATGACCACAAAAAAGCAAGAAAAACAAGAGACGCAAGTAGCGATTCTGACCCCCAAGAAGGTACGCGGCACGGCTACCATCTATGCCTGCGGCGACGTGGAGTTCAAGGCGTACGGCGAAGGTACGCCACAGAAGGAGGTCCTGAAGCGCAAAGGTAATTCACAGCTCTACGAGACGAAGCCCGTAAAGGGCACCACACCCAAGCTCTGCGCCCACCTGATGGTGGATAAGGACGACCCCGCCGTGGGCATGAAGCTCCGCCAGCAGCTGGACGACTTCCTCGACGGCATCGGTGACAAGTGCGAAGACTCCCAGCCGGCGAAGAAGGACGCACAGCTCTGGAAAGGTCCCCGCCTGAACGTATGGCACAGGGCAAAGCAGCAGGACGTTCTCGTCACTCTCACGCTGACTCTCGACGAGAGTCGGGCTATGGAACAGGAAGCACTTAACGAATTTCAAAAACTCTATCAATGTTTTACTTTCAACAAGGAATATCTGCACCGTGCCGCCCTTGCACAGAAAAAGAATGGGAGCGAATAACCGCCGACGAGCACACGCGGGCTACCATCATGCTGGCACGGCAGGCACTCGGCGCCGGTGACCGCCAGCAGTACGACAAGCACAAACGTTCGCTGCCGCTGTTCGTCTTCATGGCGGGCAACATCCACGGCTCACGCTACATAGACAAGCAGGGCAACGACCACGGCATCGACATGTGGCGGCGGCAGTCGGAGTGTTACCTCAACGGGCTGGTGATGCTCGACTTCGACCATCTGGGCGAGGAACCCGCCTCGGTGTTCACGGAGCGCATCATGCCCCACTCGGCTGACATCGGGCTGCTGCTGGCCCACGTCACACCGTCGGCTGACGGCATCCGGCTGGTCTGCAAGGCTGACGTGAAGACGGGCAACCTTGCCGACAACCAGGGACACATTGCCGGCATCATCGGACTGGTATCCGACGAGGCCTGCAAGGACTCTTCTCGCGGCTCCTTCGCCTGCACGAAGGAGGATGTACTTTACATAGACAACGAAATCTTTACTTACCAGAATGATGAATACGACAAGGAATTTGGCGATGCTTATCGCCGCGGGGACAGCAGAGGTGCTGCTGGAGGCCCTGATGGTGGCACTGGTGCCCATAGAGTGGATAGCGGAAAAGGTGTTTGTAACGTGGGACAGGGTGCACAGCAAGCACCAGCGCCTGCTGGAGGAACTAAACCTGTAGAAGACGATGCTGACACAAGTGACGAACTATGTTTCAAGGGAATACCTTACAGCGCCATCGTCGAAGAGTACTGGCGGCAGGACGGAGGACGGCCTGCTCCTGGAGAGCGTCATACCCGAGTGCTTGCGATGGCTAACAGGTTTCGGTACATCACGGATAACAATCCGGATGTCTTACTGCGGGTCATTGACCATTGTGGACTTCCGGACGAGGAAGTCAGGGGCATCGTTACTGCGGCTTGTGCATACAAGATGGCGCCGTTCACGCCGCCCACGATGCGTAAGGTACTGCAAGCTGTTTCCCAAGGGCGAGGTGAGGCTCTGGATGGAGCAGTACCGCTCAGCATGGATGCTCCTGGAACGGAGGCTGCAATACCGTATAAGGAGTGGTGGACAGAGATGCGACCTCTACTTAATGCTGCCCTGCAGGATGCCCTCTACGCCATGCCGGACGAGGTGAAGCCCGGCGGCGCAATGGCGGCACTGGCCATGCTCGGCACCTACCTGACGCGCTGCTGGTGGGAGCACTACGACGGCGAGCGCCGCAGGCTGTCGTTCCTCGTCTATATCATGGGCGACGCTGCCAGCGGAAAGTCGTTTGCCGTGGAGCTGGACCGCCTCATCATGGAACCCATGAAGGCTGCCGACCGTGCCGGCCGTGAGTGGGAGCGCCAGTACAAGGAGGACAAGGCACAGCGGGCGACGTCGTCGGCGGCACAGAAGAAGGCGGCACAGGAAATCAAGCATCCCGTCATCCGCTACGTGCCCTCCACCATATCGAACGCGAAGCTGTATGCCCGACTGACGGATGCCGTGGAGCTGGTCGACGGCGAGGAGCTGCACCTGCACCTCTTCACCTTCGAGAGCGAGCTGGCCACGGCGCTGCGTGTGCAGCAGGGCTCATGGGCTGGCAAGCTGGACCTGGAGTGCAAGTCGTTCCAGAACGAGGAGGCGGGTGTCGATTATGCCAACGAGCAGTCGGTGAACGGCATCATACAGGTGAACTGGAACCAGGTCATCACGGGAACGCCCGATGCCATGAACCGCAAAATCAAGCCCGCCACCGTGCTCGACGGACTGGTGACGCGACTGGCGATGTTCCTCATGCCCTCGAACCACTTCCACATGATCAGCCGCAAGGAGAAGATTCGCGACTTCGATGCGGAGGCACGGCTCCGGACGTGGGGCTACAAGCTGGAGGAGCTCAGCGGTGAACTGGTGTGCCCGTGGCTGGTGGATGCTGCCTACGACTGGTGCAACGAACGGGCGAAGGAGGCGGAGATGGAGAACGACATCGTGGCAGACTACTTCCGCAAGCGCGTTCCTATGTATATCGTCCGCTACGGACTGGTGTATGCCGTGCTCGACAACTACCAAAAGCTGTTGGAGCTGAAGCATGACGGCAAGCCCATGAAGGTGCCCTTCTCGAAGAAGGCGCTGAAGTTCGCGCTGCTCATGGGTGACATCATCTACTACATGCAGATTCGACAGTACGGGGAAATGGTCATGAATGCGCTGACGGCGCAGACCAAGGACTTCAAGCCGAGGAAGAGGAAAAGCAGATACGCGGATCTCTACGCCCGGCTGCCCAAAGAGTTCACCAATGAGCAGCTGGCAGAAATCTTCGGCATAACCAAGAATAGCGCTAATATGCATTGCGCCCGCTTCGTGGAACGTAAATGGATAGAACGCGTGAAGAAGGGAACGTACAGGAAAATCATCAAAAATATTTGAAAAATTGAAGAATTGAAAAATTAAAAAAAACATGATGACAAAAGAATGTTATTGCGGTATCATCCGCAAATTAGGATTAAGAGTTGAAGATTTTTATGATTCAATGGAAGGCAAATTATTCTCTGTCCAGACGTTGGTCAGGAA
>JAEEGG010013432.1_pt1 | contig 17512 bp, 12 predicted proteins | sample 9134161 | NCBI WGS metagenome assembly JAEEGG01 (sample SAMN16246543, study PRJNA631951) | gut metagenome | biome: gut microbiome; feature: rumen; material: CR-attached | host: Bos | place: Iran: Karaj | collected 2018-10 | reverse complement strand
GTATAAAACAAAAGGACCAGATAATGAAACTAAAAGGATAAAAACATTTAGAGCATGATGTTTTGAATTGTTTAAAAAACAAACAGTGATTTTTTACATAAGTTTGAGCATTCATGCGTAGGCCCTGCAATTAGCAAAATCAACACTTTTCCTGAACAGAGCCTTTGGAAATACAAAGTGAAAAACATAGAACTGCTGAAGCGAGCTTCGGCTGCCGAGGTATTTTTTGTAAAGTGCAAAAATCTGTTAAATTTCGGGATCAAACGGTAGCGGTTTTATTTGTCTGTCTTTGTCATAAACCCTGAAAATACAGTGTTTGTCAGCTACAGAGCTTTGTGAAACTGCGAATTAAAAGTATCGTTCAGTGTTCCCTTATGGGATAGATTTTTGGAATTTTAATTTAGAATAAAAAAGCTTCCGGACTGAAGAATCCTTTGTTTTCCGAAGATCAGCTGTGATTGATTATTATAACCATGAATATTTTTGATCCCGGATTTGTGCTTGCCGCAATCACCTGAATCCGCCTGAACAGATACATTTTCCCTGCGGTGCAGATGCTCAGCAAAACGAAAATTGTACACGGCACAAAACTGCTTTTTGTTTGTGGTAAACTTACGTGGTACAGGTGACCGGTGCGAACTGTGGTTTGAATGATCTGCATGTATCTCGGAATTTTCGCGGAATGAACAGGGAACATGCCGGTACAGATCAGAAAATGATCAGAATACCATATTTGCTGATTTCTGAGCCATCTCAGTTCGCAGTCCAATACTGTTATTTTCAGCAGGATTCCATTATGAACAAGACAACAGTGATAAATTCTCCGGCAGCTAAAACTGACATAACTCCGGACAGAACGGTGATTAATTCAGGAAATGCCAGAAATTCTTCTGATGCCGCAAAAACTGTCTCTTCCGTGGCACCTGCCGGGATCACGGCTGTAAGATCTCCTGACAGAGGTGTTACTGCGGTAAACGCCGTTTCTTCTGTCGGTTTTGATATGACAGGGGAAACTGTTCTTGAAAAATATGAGATCCGGGAGAAACTTGACGTAACCTCCGGTGAGGCTGATTTATATCTCTGTACTGATAAATCGACAGGTACCGAGTATATCCTTAAGCTGTACAGAAGGAAGGATGCCATCAAGGATGAAATGCTTGATGAACTTACCAGAATACGTTCAAAGTATATCGGTTCGCTGGTTGATTACGGACGGTTTAATGATTATACCTTTGCTGTCATTACATATTTCAGAAACGGAAGTCTTCGGGGCAGGAAATTTTCCATCGATGAACTTAAGACTCTTGTTATTCCATCCGTAAATGCAGGTCTCAGGGTTCTTCATGAGGCTGGCATTATTCACAAGGATATAAAACCTTCCAATCTTATGCTTTCGGATGATGGAAAGTATGTTTCCATTATTGATTTCGGTATCAGTTCAATCGTTGATGATCTGACGATGCTGATTACCAGAACGGGAATGTCTCCGGTATACAGTGCTCCAGAGACATTTAACAATGTTTTCCTTGCGGAATCTGACTACTACTCTTTGGGAATAACTCTGTACGAACTTTATACCGGCCATACTCCGTATGAAAAACTTGATATTGACGATATGGCAGCCTTTGCTTCGGTTCAGAATATTCCTTTTCCTGATGATTTTGATCAGAATTTGAAACTTCTTATTCAGGGTCTTACATACAAGGATCTGTCTAACAGAAAGGATCCAGACAATATAAACAGGAGGTGGACAGAGGCAGAGGTTCAGAAGTGGATTGACGGAGATCCGTTTCCAGCTCCGGGAACTGCAGCGGAAATAAGAACATTTGCCAATACCTTATCATTTGCGGGGCGGATGCTCAAAACGGCTGATGAGATAGCGGATGCTTTTGGAAAAAACTGGGATCTCGGGAAGAAGTTTGTAGGACGTGGTGATCTTGCTGCATATTTCAGGAGAGAGTGTGCCGAGGAATATGCAAACTTTGCCAATGACTGCGAAGCGGCCGGAGTATCAGATTTTGATTATTTTAAGCTTCTTTATAATCTTTCAGATGACAAAAGTATTTTCTACTGGAATGATACAGCCTATGATGATATTAAGCTGCTTGCTCTGGATATTCTGTCGGCTGAGCAGAAAGGAAGTACTGTTTTTGCCAATGATGATTTTCTCTGGTCTCTCCATTACTTTTACAGCAGAGATGCTGTGATTTCTGACACCCTGGATAAAATTTTTGAAAAGAAAAAAAATGGTCATGTTGCATTTCATTTATGCATGCTTGATGTAGCCTATCTTCTTGGCGCTGTTTTTCTGGTGGATAATCAGGTATTCAGTTCACCTGAGGAAGTACAGAATCATTTTTCAAATCTGAAGAAAAAAAGTGATAACGATTTTTTTCTGGCAGTTATCCGCTGTTATTACGTACTTAATGAATATTCGATTATTGTAAAGGATGGAGAACCGGTTTTCAGAAAACTGATGGATACCAATGTTCTGGATCTTATTCTTGATTATACGGCAGTGACTGCAGATCTGAAGTCGTTGAAAATACTGCATAAGTTCGGGATCATTGTTGTAGATGCGGATGTGAAAAAATTCCAGGATCTGTTCAGATACGTTTCTCCTGACTACAGGATCAGGATCCTTTACTTCAAGGTTTCTCCTTCGGAGAAATTTTTTGTTTCTGATGAAGATCCGCAGGGTCCTGAAGAAATAAATGTGGATCTGATTGTTCTGGGTCCTGCTGCCACATCTGTTGCAAATATGTTTGCCGGATGCTCAAGACTGAGAAAGGTTCCAAATTTCAACACATCAGGGGTTGATGATATGTTTGGGATGTTCAAGGGGTGCAGCAGTCTGACCAGGATACCAAAGTATAAAACTGAGCGTGTCACCAATATGAATCAGATGTTTGACGGCTGTTCATCTCTGACTGAAATACCGCTGTTTGATACAGGTAATGTTACAAACACCGGGATGATGTTCAACAACTGCAGTTCGCTGAGAAGACTGCCTTCACTGAACCTTTCATCTGTTACCAACATGGTTCTGATGTTCAGCCGCTGTTCAAAGCTTACTGCTGTTCCTGAAATGAATACAGGATCTGTCAGGGATATGAGTTTTATGTTTTCCGGTTGCAGAGCACTTATCCATGTTCCTCAGTTTGATATGTCGCAAGTGGTCAGTACCAGAGGGATGTTTATGAACTGCTCATCTCTGAAAAACTTTCCTGTAGATGATCTCCCTCATGTCAGAAACATGAGTGCCATGTTTAAGAACTGCTCATCTCTTTCTCTGCTGCCGAAATTAAATACTCCCCATGCGGAGGATATGAGTGAACTGTTTTTCGGCTGCTGTTCGCTGGAGGATGGACCTGAGATGGAAACATCATCAGTGATAAACATGTCCGGTCTTTTTAACGGCTGCTCATCACTGAGAAAAATACCAAGATACAGAACGGATCGTGTAAGGGATATGCAGTGCATGTTTGCTGACTGCGTCAGACTGGCGGAAATACCATCAATGCATACTGAAAAGGTTAATGAGATGGGTAGTATTTTCAGAAACTGCTCATCTCTGATCCATGCTCCGGACATGAATACGTCATCTGTTTCAGATATGAACAGGATGTTTTTCGGGTGCTCATCCCTGAAGAAGATCCCGGCATATGATACAGCCAGAGTTCTGAACATGGATTATATGTTTGCCGGCTGTAAATCTCTGAAGAGAATTCCGAGGATGAATACAAAAAATGTTCTGGACAGCAACGGTATGTACGAAGACAGTTCGATTCCGGACAATATTTTCAGGTATGAATCCACATTCTACATAATGCTGGGAAGTGTGGCTTTTTTACTGATTGCAGCGTCTGTTGCCATTCTGATTGCATCTCTCTGAGCAGGACGGAATGGAACTCTTGTGGAAAGAGTTTGGTGTTCCTTTATTCCGTCATGGTGCCAGATTCTGAGATTTTAATGGCATGTAAAAGGTTCTGAGTGCCGGAACGGATGATGCATTCTGATATTGTAATCATCCGTTCAAAATAGTGTCTCTGTCCCGGGATCAGAATCTGCATACAGCACTTACTTCTACTGCGCCTTTCTGCTTTTCTTCCTTGTTCTCGTATGTTCCGGTCTGCTTGACGTATGTCAGTTTTGTCTTTCTTACAAAACTGGATTTTGTAACTTCTGATTCCGGAATAATCTTCATATCGCTGCTGCGGTGATGAAGAAGATACATATAGCAGTCGTGATAGTTCTTGAACTTAAGATTGACTGTCAGTGCAATACTGTCCTTTTCCACTGTCTTTTTCGGTGCTTTGTCGAAGTTTTCATCCAGCTGGTACTTAATATCCTTTTTTATAAGACTGACAATGGCATCACCAAACTCCTCGCTCTTTTTTTCATCAGCAGTTTCCGGTGTTATGTTGATGTATATATTGAGATGCTTGTAGTAGTAATCGTAGGAAACGAGTTCAGGAAATTTTTTCAATGCTACTACGGCAATAATAATTATGATAAAAAGACCTAGCCATGCGTATTTTAATGTTTTCATAAAGAGTTCTGGTTGCCTGGTAAAATCCGTGTGTTCTGATCCGGCAACAGGTATTTGCTGCACATTAAACAGGGCAAACATAAATCTGAGCCGTACAGCCGTTTTATGTAAAAGTTCCCTGTTATCAGAACTTCCTTTTCTTTATTTTATCATTGTTGCGGGTGAATTTGGATTTTGCAGTCAGCCAGAAGCGATATTTGAACGGTATTTCTGATGAATGGTGAAATACGAACCAAAAAAAAGATCTCCCCGGAGGAGATCTTCAGAAATGAGGTAAACCAAATTAAATGATTTTAAATCAGCTTTAGAAATTGTATATCAGACCGACTTCAAAGAGATTTTCTGTTTCATTAAGGAATACATTCTTTGCATGAAACTCAGCTTCAGTGAAAATCTGGAAGTTTGAGGTCAGATTGTAGGTGATGTTGCCGGTCCATGTGTTGCTGACGGTTGAACGATCACTGTCAAATCTGATACGGGAATAGTCCTTATTGCTGTTATGCAGGTATGCATAACCCAGTGAGAAATTCCATGCGGTACCTGGTGTGGTGTATGAAAGAACAGCTTCAACACCGTTTGTCTTGTAGGTCTTGTCAAGTTTACCCCAGTTGTACATGGCTGCTGCATAGATGCCAGGTGCTCCCATTTCTCCGTAGTAGAGAGAAATGCCCCATTCATTCTTGTCTACGCCGTAGTAGAGATTGTCAGGGTTCAGTCCGGCGCCGTTGGCTGATCTCAGACCTTCGGTATGACCGTATCCTGCAAGAATACCGAGAGGATTATCACCGATCTGAAATTCGTATCCGGCGGTAACCCCCACACCGTAATTCACATATTTTGATGAATCCCTGAACTGATATGACGCTGCGAATTTGATACCGCTGTAGTCAAGTTCGTACATTGCCACACCGTCCTTGCGTCCGCCGTAATCGTTATCGGTAAGACCCTGATAGGTAGCTCCTGCAGTTCCCAGATCGATGAAAATATCTGTAACTTCTGATACCTTGTAGAATGCATCTTCAAAATGACCGAACTGCAGTTTGCCGAAATCGTTGAAATCAAATCCAACCCAGCCGTTATAAATCTTGAAGCGCTCATCGTTGTCTACTACGTCCTGAGCAGCCATTTCATAAAGAATATGACCGTATACGGAAATGTAGTCGTTAACTTTGGTTGAGCCTTCAACACCTAGTCTTGCTATGCCTGACATTCTGTGATCAGGATCCATATCATTGTTGTTGATTTGAACTTTTACGCGACCGATCACGCTGAGATTGGCGGTATCGTTTTCAAATACAGTGGCGGCACCGGCATTTGCTGAAGAAAGAACAGCAACAGCTCCGGCAATGGCTGAAACAAGTTTTTTGCTCATCGTATATATCTCCATGGTTTTCTCAAGTTAGTAGGCAAGTGTTCTGATAAAATGTGATATCGATCACTTGTATAAGCTTATAATATCACCAATTTATATTGGTTAGCAATAACTAACTTTATTTTTTTTCTCTTTTTTATTTTTTGCCTTTATATTTTGCCCCTCTTTTTTTCATTTTCTTAAGAAATTTAACGGATGTTGTTTGGCTTCTTATTGCAGGTGCCAGCTTCCGGAATGCGCAAGTTCGATTTGGCTGTTACGTATTTTCTGTAATGCTGTTTCTGCTCCCTCCGTCAGAAAAAACATGAAAAATCGCCTCAAGAAATTTCTGATTTACCGATATATTTTTGTGTAAGGGGAGTACCGATATGCTGACCGGTGAAATTAGAGACAATTTGCTCGTTGATGAACTGCAGTTAGGCAGTGAATTAAATCAAGCAGTTCATAACGGCTTTTCATCACAGTTCAGTCTGTTGGTATCCATGCTGTCAGATGATGTGCAGGATCAGGCCTGGGTAAAAGATCCGGTAGTGCAGGAGAAGCAGACGGAAGATCTGCGGGAACAGTTCGCACTTCAGGAACCTGTAAGACTGCAGAGCGAGGACAGTGACATCGCAAAGGCTGATATGCTGGGCGACTATTTCCGTCAGGGAGGAATGGTGGCTGTACATTTGCTCGAATGTCTTAGTCCTGAACCGCTTACTTTGCGTCACCCTGAAATTCCGAGAACGGTGATGGAGCAGCTTTCACCGTTGCAGCAGGAAAAGATAAAGTACGAGAATACAAAGGGTCGTCTGGTGCGCAATCCCCTTACAGCCGTCACTCCGGTTGAGATGCTTGAGCTTGTTTCAGAGTCCAGAGGGGAAGAGGACAAGAGGGCAGAGTTTGTTGCCTAGCGGGGTTTTATCGGGTATGAATTTCCCGTTGCCGGTATGACGTTTACCTGGATATTTTCAGTCGTGATGAAGTACTTTATGCCTTCGGGTATAGGGTGCTTTTTTTTGTCTGCTTTTTAACCTCGTCAGTAACATTGCGGGCAGGAAATGTTTTACGGTGTTTACAGGATTGCAGACTGTCAGAATCGACTGAGCACAGAATGTATGTTTCAAAGTTCCGATATCCGGCGGGATCTGAATGAATTTTTCGGCAGGATGTTCAGATTATCAAGGATCTGTGAATAAAAATTGAAAAAATAGCCTTAAGTCTATAAAAATGTTCTTTTTTAATTGTATTATGGCAGAGAATCTTTTTATTCATGATTTAAGTGTAAGTGTGGTAGTTCCATGGCTTCAGATCAGAGTTCGGTAAATGACAACCATACAGGTTTGTCTCCCTATGTTTCACCTTTGGCTGCATTTTCAATCTGTGTGGGTTGTGCCATAGGGTGGGGTGTTTTTGTAATGCCTGCAACTACACTTCTTCCGCTCAGCGGTCCGCTTGGATCATCCATCGCAATGTTTATCGGCGGTCTCATGATCCTTGTGATTGCATGCAACTATCACTATCTGATTAACAGATGCCGGGATCCCGGCGGAGCCTTTGCCTTCGCCCGCAGGGCCTTCGGATATGATCACAGTTTTCTTTGCGGTGTCTTTCTGGTTCTGACCTATGTCACCATGCTCTGGGCCAACGGAACTGCGTTTGCGGTTTTGGCCAGGTATGCCTTCGGTGATCTGTTCCGAATCGGACCATCCTATTCAGTAGCCGGTCTTGATGTCTATTTTGGGGAGGCGTGTCTCGGATCCGGAGCCATTCTTCTCTTTTCCTACATCACGCTAAAAACCAAGAGACTGGCGGCGGCTCTTCTGACGGTAATGGTTTTTATAATGCTTGCCGGTATTGCTACGTTTGCCGTCGGTGCCTTTTCTGTTGAAGCGAGTCCGGTTGAAAAAATTTCACCGCTGTTCTCGGACAGTGCGTCTGTTCCGTCCCAGATCTGGATGTGCCTTGCTTTTGTTCCGTGGGCCTTTGTAGGCTTTGAAACTATTTCCAACTCCTCGTCTGAACTGAGTTTTTCGGGAAGAAAGTCGTTTCTTATCATGGCTGTTTCGATTGTAGTGATTGCACTCTGCTACATTATGCTCATGCTGCTTTCCGCACTTTCCATTTCCGACGAATATGCCGGCTGGAGCGAATATGTTGCCCAGTTAAAGCAGCAGAGACATCCGATTCCTATTCTCATATTTGAAGGTGCAGAGAAGTTTCTCGGCTCCTGGGGTGTACCGGTTCTGACTCTGACCGTTTTCGGAGCTCTGTGCACCAGTATCATAACCAATGTTATTGCTTCAAGCAGACTTCTTTACGCTCTCGGTCAGGACGATATTCTTCCGAAGTGGTTTACCGGTCTGAGCAGAGACAATGTTCCTGTTCATGCCGTCTGGTTTGTTATTATCTGCTCTTTGGGTGTGCCGTTTCTTGGAAGGACAGTTATAAGCTGGACTGTTGATATGACCACAATCGGGGCAGTCTTTGCCTATGCCTATACATCGGCAGCTGTGGTGAAGTTGGCCTGTGCGGAAAAAATCACTCTTTTCAAGGCAACCGGCATTATGGGGCTGGTGATATCCTTCCTTTTTATGCTGTTCCTGCTTATTCCCCATATATTCACAGGAAACACTCTTGAATCTGAATCCTACCTGATGCTGGCATTCTGGAGCATTATCGGTTTCTTCTTCTTCAGAGTTGTGTTCAAAAAGGATAACCGCTTCGGCAATTCGTCTGTTGTGGGTATTGCTCTTCTGTCCCTGATTTTCTTCGCTCTTCTCATGTGGGTCCGGCAGGCGTCGTTCGCATCAGTCAAGGAATCCGTGGACAATATTTCCACGCATTACCAGAGTCTTGTTTCAAAGATTGCCGGCAGTGGTTCTTTTGACGGCAGCGACTTATACATTGCAGATCAGCTGGCCATGGTCAAGCATGCTCTTCATGAAAACAGCCTGATCCAATTTTTCTCCATGGTTCTTGCCCTTTCAATCATGTTCAGCGTCTATTCCATCATCCGTCGCCGTGAAATGCAGATGAAGCAGGACAAGATAAATGCCGAGATGAGCAACAAGGCAAAGGGTGCCTTTCTGTCGAATATGTCCCATGACATAAGAACTCCGATGAATGCCATCATCGGCTATACAGACATAGCTCTTCAGCCCGGTGTTTCTGCTGATGATATGAGGGAGTACCTGAAAAAAATCAGTGCCTCAAGTATTCATCTGACGGAACTGGTCAACGATGTTCTTGAGATGAGCCGCATCGAAAACGGTAAACTGGAGCTGAAGCTGGCCAGCAATGATGTTGTCGGGATTATCCAGGAGATCCAGGATATGTTTGTCAATCAGATGAACAAGAAGAACATATCCTTTGAGGTCAGTACAAATGAGGTTGCTCAGCGCATGGTGATATGCGATGCACACTATCTGAAAAGGATTGTTATGAATCTGGTGGGCAACGCTCTTAAGTTCACCAATGAAGGCGGAAGGGTGGAACTGATCCTTTCCCAGAGTTCTGAATGTATCGGTGAAGTGAAGAATGTGGGTATTGATGCCTTCGAAAATGTATCTGTTGAGAAAAAGCCGGAAACAAGAGCCAACTATGTTATTGTGGTTCGGGATAACGGTATCGGAATGAGTGCCGAGTTTGCAGAAAAGGTGTTCGAACCGTTTGAACGGGAGAGAACATCCACTGTAAGCGGCATTAACGGAACAGGTCTTGGAATGGCAATTTCAAAGACCCTTGTGGAACTCATGAATGGTACCATAACATGTAAGACGGTTGTCGGTAAGGGAACAGAGTTTACTGTGACTATTCCCATGGATTTTGCTCAGGATGATGCAGCGGGCAGTGGTGAAACTGCTGCTTCCGCAGCCGGTGAAAAATCCGGTGGCCAGACTGTTCAGCAGGTTACGCCTAAGGCTGACATGTTCAGGGGAAAGCGGGTTCTTCTGGTGGAGGATATCGCTATCAACCGTGAGATTGCGACAATGTGTCTTAAACGGTTCGGCTTTGAGGTGGAAACAGCGGAAAACGGAAGTCAGGCTGTTAAAACAGTCAGAAATTCGGAGCCGGGATATTATGATGTTGTTCTGATGGATATTCAGATGCCTGTAATGGACGGACATGAAGCAACGCGTCTTATCAGAGAGTCTGAGAATGAAAAAATTGCCCGGATACCTGTGATAGCAATGACTGCCAATGCGTTTGTGGAGGATATAGAGGCTGAAAAACTTTCAGGCATGGACGGACATATTTCAAAGCCTATAAATATCAATGAGATGATTTCCACATTAGACGGGATTCTCAGACGTTAGCCCTCTGAGTGTGCTTTCTATCGTGAGATCCGGCGTATCTGAACGATTGCCGGATTTTTTTGTAACAATCTTTTCTGCGACAGTTTTTTGCTGATTCTTTGTACCGTGCAAACTTGCTTTTGATTTTTCCGGTGATACACTCACTCACTGTTTGAAAGCAAACATTACTTGGAGATATACATGAAAATTAATTATATGGCTGCAGCTGCAATGATGCTGACGGCTTCTGCCGGGGCACTCCCTGACGGGTGGAAATCCTCTCCGGCATCTGACGGCAGCGACGTGTCGTTTTACGTAAACAGGAGCAAGATTATAACCCTGGCGCCTGTTGAAGATGCAGGACTGTCTCTGGATCAGATGGGAGAGGAGATGCGTAATTTTTACGACAACCTTGGATTTGACTGCAGAACTCTGCATCGCGGCATGCATATGGTGAATTTTGACTGTGTGAAGATGAATAACCGTAATCCTGAACTTCCGTCTTCGGTGGGAATCTACCTTCTGGAGAAGGATCACAGGGTTACGGCTGCTTCCCTTGTCGGTGGAGCATCTCTTGATGATCTGAGGCAGATCATGGGTGTTGACAGTCTTTAGTCATGCTTAGACATGAAGCATGACTCTGATCTGCCGGCAGCATCTGATTTAAAATTCCGGTTCTGCCAGCGGAGAATATCTGAGACGGCGTACCGGATCCTGGGCGCCGTTTTCTGTTTCCGGCAGTCATTAACATCCGGCAGGTCTTTTCATTTTAGTGAGGTTCTGTCAGATATATCTTTCTGATCACTTCTTGCGGATCATGCAGATTTGCGGCTGAATTCTCTGTTTTCATCCGTAAATCATTTCAGTTATCCTTTGTTTTCTGCATTTGCACTTTCGATTCGGAGAACCTCTTTCTGATATGCAACAATGCTCACAATTAAAAACTAAAAAGAGCACTTATTTACAAATAGTTTCCTCTCAAAAGATATAATCATAGTAATTGTGACAGTCAGAAGGATATGTGGAATGAACAAATCTCTCTTGTTTTTAGCGGTCGTTTCGGCGTGCTCTGCTGCCGGTTCTGCCCCAGCGTTGGCGGAAAGTGAGCAAAGCATCAAACTTGCCAACTCCTGCTACGCAAGTTTTAATTCCGGCTCCTATGAGGAGGCTTTTAAGAACTGTTCCGCCGCCGCGGCAGACAATGATGCCGAGGCAAGCAATCTTCTTGGTGCCATGTATGAGAACGGATGGGGCACCGATCAGGATTTCAGCAAGGCGGTTGATTATTATAAAAAGGCTGCAAATGCGGATCTTGCTGATGCCAACAACAATCTTGCCAACATGTACAAGGAAGGCAAGGGTGTGGATGCCGATGAGAGTGAGGCACACTACTACTACGAAAAGGCCGCAAGACTTGGTGACAGCAATGCCAATCTTTCTCTTGGCAATATGGTATCTGATCCGAAGAGCAGTTATTATTCCAAGGATCAGGCAGAGAAGTATTACCGTCTGTCAGCAGATGCCGGCAATGATCTGGCCCAGGTTGCCCTTGCAAAGGAGCTGATCAGTCAGAATGATATCAACGGAGCTCTTCCTTATCTGGAAAAGTCTGCGGAAAAGAACAATCCTGACGGTATGGAGCTTCTTGCCGGTTTTTACAGGAATGGAACAGGTGTCAGGGCGGATCCTGCCAAAGCCTTTGAGTTGTACAAAAAATCAGCAGATCTCGGAAACAAGAATGCCGCTCTTGAGACCGCAAGAGCATACCGCGACGGTGTCGGTACCGATGTTAATTTTGCAGAAGCACTGAAGTACTATGACAAAGCATGTCAGGCAAAGATTCAGGAGGCAATGATCGAAAGCGGCATGATGTATCTTAGGGGTCAGGGTACTGAGCCGGATGTGACGAAGGGACTGGATCTGCTTCAGAAGGCAGCATCCATGAAAAATCTTGATGCCATAAGGACTATTGCCGAGTTGTATTCCAACGGAAAGTATATTCCGATCTCTGCTGAGAAAGCGTTTTCATATTACTACAGATGTGCGGGTTACGGTGATCCGGAGTGTGAAACTCAGGCGGGTATCATGCTGGTTAAAGGGGCCGGTACGAGCAAGGATGTCGTTGAGGGTGTCGGCTGGCTGGTCAAGGCTGCTGACGAGAAGACCTATGTTCCTGCCATGCTGACGCTGGCAGATGTGTATTATACCAGCAAATACGGTTATATGGACCACGAAGCCTGCAAGCGTTACCTCAGACTTGCGGCTGAGAATGGAAGCAAGGAAGCTTCCGAGAGGTTGATGCAGCTTGATTTTGAGTAGTCTTCTGCATTGATGTTTAAACGAAGAGACGGACTGGCATCCGTCTTTTCTAATTCAGCCCTTTGTAAAATATACGTTTTAAGAGTTTATATTTTGATCTGAGCCGAACTGAACTGGATTGCTCAGACAGGATTGTTTGATTTGCCGGAGCGTAATTTTGAAATATACCGCTGTTTTTTCATTTTGTTTGCTGCTTTTTTCCGGAGCTGTATCAGCTGCTGAATCCATACCTCTGCTCAGTGCTCAGTCTGCGGATGATTTTAAGAAGTCTTCATCTCTGGTGATCAGACTTCTGCCCGAAGATAAGAGACTGGCTTTTTATACCGCATATCTTCAGATTAATATATCTCTCGGTATTCAGGCCGCCTATATTTCTCATGAAAAAGGTACCGACCGGAAGGATGAGCTGGATCTGCTGTACAGAGAGAATGTGAATAACAAAAGTTACAACGAAATAATCGATATGGCTAAAGGGATTCTGGAGGATAAGAAGGCTGTTAATGAAAAACAGCTTGAGGAAATTTCCGGATATATGAAACAACTGGATCCGGCAGGGGATCTGGTGAGCATTGTCAGGGGCAGTGCAGACTGCGACGGCGTCACCTATACTGTTACCAACAGATTCAAGGACAGTGAATTATCCGTGATATACCTTATTGCCGGACATAATCAGCTTCTGGGTGAGGCGTCCAACAGGATCCGGGAGTTTGAACTTTCCTGCAGACTGGTGGAAACTCTGAAGTTCGGAGAAACCGGAAAGGCAATCTGCGAGTATCCTCAGCTGCTTCGTGAGGAATGTACCAGACTTGGAGGTATGGACAAAATCACCGGCTATTACGAGAATTATTTTGATGCCAATTTTTCTATTCCCGGTTACGAAAAAGGTTTTCTGAATTATCATATGCTTAAGAATGATTATAATAAAATCATGCAGGATAATGATTTTATAAACCGTAAACTGTCTGAGCTGAATGGCAAGGGGGATCGTAAATGACAGAATTTAAATTTGAAATTGTTAGAAATATCGGCTTCCTTTCAGAACCGAATGCAAAGGGCTGGAGAAAGGAGATTAATTTAGTCAGCTGGAACGGAGCAAATCCGAAATACGATATCAGAGACTGGGATCAGAACCATGAAAAAATGGGCAAGGGTGTGACGCTCTCCAATGAGGAGTTTGCCGCTCTGAAGAAAATTATAAATTCTGTTGAGTAGTCTCTCGGGCTGAGTATTTTAGACTGGATGTTTTAATAATAAGGAATACAGAAATGAGTGAGCTGGAAGATCTGGAGCTTGAAAAAATTGCCCGCGATGATTTTGAAGAGGGTGAAAGAGTTCTCAGGGCTTTTATTGAAGAGGAGCGCAATATGCAGAATCTTGTCAGGGCCGCACGTGCCATGGCAGACAGCATAAGGGCGGGGGGAAAGATTATATCCTGCGGCAATGGAGGATCTCACTGCGATGCCATGCATTTTGCCGAAGAACTCACCGGACGCTACCGAGAGGATCGCAGACCATATCCGGCCATAGCAATTTCAGATCCGAGCCATATCTCGTGTGTATCCAATGATTTCGGGTTTGAGCATATTTTTTCGAGATATGTTGAAGCTCTCGGCAAAAAGGGCGACTGTCTTCTGGCCATATCCACATCAGGTCACTCCCGCAATGTTCTTGAAGCTGTGGAGACAGCAAATAAAAAGGGTATCACCACCATTCTGCTTACCGGCAAGAGCGGAGGCGTCACCCTGCCTGTTGCCGATATCGGCATGAGGGTACCTCATTACGGTTATGCCGACAGGACCCAGGAAGTTCATATTAAAATTATACATATCCTGATCAGACTGATTGAAAAGCAGCTGGAGGAAGAGCAGAGCTGAGTGCAGAAGAAAGAACTGCAGATCTGCATTATGGCACACAGGTTCGGAATGATCCTGGTGCTGTCTGTCGGGTGGTTTGAGACCCTTTTTTAAAGAGGAAACAGGTTTATGATAGTTGTTACAGGTGCTGCGGGATTTATCGGATCCTGCGTTGTTGCAAGACTTGATGAAATGAATATTCATGACGTGTACGTTGTGGACTGGCTCGGAACTGATGATCGCTGGAAGAATCTGGCCAAGCATGAGGTTGGCGGAATAATCCTTCCGGAGCAGATGGATGATTTCCTTGAAAGACACAAAAAGGAGATTACTGCTGTAATCCACATGGGGGCTATTTCGACTACTACGGAAAGAGATGTGGATCTGATCCTGAGAAGCAATCAACAGCTTTCCTGGAAACTGTGGTGCTTCTGCCGTGATAACGACTGTCAGTTTATCTATGCATCATCTGCTGCCACCTACGGAGACGGAGCCAACGGATTTACCGATGACGATTCTCTTTCCTACCTCAAGGCACTGAGACCTCTCAATCCATACGGCTGGTCAAAGGCATCCTTTGATGTCAAGGTGGCAAGAGAACTGGCAGAAAACAGAGGCACTCCGAAGCAGCATGTAGGTCTCAAGTTTTTTAATGTCTACGGTCCGAATGAATATCACAAGGGCGGTCAGAAGTCGGTTATCGCTCATATTTTCCCGAGTGTGAAGAGGGGGGAACCCGTCAAACTGTTTAAGTCATACCGTCCTGACTACAAAGACGGCTGGCAGCTCAGGGATTTTGTCTATGTTGAGGATGTGGTTAGCGTAATTGTCTGGATGTTGGAGAATCCTTCCGTAAACGGCCTCTTCAATGTGGGTACAGGTACGGCACGATCTTTCTATGATTTGGCAAAGGCAACATGGAATGCTCTCGGGCTTGATGAGAAAATTGAATTTGTGGAGATGCCGGAAGCAATCCGTGACAGATACCAGTACTATACCCAGGCGGATCTGGCTAAACTTCGGGCCTGCGGCTATGTCAGACCGATGACATCTCTTGAAGAAGGTGCGGGAGAATACGTCACAAAATACCTTAACAATCCTGATATCTACCGCTGATAAGACTGTCTGAAACCTGAAGGTTGACGGCTCATGGTTTAGAAGGTCGCGAAGTAAAAATAAATGCCGGTGATTCGGAGAACAGCAGAATTGCTGAAGATCACTGGGAAGAGAACATCAGTCTTTGCTGAGCAGCACACACAGACGAGAAGAAAGCCGAAAGTTGCTAATCTTCAGGCATAGAAAATTGTGCAGAATAAACAAAGACTGAAGCAGGGGGGATTCTGTACTCTTTAAGGCAGGATCTGACATGGGCATAATACTTGCGCATCACAGCATGAAACAAAAATTCTGAAATTTACATGCCCCGTACCTGAGAAATCAAATGCCCGCTCATCACACATCTTCGCTTATTGACCAGTTCTGACTGTTGTTTGGATCATTTTCGTTCCTATCGTCGGTCACAATGCTCTCTGTTATCAATCGGCAGCTTTTTGTTATGGTACTGCCGCGTTCAGAGATATTGAAATAAGGCAGTACTTTATTCGTTGTGACACCTGTTGAAGCCCGATATTTCACTCGCAACCTGACAGATCAGTGTGAACAAAAAACACAGCCACCTCATGCTGTGCGCTGAAATGGCTGTCTATACGATCAAACTGTGCGGATCGAGACCGTCTTGCTCAATTTGTCGGTTTTTACCTGACTGACGAAACAGTAAATGCGATCTTCATTGATTTACAGACTGTTATCCTACAGCTTCATCTGAAAAGTGGTAGTCAGATTCGCATGAACTGCCGTCGTTCTTACCTTCGCAGTTTAATTTGTGACGCTTGATTTTCAGTTCGATGTAGTCTGTAAAATCAGCCGGTCTTTCGACCTCAGTGGATTTGTATTCATCTCCCGTCTTTTCATATTTTCTGCATTCGACTGTTTCGTAAATTGGCTTGAGCGTGTCGTCATTAATCTTGTTGGCATGATATGAGCATTCCATATATCCTGAATCAGAGTTCGGGTTTGAATATTCAACTACAAGATACTTGTCCGACTCGTCACTTAAAGGTGAAAGATGGATCTGGGAATTCTGATTATTTTCCCATGTGCCTGAAAAAGGATCAGCCTGTACTGAAACAGCAAAGCAGGCAGCAAGAATGACAGCTGCGGGTATAATTTTTTTCATTAACATTTCCTTATCTCTTGAGATGTTTATGTTTTAAAATTCTGAGTATTTTACGCGGCAGCCTGTCAGAAGCATCTGAACGATTTTAAATACCTGGATCCGATCTGGAGCACGTAATTTATTTTATGCAGACTTTTCGTTGAAGTGCCGGTATGAAAACTGAAAAATTATAATAAAAACCTGATAACAATGAAATCATAACCTTTGTTTTAATCCTGATTTGATGATCAAGGTAACTTTTATTCCAGGGCCTACGCATGAATAGTTAAACTTTACATAAAAAAACGCTGTTTATTTTTTAAACGACTCGAAGTTTCATGCTCTACATGGTTCTATTCTTTTAGTTCATTTACCTGGTCCTTTTGTTTTGATATACCTTTCCAACTCCTCCAGCATGAGAGAACGGCTCCCATGTAATCCTCGATTGAATTTACAAAAATTGCACGTGATGCGATCTATGTTAAAGCTCGCCATACGCAAACAGATTTGCTATTTGTAGCAGGTGTTTCTCAGGAGCCATATAGATTGCACTCATCACAGTTGAAATCGATGGCAGGTCCTGGCGGGTTTTTCTCCTCAAAGCAGGTTGTAACTGGCGGGCAATGTTTAGAGCCAGTCTTGAAAGCAGTTCGCAGTTGCGCAGATAATTTCTGTTCTTTATCTGCATATGATCTTGCCCGAAGTCCATATCCAGACACCAGTGCAGCTGATTTTCTATATTCCAATGCTCCCTGATGGCACGGTATCCAAGCTTTGCAATATCAGGGTTATCTATGGAAAGCGATGAAAGGAAATAACGTATTTCCGGTTCCCTGCTGACATTGTGCTTTTTGTTGAAGCTTTCAGTAACAGCATAAAAAACTGTGCAGGTGTCTTTTTTCCAATCCCTGAGCGCCTGCC
>JAEEGG010013427.1_pt1 | contig 17514 bp, 10 predicted proteins | sample 9134161 | NCBI WGS metagenome assembly JAEEGG01 (sample SAMN16246543, study PRJNA631951) | gut metagenome | biome: gut microbiome; feature: rumen; material: CR-attached | host: Bos | place: Iran: Karaj | collected 2018-10 | reverse complement strand
TCCTGCGGCAAGAACCTCTTCCAGATTGCCGACTACGTGGTGGATTCCTGCTGCCCGCTCCAGGATGCCTCTGTCAAGATGGAGAAAGAGTTCGACAAGATCGGTCCGCTCTCGACCGTGGCCTTCGTCACGACAGTCTGGATGACCCTCGGCACCGTCGCCGAAATCCTCGAGCAGCGCGGCGTCAAGCTCTACATCCACCCGTCCCACAACGTCCCGGGCGACACCACCGCCCACGAACGCCTCGACGCCTGCATCCAGGAATACCGCCGCCGCGTCGCGGGGGTCTAGACGGCCCGTTTTCTATCGTAGTGACGGATACGGCCGCTCTTGCGGCCGTATCCGTCACTATATTGTAATTAAATAAAGTTTAACTATAATTTTTAATATTAACCTTTAATTAATTATATTTGCATCGAGAAATATAGATGCGATATGGACCTGAAGAAATACTCGAATACCCAGATCTTGCAAATGCTGGGCTTGCGGTTCAAGGATTACAGGTTGCTGGTCAATCTTTCCCAAGATGATCTGGCCAGGATGGCAGGTGTTTCTGTGTCAACCATCCATAAGTTTGAAACCGGAACGATTTCGAACATGAATGTCACGAATCTTATGGCACTGCTCAGACAGGTCGGGCTTTTGGACCGTTTCGACGAACTGATTCCGGAGCAGCCTGCGAATCCCTACTTGAAGGTCTCGCAGCATCAGCAACAGAGAGTGCGGAGGAAGAACAATGGCTAGGAACTTTGAAACGGGTCGATTGAGCGTGAATCTTTGGGGACGGGAGATCGGACAGCTCTGTTGGGACCCGGCAAACAACAATTCGTATTTTTTCTTTTCCAGGGATTATCTTGAATCTGGGCTGGATATCGCTCCGCTGGTGGCCTCATCAAAGAGTCCTGCGGCCCGTTTCGCTATCTATGGAAATACCGAATTGGCTAAATATCAAAAACTTCCGCCTTTCATCGCCGACTCGCTTCCGGATGACTGGGGCAATACCCTCTTTGACCAGTGGTTTGCCGAGCATCATTATCACGAGAAAGACAAGACACCTTTGGCAAAACTCTCCTTCGTAGGTAACCGCGCGATGGGAGCCCTCGAATTCGTCCCTTGCAGCGAGGAAGCCTTCGATGCCAATGAGAAGCTGGTGATTCCGAGACTGTACGAGCTTGCAAAGAAGATCGAGCAGGAACGTGCGCATGCCATCATTTCTCCGGAGGAAACGCTCACGCAGAAGGCTTTGATGGCTGTAGGCACCTCAGCCGGCGGCCGTTTCAAGAAAGCCATTATCTCGATAGACGCCAGGGGGAATATCTTCTCCGGTCAGACATCGTCCCGGAGAGACCGGAAGTATTACATCCTCAAGTTCAACACGCCGGAGTTTTGTCTTTCCGAGCTTGAGAAAACCTGGTACGACCTGGCCCTTCGTGCCGGAATCACGATGATGCCTTCCCGGTTGATAGAGGTGGAGGGTATCAGCCATTTCCTGACAGAGCGTTTCGACAGGCGTGACGGAGAGAAAGTCTTTACACAAACGCTCGCCGCAGTCAATCCTGCAGCGTATTGCTACGAAGATCTGTTTTCAACCTGCAGGCAGCTTTCCATTCCACAGGAAGAACTGAACGAACTCTACCTGCGGATGGTGTTCAATGTCTTCTCCAACAACACGGATGACCACGCCAAGAACTTCTCTTTCATCATGGAAAAGGATGGCTCGTGGCATATTGCGCCCGCATACGATCTGTGTTTCATCCTGAAAACGGCGGTAATTCCGGAGAAACGGCACGAATTCTCCATCCGTGGCAAGCATGAAGACATTACTTCTGCTGACTTGCTGTCCTTCGCCGCCCAGAACGATATCAAGAATCCGGCGAAATACATCGACCAGGTGAAGGATTCGCTCAGAAGTTTCAGGTCTTTGGCAGCGGAAAACGGTGTAGCGCCACTATTCAGGGATATCATTCAGTCTCGTCTTGCAGAACTGTTGCCTGACGTTTTCGACAGGCCGGATACGGCTTCAGATCTGGTCCGGTTTGAAGTGACGGACTCCGGCAACATTCACCTCTATGCAAAAATATACGGCCAGGAAAAGCGAAAGGTATTCACGAAGAAGAATCCGCAGTACGAGTCAATGCTGCAGACAATGAAAAGCCCGTTGACGGAAGAACAGCAGCGTAAGCTGCTTGATTTGTGGATGGCAGCAGGCTGATTCACAAATGGTTACAACAAACAGCCCCCGTTCGAAGAACAGGGGCTGTTTTCAGCGTATTGTTGATGTTCAGTGCTTTACGCTCCAGATATTAATTGCCCGTAAAACAACCAGCAAATAATATAACTCCTGTGCTGGCTTCACGGATCAAGAATACAAAGGGGTGGTCGAAGGACATGTTGACGTATTCGGGATTAGCACCAACGAATTCACCCTTTTGAAATCTGGCGACAGTAACGGCGGCAGCCTCAAATTAGTTTCGTTAGCCTTCTGCCGATCGGTAACCCAAAATCAGAATCCCGGATAATGCCATAAAAAATGCCTCAGAAGGCGGTTTACGGGGAATCCGAGCCAATCGGACTCCACGTCCATCATTCATCCAGGGCATCCTGACGCATATTATCGGGGACTCAAGAAATCGCCAGATAGGCGCAAGCTAAAAAACGATAAGTTGTTGAAAATCAATATTGTCAAACTTCCTGCGCTGGCAGCAGTGCCTTGTTACGGCTCGTGGCGCAACAGGATGGACCCCGTGGGCGTTTGTAAGGTCGATAATCTTGCGCCTGTTTGTCGAAAAAGTCGGTTTGCCCACTCTTTATCGGTGATGATCCGGCTTAATCCAATAGACGCAACCTCAGGCCGACATTCAGGTCGAATGACAGGGGATGTTTCTGATAATAATCGGGAGCGTCCCAGGTTCTTATGAAATGCCAGGCGATGCCGGGTTCGGCATAGAGGCTGATCAATGGCGTGAGACGGTAATCCAGTCCGGCGGCCATGTTGAGGGAACAAGTTATGGGATGACCATCCATCTCATTGGTTGACAAAGGCTTGGAATAAAAATACCTCTCTTCGGTACCTTTGATACGAAGGAACGTTTCTTCCCCGAGGGAGAGATAAACCTTCAGACGATTCTGTTCAAGACACTGGTAATTGATCTTTATGGGAATTCCGATGTAATGCTGCCGGAAAAAAGCCTGTGAAACAGATTCATCCCCAATACGGAAGAGCCAGGATGCGGCGTGGTAGCGATAGCTGATACCGCTTTCCAACGAGAGGGAAGGGGTAAGGTTTATGCAAAAGGAGATGCTTGCTTTCAGCGGCAGATGACAGGTATAGGTCGTATCACCACCGGTTGGCCCGGCAAATACATCCCAGAATTTGGTGTCGATTGTCGTCATTCCGAAGAAAGGAGTCCCTTTGAACTGCAGGGTAACAGGACGTCTTGACCGGGAAGATACTGTTTCGGGGGAACCATCGTGGATAATCCAAGTGTACGCATCATTTCGCTGGGTTGAGTCGCGTCTAGAGCCATTTTCTTTATTATTTGCTTCTTCTACAATTACCACCACTTCTTCGCTTTGACTTATCGGAGAAGAAATGATTGGTTCAGTCTGAGGTGTTGATGGGGCTTTTTCTCGAAGATTTGTTATATATATTGGCTTGGCGAGAGGCAATACAGGCCGATCCTGAAGGACTGCAACCGGTTCGGCAATCAGATGAGTTCCTTCGGGACTGACTATTGAACCACGGTCGAGGAATGTGTGAATACAGATGACGACTGTCGCGATAGCAGCGGCAGCAGCGGTTATCGGCATCCAAAACGGCGTGGCCCTTTTAGTTGCAGCAGGGACAAATTCCGGGATAACGGTTTCTGGCTGAAATCCGTCAAACTTGTCCCTGAATTTCTGTTTCCATTTATCTTCCATGGTTATTCTGATTCCAATAATCTTTTATCCATTTGGACAGCAGCGCTTTGGCTCTATGTAAATTCGAAGCGGAACTATCTTCCTTGATATGGAGCAGGGAGGCAATCTCCCGATGACTCATGTCTTCGAAAATAAACAGGTTGAATACGGTCCGGTACCGGTCGGGCAGGCGCCGGATCATCTCTAGGAGCACCTGGGGCGGAATCTCTTCAATAGAGGGATCTTCTGTATATTCTTCTTCTTCCTCTTCCTGCCTGTCGTGCCATTCAATCGGAACGGTAGGATGTCTTCTCCGTTTCCGAAGGAACATCAATGACTCGTTGACGGCTATCTGGTGACTCCACGCTTGAAGAGACCCAGGCCCGCGGTATACGAAGCGGTCGAAACGAGAGAAGATCTTTAGGAAAATATCCTGCAACAGATCCTTGACCTCGTCATCCCGCTGGACATAACGCATGCATACGGCAGCCAGATATAGATAAAACTGCTCGTAAAAGACGCGCTTCGCCTCTTCTTCCCCCTCGCGCAGCGCGCCTATCAATGCCCTCTCCTGTTCAGCAGTGGCAGGAATCATTCACCAAAGTTAAACAAATTGGAGCTAGAGTGTTTTGGTTAGGATTATAGCAATCTGATATTATAGTATAACTCTCTAAGACCGGTTGAATAGTTTTGATTGTTTATTATCCACGAGTTCGGTTGTTGATGAATATTATCATATGTCCCGTTATTTAGTCCCCAATTCATTAATAAATATGTATTGCTCCCGTAACTGACATCTGTGGTCTGAGAGCCATTAACATAGCCGGGGAGAAGGGCAGACATTTCTTCATCCGTATAATAACCAACAATAGGTAAGCCGTTATAATAACCATTTAAAGAGTAAGGATCGTCAACGTAGTAATAACGATATGTTGTTGAGTAAGTCACTTGTTCAATGATATACCCGTCAATGATCCATGCGTGTCCTAGAATGGTGTCGGTGGCACTTGGCTTCATGGTGATTATTAACGGCTTATTATTATTTAAGTTATTAAGAATAAGATTAATTTTCGCAGAGTCGAAGCCTGAATAGGTGTCGTACTTGTTTGCCGTTAGCCCAAAGTATGTTAAATATAGAACATCCATATCCGAACCGCTTGCCGGGAGCGCATATTCAATATCTATCATGTAACCAATAGATGCCAATAAGTCAGCGACATACTCTGAATTACCAACTGAAGCTTGCCGATTCTTCTTCATACTAGACCATCTCGTTGAATTATATGTAGGAGAACCTAAGACTATTTGATCTATTAGTGGGTAGGTGTTAGGGTTTTGTAGAGTTAATGATTCGTATAAAGTAGATGGAGATCCATATTCTTGATTGAAATAATAGAGAACCTGTCCAATAGCAACAGGAACGCATCCTACTCTACAATGCTTGTTTAGGATAATAGGAGTTTTATTATCCCAAGGAGAGAGCTGATCCCAAGTTGTTGGAATCAAATGGTTGACACTATCAATGGGATTGATAACCGTTGATGTAGAATAAAGAACTTGAATCCAGTGTTCGTCAGAAGATCTATTAAGGTCCCATTTCGAATTCAAGCGCTTATCGATAGATTGCAATGTATTCCATATTGTTGTATTTGCCGTCTCAGAAGCCTTATTTGATGATTTTAATGAGAGCATGGCATTTTTAGCATCATCTAAGATAATCTGTATGGGAATAGCAGGATTCTCAAGATCAATAGAACCACTCTCACATTCAGACAAAATAGGTGATGTCTTGGCATTACCAGAGATTATCTTCCATCCCCCTTGATGCAAATTAAGAATATAGAACAAGGTGTCACCCTCAAATACGTAGGGCGTAATACTCAGTTCTTGTGGGTCTACGTAGTATTTCACGTACATTTTGATAAGCCTCTCCGGGATGACACCAGACTGCGGGAGAGAATAATCTTGGATCGTCGGATCAATAGATTTGGTAATGCATGCATCAATTGAAGAGGACGGAAGGTCTTCGGGAATGATTTCGCAAGCGCCAATAATACTTATTAGCAGTAGAAAGATAAGGATGTTAGATTTCATAGGTATATAGTTTAAATAAAATAAATGCCGTGAGTCTCAAACCTTGCGTAGAAATGTAATTGAAATGATAACAATTTTTCTCTCAGGAGATTTCTCATAATTTGAACGCAAGATTGGGGTACGAAGGCATTTAAAAGAGAACTCGACTTAAATACTTACGCATGAAATCCCCCCGCTTTAATTTGGATATAGCCTTCCGCGCTACATTATTGTTGGTTCTGCTATTCTCATCTCCGTCACTCCAAGCCCAGGATCCGATCTCTTTGGACAAGGTGAACTACATCGCCTTGTCTCCGGAGGCAGCAGCGTTGCACGATGCGGTGAACTATCCGGTGGAGGGGAACAAGGGCGTGCCGGACATCTCGATACCGCTATATACGATCCAGTACGGGAAGATCACGATACCTATCGTGCTGCGGTATTCGACGACGAATGCGAAGGTGGACAAGAGCGTGGCGCCGAACGTGGGTTTCGGGTGGGTGCTGGACGTGGGTGGCAGCGTCAACCGGGTGATTAAGGGAAAGCCTGACGAGGCGTCGGAGTGGTACCAGGCCGACGAGGACACGTATTTCGACCAGTTGCGCAACAGCAGCGACCAGTATACGATCTCGAGCATCTATGGCTGGCACGGAAGTCATTACTACGACACGGAGAAGGACGAGTTCACGATGAGCACGCCGTCGGGAGCGGCGTCGTTCTACCTGACGGAGAGTTCCGGGACGTACACGGGGCATTTCTCTCCTTCGGTGAACTGGAAAGTAGACAGGACGACGAAATACAACGGCAGCGGCGTGGCGGCGATGTTCACGGGGCTGGAGATTCTCGACGGCGAGGGCACACGCTACCGCTTCGGCAGCGGCTCGGCTTCCACGACGCCCACCTCGTCGGACGCCTCGTATATCGAATACTGCACCTACGACCCGCTTGGCGGCACTACCTACGCTACGGGCTGGCAGCTGAGAGAAGCGGAAGATGATGCCGGCAACAAGGTGACGTTCACGTACACGCGTAGCGGCAACTACACCTACAGTTCGGGACAGGACCAGTGGTACCGCCTTCAGGATTCCGTCATGTTGTTCTGGACGGCCGGATCGGCCCCCGACATGGAGGCGGCCGACGAGTACCTGAACCGCTATTATCCTACGGGGGAGAACACCGAGAGCCCGTACTCGATGACGGCCTTCCGGAATGTCTACCCTTCGACGATCGAATGGCCCCAGGGGAAGGTGATCTTCTTCACGTCGAACAACCTGATCAGCGGCCTGAGCATCCATGACGCGAGCGGTGCGCTGGTGCGGAGCATCAGCTTCGGCACGGGTGTCAACAACATCAACACGAGTTCGCGCCTGCTGTCGTCGGTAATGGTGCGCGACTCCGACAGCACGACAGTCCAGACCTACGCTCTGACCTACAACAGCGTGGTGACCGGCACGGTGAGCGCGCCGTCGTGCGACTGGTGGGGCTACTTCAACGGGACGACGTCCACCCAGAACAGCTTCCTGCCTTCCCGTCAGTTCTCCGCGAAGGGCCACAACTTCAGCACGTCGTTCCTTTTGGGGAATGGCGGCCATCGCGAGCCTGACACGACGTATATCCGGCACAACATCCTCAAGACGATCACGTATCCAAGCGGAGGAAAGACCGAGTTCACGTTCGAGCCGAACACCTACACGAAGGAGCGCGGCGTGACGGTCACGTCCGGGAGGGGCCCGGGCCTCCGCATCCGGACGATCCAGTACAAGGACAAGGACGGGACGGTTCTGCGTAAGCTGGGCTATACCTATACAGGCGGCAATATCTCCGTCGTTCCTGACACGCGATACACGACAGACCAGTCGCACCAGCTGACGGTATCAGAAGCGCCCTACATCGTATACATCGTGCTGGACCGCACGCGGACCATAACGCCGAAGTACGTAAGCCGCGTAGGGGGTGGTGGCGAGGCTGTGGACTACGACACCGTGACCGAGACGGTCTATGACGGGACTACAGCCGTGGGCTGGACGAAGAACACGTTCGCCGTTCCTTCGAACTTCACCCTCGGCACGACAGGCTTCCTCAACGCGTCAGACGCGCAGTTCCCGCTGGAGGAGTGGCACCTGCAGGGAGAATCGCTTTGCTACAACACCTCGTACATCACAATGAAAGAGGAGTACACAGGTGCGAACAAGCTTGTCCGCCGCACAATCTACAATTATATCCAGGACTCGACCGCCGTGATTACGAACATGGGGTTCTACCACGGCGTATACTACAACTATCCGCAGTCATCCTTGAATTCGGACACGGGTCTGCTCTCCGACTACTGGGCCATCCGGCGCCTTTTCGAGAACAACGGCCCGGACGGCGTGGCGCCGCTATATTACTACCTCTACACCTCGACACGCGGGTTCCGCTATCCTGCGGGAGAGACCGTCCAGACCTTCGGCATCTCGAATGGCGGCACGGTAGCGACGACGGCCTTCACCACGGACCGTACAATAAGCTATACGCTGGACAAGGCCTGGCACTATCCCGTTTCCGTATCCACGACACGCAGTGACGGCCGTGTGAGCAAGGTGTCCTACACCTATCCGTTCACCGCCCCTTCGGGCTACGGGGCGATGAAAGACTCGCTAGTCGGGCGCCACATCGTCGGACGTCCGCTTTCGCAGACGCGTTGGGTGGGCACGACGAAGATCGACTCGACGCTCGTCGTGTATGGGCGTTACGCCGGTACGAACGCCCCGGCAGGCTACTTCTTCCGTCCGTCGACGATAAAGTATGTCAAGGGTACGGGAACCACGATGGACACCCGCGTCACCTACGCTTCGTACGACGCCTGGGGCAATCCCCGTAGCGTCGTGTACGGCAAGGACGACACGGAGGATTACATCTGGAGCTACAGCCATACGACGCCGGTGGCAAAAGTGACAGGCGCCACGTGGAGCGAGGTGTCCTCCGCGCTGGGTTCATCGACGCTCAGTTCGCTCGAGGGTGCCGTCTCGCCTGCCGACGCGACCGTCACCTCGGCGCTGACGACGCTTCGCGGCATTGCGAACGCCCTGACGGAAGGAAGGACCCACAAGCCGTTCTACGGGGTGAGCGGCGAATACGACGCCTCGGGCAGGAAGCAGACATACACGTACGACAAGTTCCAGCGTTTGACTACAGCAAAGGACAATGCCTCGAAGGTGAAGCTGTATGCCGAATACAAGGACGCCACGGGTGCCGCGAACAGCTATGTGAAGGTGAGCACGCCGGATACGGCCCTGTCATCCATCAGTTCTGTGGCCGCGGCACATCGTCGCACCGTGGCGCGCTACTACGACGGCCAGTACCGCGAGAAGCAGTCGGTGCAGGCTTATGGCTCCGGTACAGGCCGCGACCTGGTGCTCCCATACGGGACGTATGACGTGTGGGGCCGCGTCACGGACACGTGGCTGCCCTATGACACCACCTCCACAGGTGGCGGATACCGAACGGGCTACGCCGCGGAACAGAGCAAGTACTACACGGACCGCTACGGCGCCACGGATGCGGCGTATGCCCGTCACCGGAAGGAGTATGAGAGTTCGCCCGTGGGAAGGGTCCTAAAGGAATACCTGCCTGGCGCTGGCGGCTACCTTACACATCCCGTAAAACACGACTACGGCGTTAACGCGACGACCGATTCGGTCTATCGCTGGACGATCACGGCATCGACAAGCGTCGTCACCCGGGGAAGCATGTATGGAGCTGGGACGCTCAGCAAGGAAGTCGTCACCGACCCCGACGGCCGTACGACGACCACATATACGGACCGTGAGGGGAGGGTCGTGGAGTCGCTGACGGGGAACTATCGGACAAGCTACGTGTACAACGACGCTGGGCTTCTTGTGGCCGTCATCCCACCGAAGGCGCGGCCGAGCGTCACGTCGCTCACTTCCACGCTGTATTACCGGTACATCTACGATTCGAAGAACCGACTCATCGAGAGCTACGTTCCGGACAAGGGCAAGACGGAGTTCGTCTATGACGCCGACGACCGTCTGGTTGCATCGCGCGACGCGAAGGAGTCGGATGACGGCAAATGGCACTTTTTCCGCTATGACCGCATGGGACGTGAGGTGTACAGCGGGCTGGTCGCAAGCACGACGTCGGCCGCAAACCTAAGATCCTCCTATGCGTCGCAGGCGTTCCACGAGACGCGCGTCACATCCGGATCCCTTATCAGCTATACGTTCAACGATACGGTCCTTCCCGTCGCCTACAAGGATGTGCTTACGGTGACATACTTCGACAACTACGGCTACGTGGGCGTGAAGGGGTTCAGCGCCGCGGGTTCCGACGTTGGCCAGTCATCCTCGTCGGTGCAGTCATCTGCAGTAAAGGGCCTGGTGACGGGCCGCAAGGCAAAGGTCCTTGACGGCACGGAACTGACCACATCTGGCACCATGCTCACGACAAGTCTCTACTACAACGCCGCCGGCGATATGATCCAGGAGGTGGGCGACATCTATACGGGCAGCACCGCCGGCACCTACCGCCGGAGCACCCTCTACCGCCATCAGGGCGAGGTGGCGGCAGTGAAGGAGTCACAGACCATTGGCTCTGCGACGACGACCGTCCTACGCAAATACAGCTACGACAATGCGGGCCGTCTGACGCAGATCCTGCAGGGCCTCGACGGCGGAACGCCGACGCTGCTGGAAACGGACACCTGGGACGGTGTGGGGCGGCAGTCGACGAAGGTCCTCGGCACGGGAACGCAGACGGTGAACTACTCGTGGGACATCCGCGACCGTCTGACAAGTATCAACACGCCCTCATCGCTGGGCACTGACAAGTTCGGAATATCGTATACTTACGAGTTAGGAACGACGCCGCAGTACGGCGGCAACATCAGCGGCGCCACATGGGCGCACACAGGCGGCAGCACGCAGACCTATGCCTACACCTACGACACATACGGCCGCCTGACAGCGGGAACCCACAGTGGCGGCAACAGCGAGACGGCAGCCTACGATCCGAACGGCAACCTCACGAGCCTGACCAGGACCGGCACCCGAGCAGAATCATTGGTCTATACCTACACCAGTGGGACGAACAAGCTGGGAACGCTCAAGAGCAACGGGACGAACAAAACCTACGCGTACTATGCCGATGGCACGATGAAGACGGACGGCCTTCGAGGCCTGACGGTAACCTACAACGCGCTTAAACTCCCGAAGACCGTCGCGAGCGGCACGACAAGTACGGTAACCTATATCTACGATGCCGCTGGCAACAAGTTGGCAGTAAGCCAGGACGGGACAGCGAAGAACTACTACTGCGGCGACTTCGTCTATACGTCCGGCCTCGACGTGGAATATATCCTGACCCCCAACGGCCAGATGACAAGGAACCCGAGCACGGGAGCCTATACGGCCCAGTACAATATCACAGACCACCTCGGTAATGTGAGGTCAGTGGTCAACAGCAGCGGCACAGTCCTGCAATCCACTGATTATTATCCCTTCGGCCTGGCATTCAGCGATGCGAATGTCACGAATAATCGCTACCTTTACAACGGGAAGGAACTGGAGAACTACACCATCGGCAGCTCGTATCTCGGTACGCTCGATTATGGAGCGAGACACTACGATGCGAGAATCGGTAGGTGGACGGTCCCGGATCCGATGGCGGAGAAGTATTATGGAGTTAATTCTTACAGTTATTGTGATCTGAACCCCATAATGAGAATAGACATAACAGGTGAGGATACATACTTATTTGATAAAAAAACAGGAGCTTTTAGATTGTTACAACAAATTGAAGAAAATGTCGATAGGATTGTGTCTGTTTCAAAAAGAGGAAAGCAGAGAATCGAAATTGATAATATTGAAAAAGGCATACTCAAAGACGGACTTAATTTGATGAATAATGATTACTTCTTCGAAATTGGTTCAGAAGGGAAGGCATCAATTGAGGGCGTTGAAGAGTTTCTATTACGGTTTTCTGATATAATTGATAGGGAACTTGCCGGTTATTATTATTCTCAAAAGAATACTGATGAAATAACAAATGTAAAGATCGGCCGTTATGAAAACAATACCGCAACTATTTCAATCCCTGGCGCGCCTTTCACAAAAGAGTTTAACAATATTGATGAGATATATCTGAGGGCGAACTTCCACACTCATTTATCAAGGTTTAATGAACACGATAGATTAAGGGCTTCTGGCGCTGATATTAGTTTTAAAAATAGACAATTAACAGTATTTAATAACAGTCAATTTAATAATGGCCAGACTATAAAATTTCGAATAATAACGATGCCTTATTCTTATTACTATTAATTATTTGAAAATGAGAGCAGATATAATAACTCTTTTTAAGACCATTATTCTTTTGGTTGATGCTTTGTGTCCGTGGCTGTTGCTTTCGTCATGTTATCATTCAACACGATCCTTTCAGATAAATGGACTTGATGACTGTGAATACCGAATTGTTATTGAGGATTTCGTCCGCAAAGAAAAGAAATTATTGCGTGATAATGATTTATTTGCGATCATACCTTCGAATGATGATTCATTAAAAGAGGTTATCATAATAGGAGAAGATAACAAAATCTGCCTCCAATTAGAACCAAAAGAAAGCTCAGTTACATTTCTGATAGATTCAGAGAATGATACTGTTTTCTACGTTGATACGGTAACAACACAGAATGTCATAGTAATAACTAATTGGAGCTCTTCTCATCCTGACATATGGGTAGATACGTCAAAGATTGTAAATGATTATTCGGCCTTTCCGACTAGAGTGCTGGAATATTATGGTAAATTATTCTATTGGATTGATGAATCAGCATCATTGTCTAAACAAACAATCAATACTTTGCACGCTTTCAATCAGGTTGATACCCTCGTCCCCCCCGTCTTGCCCATTAGGCCAGATGTTGTAATCAATGATCGTAAACCTTATGTAAAATATGTGTTTAATCGCAAAGATCTAACTCATTTTCATAAATACCGAGTTAACATCAAATGAATCGAGGCACAAGTAGGTTGTAACGTCTAATTCTTGATATTAATCACCGGGTACAAGTACTTGAGTTTGAGTATTGCGTCCCTCAATAGTGAACTGCCAATCAACCCCCTTCTGCCGAAGATTTCTGTCCAGATACCAATCTGCGGTCTTTTCTAAAAGGTAGATGAGCATATTTAGGTTACCTTTTTTCAATATTGCTGCTCAGTATAAAGATAAGATTTGTCCGCCATTAATCGACAGGAAGCAGCAGAATCTAATAATAACAAAAACGAGATGAATTCAGTTAAACCCGGGAAACACCCTCTCCTTGACCTCTCTAATTTCACTGTCGAAGAGAAAGCCGTTGTCAATAAAATAGCTACAGAGTGGTATGTTACAAGATGTGGTATAGTTCCACTAGGCCAGAAAAGTGAATACAAGTATCTGCTGCTAAAACCGACTGAAAAGTTTAGTGAATTGTTTAATTTTGAACTAGAGATTGTCGCATGTTTAAGCAGTTATGCTTCTTTCGAGCCAAGAGTTCTTGATGTATACGATGTAGTATATAAGAATAATTCAGACTTCCGTATAGAAAAGTCGATTACGATGTTATTGTCTAAAGACGATAATGTCCAAAGAGCATTAAGGGACTTGTTGAAGACAGATCAAGAATGCCAGGTCATTGTTCCATTCTCGTACCATGAAATAATAGAATGCTCTGATGCATTCTTTGTTAGAAATAGATTCAAAGAGTTTTTTTATTCAAGAGATTTATTTTCTTTTCAGAATCCTTTGACTAAGGATTATTATTTCTTTGGTCGGAAAGATCTGGTTCATGACATAGTTAACCGTCATAATAGCAGTGAGAACTCTGGATTGTTCGGTTTACGAAAAACGGGAAAGACTTCCATTGTATTTGGTGTTCAACGTGTATTGCAGAATAGCAACAATTCATCAGTTTATGTAGATTGTCAAAACCCATCTTTTCATAAATCTCGGTGGAATAAAGCTCTATGGTTAATCATTGATACGTACAAAAAAGAGAATAAACTCGAATGCAAGGTACATGATCATGAAGAATACACAGAAGAAAATGCAGCTCGTTTTTTTTCAAAAGATATTGTTGCCCTGCAAAAAAAACAAAAAGGGAGAATACTAATAATATTTGACGAAATAGAGCACATTACCTTTGGTGTTTCTCCTAGTGAGCACTGGAAGAAGGATAATGATTCATTATTCTTTTGGCAATCAATTCGTTCTTCCTTTCAGAGTAATCAAGGGGTATTTACATATCTAATCGTGGGCACCAATCCAAAATGTGTAGAGATGCCATCAATCAATGGAACCGACAATCCCATTTTTAGCCAGATTCCATACCAGTTTATTCCATCGTTTGACGTTACCCAAACGAAAGAAATGGTAAACAAACTTGGCGGTATCATGGGTTTAAGATTTGATGAGATTATATATGGAAAACTGACTGAAGATTTTGGTGGGCATCCATTTTTAATTCGACTTGTCTGCAGTAAAATACATAATATCGTAAAACAAAATCGTCCAGCTCGTGTAGACAAGGCGATTTATGAGTCCTCAAAAAAAGAATTCGAAAGAGATAATAGTAGCTATATTGAAATGGTAATCAATGTTTTAAAGGAGTATTACCATGATGAATATGAGATGCTTACGATGCTTTCTATTGGAGATGTAAAACAGTTTAATGAATTCGCTCAAATATCTAAAGAATATACGAGTCACCTTATTGGGTATAATATTCTAGATGAAAACAATGGAATATTTACTTTTAAGATTGAAGCAATTAAAAGATATTTGGAATCAAAGAATAAATATGTAAAAATAGGATTAACCAATGAAGAAAAGATAAAAGAGATATCTGATAGAAGGAATCGAATTGAGCCTCAATTGCGTAATGTTGTAAGAACAACTCTTCAAGCAAAATTAGGCCCACAAAATGCGAAGAGAAGTGTATTAAGCATTATGGGGGCATCTAGAGAACAGAAATATTATACGTTTTCTTTAAAAGAATTATTTGATCCAAACAAGTCAGAGATATATTGGGAAGATTTACGAAAAATCATTTCAAAACACTGGGATGTTTTTCAGAATATCTTCGATAATGACCAGCAACGATTCAATACTTATATGGACAACATCAATAAGTATAGGGCAGACGCTCATGCAAAGAGTGTTTCAGATGAAGAAATGAGTGAATTTCGATTAAGCGCAACCAAAATAGAAAGGCTACTGGCAGATTTTTTATAACAAAATAATTACCCTTTTGCGATGATTAGGAGGAATAGGGGCCTTTAGGGTACATTCATGAAGGGTGATTTATTAATGAATTGAAATGAATAAAGCAGGAATTATAATCTTATTGCTCGCGTTTGTGTCATGCAGCAATCTTGATACGACGGAGAAAGAAAGGAGTTTTAAAGGCGTGACACTTACAACCAAACAGACGGGGTATGTAAGTGCGGGTCATTCTTTCGATTTTAATTTCATTCAGGAGGTGGCCGCATCTGAATCGAAGAGTTGGCTGGTTTCTCCCCTTAGTATGCAGATCATGTTGGGCATGTTGCTGAATGGAGCACAAGGGGAAACAGCAGGCCAGATATATAAGGCACTCGATCTCGGGACGCAGGATATTGAGGAGATCAATGAATTCTTTCTGGCTTTGATACAACAGTTGCCAGAAGTTGACTCGGAGACAGATGTCGCTATTGCAAATGCAGTCTTTGTGCAGGATGGATTCCCGATCAAGCGTAATTATGAAAAGGATGTAAGCAATTACTATCTGGCTGATGTGGGGAATCTCGATTTCTCAAAAGCCTCTGCATTCAAACAGGTAAACAATTGGTGTAACAAGCATACGCAGGGGCTTATTCCCAAAATCTTCGAAGAAAAGCCCGATCCCAATATGATGGCAATCTTGCTGAATGCGCTCTATTTCAAAAGTACCTGGGCGGAAAAATTCCCGAAAAAGGATACGGCTTCAGAGACATTCTATCTGGAATCGGGCAAGCAGACAAAAGTCAAGATGATGAAACTGTCTGACAAGTTCTTTTTGTGCGGGGAGAATGAGTATTGCCAGGTAGTGAGTCTGGTCTATGGCGATAATAGAGGAATAGGAATGTTTGCCATGGATATCATTCTGCCGAAAGAGGGCTTTCGCTTGAGCGATGTCCTGGCGAAATTGGATTATCAAGAGTTGAAAGGCATACACGCTAATAGCCTTTCGATGAAGGTTGATTTATGGCTCCCAAAATTCGAAATTGAGTGCGACATGGTCCAGAATCAGGTGCTTTCTCGAATGGGGATGGACAAGATTTTCAGTAATGGTGATTTCTCCGCATTCGCTGATGGCGTTTCTTCTTTCGATATCGTCAAGCAGAAATGCAGGATCATTGTAGATGAAAGCGGCGCTGAAGCTTCCGCGGTCACTCTTTCCGGCCTGTATGGAAGTCCGGGACCTCCACGTTTTTCCACCTTCCACGCTGATCACCCGTTCTTATTTATAATAAGAGAGTTTAGCACCGAAGCCATCCTATTTGCCGGCAGTTATAAAGGCGATTAGGTAAAGGAGGGAGTCTTTAAGCTATTGCCGCAAGACTGAGGTCCACGCCTTCGGCCTGGCATTCAGCTTATAATCAGTCGGCCACGAAATGGCAGGAGAGCGGTCAGGAGTCATTTCGTGGCAAGGAAATGACGGATTATGCCCGAATTCGGGCCACGAAATGGCTGTACGGCCATAAATATTCATTTCGTGGCCGGCCTTAACTGAACGATCGCAGAGGTTGGTAAAGGAGGGAGTCTTTACAGTCGCAGCCGCAGGCCGACGCGGAAATCGAAGGACCAGGGGTGTTCCCGGTAGTAATTCGGGAGGGTGCCGGCGGGGGGCAGGTGCCAGGCGAGGCCGGGTTCGGCGTAGAGGCCGAAGTGGCGGGTGAAGAAGAATTCGGCGCCGGCGCCGCCGATTACGGCGAATTGGAACGGATGCTCGCGGATGGCTGTGCTGTTGCGTGTCACGCCGTCGATGGCCACAATGCTTCCGCCGGCCAGAAGTTCGGCTTCGCCTCCGAGATTCAGATATAAGGCTGCTCTATCCCAGCGTGTCAACGTGAAGTTGGCTTTGAGCGGGATGCCGATGTAGTGCATCCGGTAGTCACGATAGTAACTGCCGGACAGGTTTCCGCTATAGGATTGCTTGGCATGATGGTAGCCATACGTCAGGCCGCTTTCGATGCCCACGCGGGGGGAGAAGTCGTATCGGAAGGAAATACCGGCTTTGAGCGGCAGGTCACAGACGGTTTCCTGGTTGGGCATCTCCGAGACGTTGACCGCGTGTTTGACTTCTTTGATGGAATTGCCGAACAGTCCCTCAGCGCTGGAATCCATCATGGCAAATTCAGCCCTTGCATTTTTCATCGACGCTATATCGGGCGTGGATTGGAACTGCGCCTCTCCCGTGGAGAAATTGCCGGCGTAGAGTTTGGCGGAAAAACCGCCGCTCCGGGCTTTTACAGGTTCTTCGGG
>JAEEGG010013426.1_pt1 | contig 17514 bp, 11 predicted proteins | sample 9134161 | NCBI WGS metagenome assembly JAEEGG01 (sample SAMN16246543, study PRJNA631951) | gut metagenome | biome: gut microbiome; feature: rumen; material: CR-attached | host: Bos | place: Iran: Karaj | collected 2018-10 | reverse complement strand
GCTTTGTGGCACCCGTCTCCGACATGAAGTGCACGGACATCATCCAGCAGATATGCTATGTCAACGGCTCGCTGAGCATCAGCACGCCCGGCATCAAGTTCATCAGCGAGGACAGCCGTAACCGCACCGTGAAGGACGATGTGTTCTACTACCGAAGCAGTCCGGTGACCTATTACCAACCTATTGTGAAGATCGGCTCAAACTTCTGGACACGACAGGACATCTACTACAAGATGGGACTGGCCGTGAATGCCAACAATGACCGAACGGTGGACGTGGTCAAGGACAATGTGCTCTTTGCCCGCTTCTGGCATGACTTAGGACGCGGAACCGCGTCAGCCAACAAATGGATGTGGGCTAATGAGCCTAATACCTTGTTCAGCGGCAACCCCAACATGAAATGGTACTTCCCCAAGGGCAGCGAGGTGAAAGCCCTGCAAGAATTCCTTGGTTTCAACCCCAAGGCACTGTTCAAGGGTCAGGCGAGTGGTTTCAATGCCCAGTTCAATGGCTACTATGGCGGCTACGACATTGTCAACAAGAAAGAGACCGACGAGGTGACCATGCGCTACAAGGGCGAGTTGAACGTCTTTGCCACGCGCAACACGAAGAGCGACAATGATGCCGTGCTGTTGGTGCTCGACAAGAACTACCGGCTTTACGAGGCCGACAACGGTCCTGACGGCTCGTGGCGTGAGAACTACTATCCCGTACGCCCTGTGCGTGGCTATATGTTCAACTACCCCACCCTCGACGACATCAAGATGTTTGAAGACAAATACAAATAAGTTGAGAAGTTAAGAATTCAAAGATGTTCTTGCCTTGCAAGCGCCCAGAGGTCGAGTGAAGCGATAACTTCTACATACATTATAAAAAGAAAACAACATGAAGAAGAATGTATTGAATTGGATGCTAATGGTCGCATTGGGAATGGGACTGGGATTGAGCATATCCGCCTGTTCCGACGACGATGATGACAATTCGGACAACGTGCCCGAGGGAAAGAGAGTCATCACGGCTGAGATGGTGGCCCAACAGGGCGTTGTGGCAAGCGTGCTGTCGGCTCTGACAGGCGTAGAGTCCGACGACTCCGTCGGCATTGACTTCGAAATTCAGCGTTTTACCCCCAAGATAGGTTTGGTAAGGGACGAGGCCAATCCGTTCGATCGCTCCGTACTGGTCAACGACGAGACGGAGGCATCGCTGAAGTTCCGTAACCTTGCATCTAATGAGGACTTTGTACAGGAGACGGCCGACGGCTATGTCATCGACCTGACCAACCTCGACTACCGCATGGACGGCCGGAAGCAGAAACTGGGCAAGCTGACCTACCATCGCGGTACCGACGGTAGATGTGAGGCGTATGTCGATGTCGAGATTCCCTGCATACCCACCCTGAACAAGATTACCTATCTGACGAAGGACCAGTGGGGCAGCAATGGCTGGGACGAGTACGGCCGCTGGGAGTCGCCCTGCTACATCGGACAGGTATGGTTCAATTCTAGTCAGGGACTCTACTACGTCTGCGTGGTACAGAGTAAGTCGGACACCGACGGCTGGCTCATCAACGTGCAGCCGGGACGCGGTAACATGTCCCATTTCATCCAAAGTAACGAAGGTAACAAGGGTGCCTGGGCACCCGATCATCCTGTCAGCAAGGAAGCCATCGAGGGCTTTGTGAAACTCTGCATCGATGCCAACTACTACGACATGAAGCAGGCCATCCGCAAGAAATATCCCAACAAGGTTTTCCCGGCCGTACCAGTACGTCACGGAAAAGGCCAGGCTTGTAACTGGAACGACTACGGCTACCTGCACACCACCGATGGCGATGACGGTTTCGGTACGTCACAGAAGTTCTATGGCCACTGGGTCGGCGACTTAGGCAGCGACAATCCGAAAGACTATAATACACCTGGCGATGGCCCTGAAGTGCTGATAATCCGCAATGCCTGGACGGGCAGCTGGGCCTGGTCACCTCCCCGTAACTGGCGTCACCAGGAAGTCTACTGCATGGCTCCCCGCGCACATTACAGTTCCAGTCGCTACTGGTATACGAAGTCCTACGTCTATCACTTTTTCGAAGACTCCGACTACTGCGACTGGATGAACAAGAAGTATCCCTACACCGCCAATGGATACAGCTTCCGTGGCAGCGTGCCCGCCGGCTTTGGCAGCAAGCCAGTGTTCGACCCGGCAGACGAAGGATTCTAAAAGAAAACTGTTTTAAAGCAACGGATTACACGGATTAAGTTTCGGAAGTCAAACTTCAACTAATTTCGAGCGAAGCAATCACTTCAAAAAGATAAATTAAATGAATTCAGCCATGCGAGCAAGGAAGGACAAGAAGCATATACTCCCCTCAATTTTGGAGAGGGGCTGGGGGATGGGTCTACTGCTTACCCTTCTCTTTCTCGCTGCCTGCCACGACGATGACGGGCCTGACGCCCCTGATCCTGGTCCTGAATCAATGGTGTGGACGGTGGACGTGCTCGGCGGCGGGGCCGTGGAGACCGATGACGAGGGCAACGTGTACTTCGAACGTACCGCCACCTTCGGCAGCCTGCGCCTGAAGATACAGGGCTACGACGCCCAGCGCGACAGCACGGTGAAGGTGACCTTGGCCGAGGGTGGCGAGTGGCTCACCCTTGAGACCGACACCCTTGGCACCGAGGGCATCCTGAGCCTTTCCACCACCGACAACAACGGCGACAGCCAGCGCACCGCCACCCTGGTGTTCACTGCCGCCAACGGCGAGCCGCCGCTCAGTGCCACCCTGACCGTGAGGCAGCACTCGCGTGCCGATGCCGACAGCAACGGCGGCAACGCGAAGGAAGACCTCTACGTGGGCTATGGCTACGACATCTTCAAGGCACTCGACAACCCCATGTCCGTGCGTACCAAGACCCCTATCATCGACCTCGAGAAGCTGCGTGCCGCCGGTAGCGCCGCCACCTACGAGCCGCTGCACGACTCACGCCTGTCGCGCACGGAGATGAAATACATTGCCAGCACCTCGCTGGCGGAATACGCCGAGGAGCTGACCAGCGAACAGACTACTTCCAGCCTGAAGATCAATGGCTGCAAGGTGGACTGCGACTTAGCCACCTCGCTGACGGCCAACGGCACAAGCCTTGAGCAGAACTACGGACGAGGGGCCATGGTGAAGACGGTGGCTTCGCGCGTCATCGACAAGGCTGCCCTGCTGCACCTGCGTGAGTTGGGTCGTACGCCCTATTCCGATGCCTTCTTTAAGCGCGTGAACAGCCTGCTCACACTCAAGGATACCAAACCGGCTTCCTTGGCCGAAGAGGTGACGAAGACCTTGGAGGAGTTCGGCACCCACATCGTGATGCAGGCCGACCTCGGCGGGCGCATCGACTACACCTTCACCGTAGAGAAGTCTGGCACGTTCTACGTGAATGACTTGATGAAGGTGGAGATAGACTTCACCATGGGCCGTATGTCAGAGGCACAGCGTAATTCAAGATATATGCGCGAAGTGTCGTCGAGCAAGAGTGCCAACGGCGCCATTAAGGTGGTTGGCGGCAGCGAGGCCACCCGTCAGCAGATGCAGTACGACATCGCCCGCTTGGGCAAGACATCGCAGCTGCCGCCCAACCACGTCACCGCCTGGTTGGCCTCCATCGACTACGACGAGCGTGCCGTCGCCGCCGGCGACATCGACGTCATCAACTTCGAGCTGATGCCTGTTTGGGACCTCGTGCCCTCGGAGTTGCGCCTCGACTTCCTCAACGCCACGCTGCGCATGGCCGAACGCCCCGACTGCAAGGTGAGCGACGAGAAGCTGGGCACCGACCTCTATTCCATCGACTGCACGCGCAAGGACCTCTTCGACTTCTCCAACGTGAAAGACAACGGCTCGCTCTGCCGCATTCTCTACCTGAGAAGCGGTGACGGCGAGGGTACGCCGGTGCTGCAGGTGTGCTCGGAGTACGTGCCGAAGATACGTACCGACCAGCGCGTCACCGTGGCCTATCCCATCTACAAACGGAAGATCCGTCTGAACGAAGGACTGTTCCTCGGCGACGGCATCCACCAGCCGGCCTTCGTGGGTTTCGGCGATGGCGAATGCTTTGTGGCACCCGTCTCCGACATGAAGTGCACGGACATCATCCAGCAGATATGCTATGTCAACGGCTCGCTGAGCATCAGCACGCCCGGCATCAAGTTCATCAGCGAGGACAGCCGTAACCGCACTGTCAAGGACGATGTGTTCTACTTTACCTATGCCGACACCTATCAGCACCCCATTGTGAAGATAGGCTCCAGCTTCTGGACACGCCGCGACATCAACCATGAGATGGGTTTCACGGTGGATCCCGAGGACTCGTCGGCTCCCTACGATGACTACATCGAGGACGGCGTGCTCTACACCCGCTTCGACCATGAGCTGAACGAGTGGATCCAGGATTATAATGTATGGACGTGGGGCTATGCGCCCAACACCATGTATGCTGGCGAGCCCAACACGAAGTGGTATCTGCCCAGTGCCGATGACGTGCGGAACCTCTACGCCTTCATGGGTTTCAACCCCAAGGCGCTGTTCAAGGGGCAGGTGAGCGGCTTCAACGCGCAGTTCAATGGCTACTACGGCCTGCACGACATCATCCACAACACCACCTTCTCCGAGGGCTACGAGCTGGTTCGCTACAAAGGCGAGAAGCAGTTCTTTGCCACCCGCAACACCTTCGGTACCGATGCTGTGCTGATGGTGCTCGACAAGAACTACGAGCTAACGCTCTATGAAGCCGTAGGCGACTGGTACACTGACTGTTATCCCGTCAGGGCCGCCCGTGGCTATATGTTCGATTACCCCACGCTAAAAGACATTGAGAACAATACGTATTAAGAATATGAAACAGAAACGATTTACCTGGCGCAGCCCATTATGCATTATGCATTATGCATCATGCATTATGATAGTGTGTGCTTTCTGCATGAGCTGCAGCGACGACGATGACAAGAACAATGAAGACACGCCCGACGAGGAAGTATGGACAGAGGAAGACAATCGCATGGCACAGGAGGCCGATGCCCTCTGCGCAGTACTCTCCACCCTGACGGGCCAGGAGTTCACCTCCGACGGCAACATCGACTTCGAGGGCAAGACCTTCGAGCCGCAGTATGGCGAAGTGCGTGACCCGTCGAAGCCGTTGGAGCGCAGCGTCCAGGTGCTCAATGCCACTACCGCCGAGACCTATTTCCGCGGACTCGTTGAAGGCAACGGCACCTTTATCAGCAACACCTCCGACGGACTGGTCATCGACCTCACCAACCTCAACTGCCGCGAAGACGGCAGGAAGCAGAGCTTAGGCACGCTCACCTTCCACCGAGGCGAGGGCAGCGACAACGTGGGCTATGCCGACATCGATATTCCCTGCATTCCCAAGCTGCAGCGCATCAGCTACAAGACCGAGGAACAGTGGGGCGACAATGCCAACTGGACATCGCCCGCCAAGCGCGGCGAGGTGTATAGGACAGGTGACCACTACTACATCTGCGTCCGCGCCTCGAAGGGGTCACAGAGCTTTAACAACGGGGCGCTTGTGATGATGGAGGACAGCTATGGCTCTGACTACAAGTATTACAACGGCACCAAAGAAAGTGACGAGAGCTGGGAACCCAACCACGTGGGAACCTATCAGGACATCTGCGACTACATAGACCTCTGCGGCGACAATGCCTTCTTCGTGACGAAGCAGATGATTGTGAAGAAACTGCCATGGAAGGTGTTCCCCGTCACCGACGAATGGACCAGCTGGGAGGGGGCCGCCTTACGCACCTGGGATCCAAGCTGGGGCTTCGGCACCGACAAGAAAGGCTATGCCCACTGGACAGGACGCAACTCCACGGGTTCGGCCAACGTCATCATCTGCCGCGATGCCACCGAGGGTGACTACAACTGGAAAAAAGTCCGTTGGGCCCGCCGTTTCCACTACGTGGGGATGCCCTGGAGATGCGAGGACAGCAACGATGGCGTCTACCAGAACACCAAGTCATACTATTACAACTCCAAAAAAGACTTCCGCAATTGGATAGCCGACGGTAGCATCGTCTACACGGCCAACGTCTACCACTTCAATGACAAATTGCCCAGTGGCTTCGTCAAAGTAGATGTAAGGAATATGTAATTTAGGAGTTTGGGAGTATAGGAGTAAGGAGTAAGGAGTAAGGAGTTTTGGAGTATAGGAGTGTAGGAGTATAGAATACATGCGCGCATGGAAGGATAAGAAGTATATACTCCCCTCCCTCTTAGGGAGGGGCTGGGGGATGGGTCTGCTCCTTCTTCTCCTCCTCACTGCCTGTCACGACGATGACGGACCTGACATGATTGGTCCTGAAGCAGCGGCGTGGACGGTGGACGTGCTCGGTGGCGGGGCCGTGGAGACCGACGACGAGGGCAACGTGTACTTCGAACGTACCGCCACCTTCGGCAGCCTGCGCCTGAAGATTCAGGGCTACGACGCCCAGCGCGACAGCACCGTCAAGGTGGCTCTGGCCGAAGGCGGCGAGTGGCTCACCCTTGAGACCGACACCCTTGGCACCGAGGGCATCCTGAGCCTTTCCACCACCGACAACAATGGCGACAGCCAGCGCACCGCCACCCTGGTGTTCACTGCCGCCAACGGCGAGCCGCCGCTCAGCGCCACGCTGACCGTGAGGCAGCACTCGCGTGCCGATGCCGACACCAACGGCGGCAACGCGAAGGAAGACCTCTACGTAGGCTATGGCTACGACATCTTCAAGGCACTCGACAACCCCATGTCCGTGCGTACCAAGACCCCCATCATCGACCTCGACAAGCTGCGTGCCGCCGGCAGTGCCGCCGCCAACAGCCTTGAGACGTCGAAGGCCGATGTCTTTGACCAGCAAATGGGCGTGTTCCTCAGCAATGCCTTTGCCCGCACCTTCCGCCGCATCATCAACGACAACCCGGCCGTGCCCATCTACGACCTCTACCGCCAACTGTCGCGCACCACCAATGGCTCGCACGTCACTCTCTACAACGAAAACCAATACGGTTCCGTCTACACAAGCACGATGGACGACTTCTTCCCAGAATAAACAAAACACGACAAGCTTATGAAACACAGGGATTGGCTTTTTGCGGTTATCATGCTCTTTGCGGCTTGCACTTTCGCAGGCTGCAGTGATGACGATGAGTCAACACCCGATACCCAACACCCGACACCCGACACCCAACACCCAACACCCAAGCAAGGTGCTCCCATCCAGATTACGGTGATGTTTGCCCCCGGACAGTTGGGCGACAGAGGCTATGCCGACAATGTGATGGAGGGTGTGAATGAACTTGACAAATGGGATGACAAGTTAGAGAAGGACACCCTGGATGTGCGTTTCATCTCTCCTTTCAATGTGGAAGATGCAAGGAGCAGCCTACGGAAATGGGTGGAGACCACGGTCAACCCCTTCTACCAGAACGAATACGAGCGACGCCTGCTGGTGCTCACCGAACCGTTCTTGGTGGTACTGCTCACCGATATCAAGGACCTGCTGCGCCCCACGGACGAAGTGCTGCTGCTCAAGCTGAACGAAGACGATATTGCACAGATAGCCAAACAGTTCTCGCTTGGGAATCGTGTCCACGGGCTTAATATCTCCGCCTCTTACCCAACGAGGAAATTCTGTGCATTAATGTATAAATATATGGAGACAGCCTCCGACCCTCGTACCAACTATCTCAACATCCCCATATTCCGCCTGTACGAAAAGACGCAGTACCCCTATCGCGACGAGATAGCAGAGACTGTAGAGATGGAAATGGGCGATGCCACTCAACTGACTCCCATTGCGCTCAGCAGCATGAAGGGAGCCGGTGTCTATTCCCAAGACTCCACCCTGACTATTGTGGAGGCGGCTTTTGAAGCGGCCAATGTAACCCAGAACTCCGCAGAACTGACGGGCTGTCCCTTTGTAATCGTAGACTTGGGTGCCGGTAATACAGGATGGGACTACTGGCTGCTGGGTATGAGGTACACTCACCTTACACTGTCGACGCTGATGCTGGATGCCAAGAATGCCTTTGGACTGAGGCGCTTCTACATCAATCGTAAGTTCGGCAAGGCTCTGATGTATTGGGTCGTAGAATGGGCGTTCAAGTCAGTCGGCGAGATGGACGCCCAGGTGACCCACTATGACGATACTTTCATCGAGGACAATCTTTACGCATTTGAATAGCTATGGAATACATGAATCATTACGCATTACGGATCAAGCATTATGCATTGGCGTTGCCGACATTCCTCACGCTCGGGCATCTGAGAGCAAGCGCTCATGCCGCTCGCTTAATCGGAATGTTATGCATTGTATTGCTGGCAGCGTGCAGCGACAAGGAGGACGCCCCGGTGGTGGTCGAAGATTCCCCCATCGACATCATCACCCTGAACGTCGACGTGGTGCTGCCAGCCGACATCACCAACCTGTGGCAGGACGCCATCGACCTGGCACAAGCCAACATAGCCTTGGCACAGCAGCGATTGCCACAGCAGGTAAAGCTGAACCTGCGCTACCACGACGAGCACTCTGAAAACCTGGACCAGCTGGCCTTCGACCTCACCCACCCCAAAGAGGGCGATGACACCTGCCATGCCATCATCGGCCCCTACCACTCCAGCAACGCACAGACCTTCCTGAGCTACGCCGCCCAGACACGCCTGCCGGTGGTCATGCCCACCTGCACCAGTGCCGAACTGCAGCGTACCAATGCCCGCAACACCTATGCCTGGTTCCTCACCGAGAGCGACATCACGCAGTGCGAAATCATGCTCATCGCGGGCCGTGATTTGGGCTACAAAGAGGCTGTGCTCATCCATAGCGATGACGCGTATGGCAAGTCCTTTGCCGACTGGTTCGCCTACTACGCCACCGAGTTGCAGATAGACCTGCCTCCGACGCCAACCATTGCCTACCAAAAAGGAATGGACCTGGAACCTTTCTTCATGCAGGCTGCTGAGATTTCCCTTGAAAACGTGCTGCTGTGCGTAGCCGTCAGCGACCCTGATGACATACTGGACATCATGGTACAGGCCGATGACTTCAGATTCTGGCCGGAAAACAATGACAGTTGGCCTGTACACATGGATCCCATCTGTAGCGACACGTCGTTCGACGATAAGTTTTTCAGCCAGATAAACACCCTTAGAGTTCTCGGTATCACGCCCGTCTGTAGCCGCTCCTACGGTTTCTGGCACTACATCGATCAGGTTTATGGGCGCATACCTCATTTGGGCGAGGGCCAGATGTATGATGCCATCACGATGATTGCCCTTGGCGCTGCCCATCAGGCAAAGCACGGCGACCACTGTCTGGTCAATGGCGAGCAGGTGACTTATAACGAGCAACCCTACGGTCCTGGCCTGACCGACCACATGCGTGCCGTGGTCAGCAATACCACCGATACACCAACCTCGTGGACCAGCGAGGGACTGGCTTTGGCCTTCAACCGCCTCAGTCAGGGACGGGACATCGACGTGAGTGGTGCTTCGGGCAGCCTCGTCTTCGATCTGGAGACGAACACCAAGGCCCTGAATACTCCATACATGCTCTGGGAGCTGGTCGACTATTATGACGACGAGGTCGAAGATCTTCGTAAAAGACTGACACCCAAGTTGTTCCTCAGCACTGGCGGTTCCAACGCCGAGTCATCGACCGTGGCGCTGTGGGAGCAACAGAAGCAGTACTACCAAGACTTCACCGACGTCAGCGTCAGCCACAACCTGCCCGAACTGACTGACCGCTGGGCCGTGGTCATCAGCCCCTCTACATCATGGGAGAACTACCGCCATCAGGCCGATGCCTTCGCCATGTACCAGACGTTGCGTCGTCACGGCTACGACGACGACCATATCGTGCTCATCGTCGAGGACAACTTGGCCGATGACCCCAGGAACAACTACCCTGGACAGATATTCGTGGAGTCCGCTGGAGCCCTCGGCGACGACGTCCGTCAGGACGCCGTGGTGGACTATCACTTCAGCCAGCTCACCCCCGATGACCTGGCCGACATCCTGATGGGGCGTCAGTCCGAGCGTCTGCCCCATGTCATCCATTCCGACTCCACCAGCAATGTCTTTGTCTTCTGGAGTGGCCACGGCGGCAGCGAGGAAGGCCCCCTCTGGGGCAATGAAGACAGCAAAGAGTACTTCGGCACCGACCGCATCCGTAACATCGTAGAAGAAATGGCCGGAACGGCCAATTCTTCACTCTTCACTCTTCACTCTTCACTTAAAAAATATCGTCGTATGATGCTGGCCATCGAGACCTGCTACAGCGGACACTGGGGATTGACCCTCGAAGGACAGCCCGACGTAGTGGTGCTGACCGCCGCAACTCCCTACGAATCGTCAAAGGCCGATGTCTTCGACCACACGCTCGGCGTGTACCTCTCGAACGCCTTCGCACGTACCTTCCGCCGGCAGATTAACGAGAACAACAACATCTGCATCTACGACCTCTATCGCGAACTGGTGCGCACGACGCCCGGCTCGCATGTCAGCCTCTATAACCAGAAGGAGTACGGTTCCGTATACACTGAATCCATGAACGAGTTTTTCAAATAAAAAGCAATGAACATGTTGAACAGACTTACTTACCTATTTATATTGTTCACCCTCGTGCTGACTTCGTGCAGCAAGAGCGATGAGGACGACCAGCAGCCCACCCCTGACGTACAGCCCGCCAAGGGAGCCACACTGCAAGTCATGGTGGCGTTTGCCCCAGGACAGTTAGGCGATCAGGGCATTGCCGACAACGTGATGAAGGGCGTTGTGCTAATGCAACAGCAGCAGAAGCATGCCGAGGTCGACAGCATCAACATAGAGTTCATCGCGCTCTACTCCTTCGGCGACACGCGGCAGCGGTTGCGCGCCTGGGCTGCAGAACCTGCCAATCCCTATTATAATCATGACTACGAGCGCCGTCTGCTGGTGCTCACCGAACCTTATATGGCGCAATGGCTCGGCGACATCAACACCCTGCTGCGTCCCACTGACGAGGTGCTGCTACTCAAGGCAACCGAGGCTGAGGTGCAGGAAGCTGCAGCCAACTACGCCCTGGACCAGCGACTGCATGCGCTCAACATTGACATCGGCCCCTTTATACGGAAGTATGCCAACTTTATGAAAGAAGACTTGGAGATGTGGCGAAGAATCTATGAGGCCAACCATGAAGAAGACGAAGAAGAGGACGATGATGACTGGTACGACGATTGGGACGATGATGATGACACATATGATGTGCCAGTACCCGATCACGTCAGGGTGTACGTCTATCGCCAGTATGAGCCGACGGTCGTGAAGTATAGCGACAATATGGAAGAACTGCTGCGCCAGGAACTGGGCCCCGAGGCAGAAATCATCAAACTGTACGTTGACAACTTGTTAGACGACGGTCACTACAACGAAGGTGCCAACAACAACTACTTGGAGACGGTGTACCAGACAACCTATCAGATAGGACAGCAATGCTATGAAGAAGGGTTGTCTTACATCATCTTCGATTTAGGCATTTGGAACACCAGTGCAATACGTTACATGAACATCAGTGAGCATAGTCTCGATGCACTCATGATTGATGCCACCACGGATTATAGCCCGAGTTTCTCCTGCTTCATGAAGCGCGACTACAGCCGTGCATTGCAGGAATGGGTCAACGACTGGTGTCAACAGCCTGCCGTTACCATGCCGCAAATCCGCACGCTGGGCGATGACTACATAACCCATGACATACCCAAGTTAACCATGATTTCGAATGAGCATTAAGCATTATGCTATAATAAGCATTTGCCTTCTCTTGCTGGCAGCGTGCAGCGACAAGGAGGACGCCCCGGTGGTCGATGGATCCCCCGCCGACATCGTCTCCCTGAACGTCGACGTGGTGCTGCCGGCCGACATCACCAGCCAGTGGCAGAACGCCATCGACCTGGCCTTGGCCAACATTGCCAAAGCCCAGCAGAAACGGGAAAAGGCAATCAGACTAAACCTGCGCTACCACGACGAGCACTCCGAAGACCTGAACCAGCTGGCCTTCGACCTCACCCACCCCCGCGAGGGCGACGACACCTGTCATGCCATCATCGGCCCCTACCACTCCGACAATGCACAGACCTTCCTGAGCTACGCCGCGCAGACGCGGCTGCCGGTGGTCATGCCCACCTGTACCAGTGCCGAGCTGCAGCGTACCAATGCCCGCAACACCTACGCCTGGTTCCTCACCGAGAGCGACATCACCCAGTGCGAGATCATGCTCTCTGCCGCACAGGCCCTGCACGCCACCGACGTGGCGCTCATCTATAGCGACGACATCTACGGCAAGTCGTTCATGGACTGGTTTGGCTACTACGCCACTGAGCGCGAGCTGCATATCGCTGGCGGGACACATCCCTATAAACCGGGAGAAGACCTGCGCCCCTTCCTCAGGAAAGTGGTCGAGGAGGCTAACGACACGGAAGTATGGTTGCTCTTAGCCTTGAACAGGGGGGAAGACTATGTGCAGGTCAGCACGGCTATCGATGATTTCTGGCTTGATGAAGTCATGGGAGCGGAGAAGGTAGTCTATCTGCGCAACATCTGTTCCGACACCGCCATGGATCAGACGTTACTGCAAGGCGAAGCTTTTTACAGCATTGACATGGGCGTCTCGCCCTGTGCCGCCATGAACTATGGCTTTACCCAGGCCTACGAGGGACGCTTCTCACGTATACCCTTCAACGGTGAGGCACAGGTCTACGATGCCCTCACCCTCATAGCATTAGGAGCGGCAGCAGGGGAAGGAAGCCCAGACCGCTGTTTGGTGGACGGCAAGCAAGTGACCTACAGCGAAAAGCCCAATGAGCCAGGCCTCACCGACTATATGCGCGCCGTGGTCAGCAGCGAGAGCGGCCCCTCCGTCCAGTGGGATGCTGCCAGCCTTGCCATTGCCTTCGAGGAACTGGCAGCTGGACACGCCATCGACATGAGCGGCGCCACGGGCAACCTGTTCTTCGATCGCAACACCCATACCAAGATCCTGAATACCACCTATATGCTCTGGCAGATAGCCACCAACTACGACACCGTGACCTATGAGCCTCATCCTTATTTCGAGCCCCAGCTGTATCTCAGCACGGCAGGCACCAGTTCAGAGGCCAGCACCACGGAGTTCTGGCTGTTGGAAAAGAAATGGGCACAGGAGTTCGGACATGAGGACAACATACCCCAACACGATCTGCCCAAAGCCACCGACCACTGGGCCGTGGTCATCAGCCCCAGCACCACGTGGAACAACTACCGCCATCAGGCCGATGCCTTCGCCATGTACCAGCTACTGCGCAGCCATGGCTACGACGACGACCACATCGTGCTCATCGTCGAAGACAACCTTGCCGATGACCTCAGGAACAGCTACCCCGGACAGATCTTCGTAGAGCCACCAGGAGATTCTGAATCATCCGGCCAAGACGTCCGCCAGAACGCCGTGGTGGACTATCACTTCAGCCAGCTCAGTCTCGATGACCTTGAAGACATCATGCTGGGCCGTCAATCCGAGCGTCTGCCCCATGTCATCCATTCCGACTCCACCAGCAATGTCTTCGTCTTCTGGAGCGGCCACGGCGGCAGCGAGGACGGTCCCCTCTGGGGTAACGAGGACGCCCGCCTCTACTACGGCACCGACCGCCTCAAGAACATCGTCACCCAGATGAGCGGGAATGGTGTAGACGGGGAAAACAATTCTTCACTATTCACTCTTCACTCTTCACTTAAAAAGTACCGTCGTATGATGTTCGCCATCGAGACCTGCTACAGCGGCAAGTGGGGCGCAGCCCCTGCCGAGGTTCCCGATGTGCTGGTGCTCACTGCCGCCAGTCCCAATGAGACCTCGAAGGCCGATGTCTTTGATGCCGGTTTAGGCGTGTACCTTTCCAACGCCTTCGCCCGTACCTTCCGCCAGGTTGTCCAGGCCAACAATGCAGTCAGCATCTACGACCTCTACCGCCAACTGTCGCGCACCACCACCGGCTCCCATGTCAACATCTACAACATAGGGCAGTACGGCTCAGTCTACGACAACAACATGTCCGACTTCTTCCCGAAGTAAAAAAACTCCAATATATTTGTTTTTTTGCTCGCTTATTCGTATCTTTGCAGCCGACCAAGCAATTCTACGCAGTCTTTGACACCAATGTCCTCGTGTCGGCTCTCATGTCGGCTCGGCAGGAATCGCCTACGGTCCGCTTGCTTGACTATGTCATCGACGAGCGCATCTTGCTGCTCTACAATGACGAGATTCTGAGCGAGTACGACGAGGTGCTACACCGCGACAAATTCAACTTCAGCGATGAGCGCATCCTGATGGTGCTTAATCTTGTTAAGACAGGTTTGCACCTCGACCGCACAGAAAGTAACGAAAACTTTCTCGACCCCGATGACCGCGTGTTCTCCGAATTTACTACTTGCGTCTGAATTGAGAATTAAAGCGCCGCTTTGTCGCTAAAAGTGCACCTTGTCGTATCTATTTGCGCAATAATCTGCTTTAATTGTTTGCTGGTTCAGAAAAAAACTTCGCCGGCATACAGTCACCTCTGCGGCTCATTTCCTTCATCACAGCATACAGCGTCTTCGTAGCTGTAGCCTTTGTTCTGCCTACATGTTCCTTTGCCATATTTCGTAGTTTTATCTGTTTCCTTTTGCTCTGTTATGTGTCTTGCATAACATCTGGCAATTTTCGATGTCCGTTGCACCACCCTTACTCCATGCAGTAACATGGTCGGCATCCATGTCTTTCAAGTCCCATATCTTAGTATGATTGGCATCGTGGCCAATGGCGCAAAGTGGGCAATTACTTTCACCCTTTTCTCTGGCTACTGCAGTCTGTTGAGCATAGACAGTTTTTTTCGTCGGTTCGTCAAATACACGTATATTTAGTAGTTTAGTGTTCTGACATCCATCAAGAACATATTCATAGATGCCCTTTTTCTCCTTCACGTAAAAACTTTCGTAGAGTTCCTTCACTTTCTCGGCTACTACTGCAGGGTCATAGGCTATATTGTGGTAACGTTCATAAAGTTCGCCCCATTTCAACCCGCACATCTCTTTTTCGGGTGTAAAGTCAAACACAGAGGTTACCCAATCGATGACACTGGTGAAGTAGGCCTTTAACTCCGTAATGTCGTTGTTGTAGCGATGGGCCGACATATAGTCTTCTATGAGTTTGTTGTCACCCGTATCTTTCGAAATCCACGCAAGGGCGGTATGCAGGTAATCCTGCCGTTTGGCAGTACCAGGAATAAAACAGCTCCACTTGTTGATATGGTTGTTGGTCGAATTCGAAAACTCTTCCTTAGCCTTAGTCACGAAAGGACCGCTGTATACTGCATTTAGCGTCTCTTGCACATTTAGCGGGATGCCCACGATGTTGATGGTGCGGAACCAGTCCTTGATTTCTTTCTCAGTTCCTTCACAAATGTAGATGAGCAACTTTGTATTCAAGAACTTCTCCTGCTCGTCCTTGTTCAGAGCCGTGAAGTACCAGGGTCTGCCATCAGCATCTATCCATGCGAACTTCTCCGTAATGAAACGTCCCAATGAGGTAATGCGCTGCTGACCATCAAGCACCTCATACTTATCATCACCAACCTTCGAGAAGTAGATAAGTCCTAATGGGTAGCCATTAAGCACAGATTGTATCACATCAACCTCCTTCTTGCCGCCGTTCTCAGCATATAGGTAATGGCGCTGAAACTCCGGCTGAATGGTCAGTTTACCAGAAAGACCATACAGGCCTTTCCCTTCATATTCGTTATACTGGAATCCCTTGCAGATGTCGCCAATGGTCCAATCTGTGATGAGTGTAGGTTTCATGTCTATTATTGTTTTTTGCGGATTATTATTCGAGAATATGGTTTTATAGGCATTCCGTTTTCCATATAGAAAAGCTGGCCATCTCTCAGACTCGGATTTAGCTTCTTCAATTCTCTGTCAAATGGTTTTAATCCCAATTCTTTTCCTGAATCACCTTCTGCACATCCTATAATTATAAATTGCTCTGGGCAATACTTATCAATAAATGTTGTAGGGACACCCATCTCGCCTTCGTAGTCACTTGGGATAGCATCCGTGAAAGGAACATCAATTGCATCATAATTCTCATAATGAGGATATCCTTTCTCTTTTACATTCTTATGAGGACTGAATCTTAGATTATCCTTTGTTGTCATTAGCTGTAAAGGTTCATGTCGTCTTCCGTGGTCAAGATTAGTGAACCAAATAACTCCCATGATATTCTGAATGATATTGCCTCGCTCGTCGGTATGATATTTTTTGACCTTGCTTGGATCAAAAGTTCCTTTAGGCATTATCATATCCATTCCACCACCAAACCTCTTATTTCCTGTCCAAATCTTATTATCTCGAATAAGAGGGAACACTTCTTTATAGTGAATTGCGTTGAAATTCCCTAAGATAAGAAATTCTTTCTTTGCTTCAATAATCCATGTCAAGAATTCTCTGAACAATGAGAAAGGTGGGTTGGTTACAATAATGTCTGCTTCGTCTCTCAATTTACATACCTCTTTACTACGGAAGTCACCATCATCATCAAGGTAGTGCCATTCTATGTCATCAATGTCTATGCAGCCATTTTGATTTGTATCGTGGGTAAGTTCAAATATCTTGCCCTTGATGCGGGTCTTGTCAATATCGAACAATGGACTTTCCGTCTCAAAGAGCGTAGGCTGATAATTCTTATACTTCTTGCTTTCTACAGCATAGCTTGTACTGATGAGACGCTTCAGTCCCAACCGCTCAAAGTTCTGAGCAAAGAAACGAGTAAAGTTGCTCCATTCGGGATCATCGCACGGAAGGAGAACTACCTTGCCACGGAAGGTATCAGGATTATACTCCAGATAGGCGTTTATCTCCTTCTGGATGTCAGCATATTGGGTATAGAACTCATCGTTCTTAGCAGCCTTTGCTGCACCAAGATTCGTATTGTTAGCCATACGCAATTGATAGTTTTAGTCTTGCATCTGACTATCAATCGCTTTTACGCATAAAGAAAGCGTGATGCCTCTTATGCGTTAAGCTGGGGCTTGCGTAGGAATTGGAACCCCATCCATACCTTATAAGAATGTATCACGCCTGTTGGCGAGAATACAATGCTATATCGGTATGGAATGGGGATGCCGTTATCCAGCACCCCGCAATCTCTATTACTTCCGAGCGTTATTATTCCAAATTGTTTCCTACGCAATTTTGCTTAACGCGAAATAATAGCAAATGCTTCTTCGTTAGTCCGGATTTCTCCCCGAACCGAGGGCAAAGGTACTAAAAACTTTGGAAAGTCATTCCCTTTAGGGCAAAAAAATGCGACCTGTACGGTTGAAAAGTTCCTATCAACTTGCCATCCGATAGCTAATTCTATGCTTTGTTATCCATCCGTCCAATTCTCCGTTGATCATAGTAGCGGTAATAACAGCAAGCGCCCCACTCCCAT
>JAEEGG010013419.1_pt1 | contig 17522 bp, 3 predicted proteins | sample 9134161 | NCBI WGS metagenome assembly JAEEGG01 (sample SAMN16246543, study PRJNA631951) | gut metagenome | biome: gut microbiome; feature: rumen; material: CR-attached | host: Bos | place: Iran: Karaj | collected 2018-10 | reverse complement strand
GAAACGATATGACGATTTCAATCAATGCCATTAACTTTGGCATCAGCGTAGCCGGGCTGATGGTATGCATCCTCGGCTTGCTGTTGGCGGTCATGAGCAGCGCGCCGGAAAAACGGATCAAGCATTATTTCATCACGATCTTCTCCTTCTTCCTCGCCTATGTCGCCGTTAATCTCTGCGGGCAGTGTTCCCGGAATGTTCCCTTCCAAATGACGACCCTGTTCCTGGAATCCGCCCTGTCCTCCGTTCTCATGCTGCTGCTCATGGGCTTTTTGCTGGAATTGAGCGGCGGGAGACGGTGGCTGGGCAGCCGGACGTTCCGCATCGCTGCGGGACTATGGATCGTGTATATGGCGCTGCTGCTCTATACGCAGTTTTCCAGCACGATCTATTATTTCGACGCCCAGGGGCTCTATCACCGGGGACCGTTCTACCCGGTCCTGCTGGCGCCGCCGGTGCTGATTATGCTGCTGAACCTGCTGCTGCTCCGGCGCAGACGCGGCAGCCTGTCCCGGAAGCAGTGCACCGCCTTTGCTGTTTATATCCTTGTCCCGATGTTCAGTATGCTGATCCAGATGCTGTTTTTCGGCTTATATGTGATCGTTTTGGGTACGTCGGTTTCCGCGCTGTTTATGTTTCTGTACATCTATAGAGACCAAGCGGAGCTCTACGCGAAGCAGGAGGCGGAGAACACCCAGCTCCGCGTGGAGATCATGCTGAGCCAGATCCAGCCCCACTTCCTCTATAATACCCTCGGCTCCATCAGCCACCTGTGCCGGAGCGTTCCGGAGGCCCAGGCCGCAATCAACCGCTTTTCCTGCTATCTCCAGGGCAACATGGCCTCCCTTTCGCAAACGGAGCCTATCCCCTTCACAACGGAGCTGGAGCATACGAAAACCTATCTGGAACTGGAGCAGCTCCGCTTCGGAGACGATCTGACCGTCCGATACGCGCTGGAGGCGACAGGATTTCTCCTGCCGGTGCTGACGCTTCAGCCTCTGGCGGAGAACGCCGTGTTCCACGGGGTGCGCGGCAACCCGGACGGCAGGGGTACGGTGACGATCTCTTCCAGGGAATGCGCCGACCATTACGAGATCACGGTAGCGGATGACGGCCCGGGCTTCGACCCCGACGTGCCACCGGAAGGGGAGGGGTCGCACATCGGCCTCAGTAACGTGCGCACACGGCTGCGTCGCTATCAGGGCGCGGACCTCCTGGTGGACAGCGCCCCCGGCCAGGGCTGCCGTGTGACCATACGGATGCCAAAGGAGATACAATATGCGGATTTACGCCATTGACGATGAGCAGGCCATGCTGGAGGAGCTGCATAAGGCCATCGCCCTGGCGGAGCCGGGGGCGGAGATACTGGATTTCAAAACCGCTTCGGGGGTGCTTGCGGCGCTGAAGGAACCCGGGAACCGGCCGGACGTGGTCTTTACGGACATTCGCCTGCCCGGAATGGACGGCCTGAGCCTGGCGGTACACATCAAAAATGCCGCGCCAAAGGCGAAAATCGTTTTTGTTACAGGTTACGCCCAGTACACCCTGGAAGCGTATCAGCGGCACGTGAACGGCTATGTGATGAAGCCCGTCATGCCGGAGCGGATCCGGGAGGAGCTGGACGCTATGGATCTGCCCGCCGCCGCGCCGATCCCGGAGGATAAGCTGCGGGTGCGGTGCTTTGGGCAGTTTGAGGTGTTCTGGCAGGGCGAGCCATTGATCTTCCGCCGCAGACAGAGCAAGGAGCTGCTGGCCTTTCTCATCAACCAGGAGGGGCGGGCCTGTACCTCAGAAGACATCATCTCCGCCCTGTGGGAGGAGGGGGGGACGGTAAAAAACCCGCAGCCCTACCTTCGCCAGCTCGGGAAGGACCTGAGCGATACGCTGGCTGCCATTGGGATGGAGAGGGTCCTGATCCGGGAGCACCGCCAGTGGGCGATCAGGAAGGAACTCCTGGACTGCGACTATTACCGGATGCTGGACGGCGATAACGACGCGGTAAATGCCTACCGGGGCGAATACATGAGCCAATACAGCTGGGCGGAGCTTACGGCAGGAGCGCTGTATTTCAGGTATCAGTCAAAACCGTAAACAGAATGATAAACCTGCGTCTCGCTTATGGCGGGGCGCAGGTTCTTTCTGCCAAATGACAAATTTGAAAAAAAGATGAAGAGACGGTTAATACCGGCACGTTTTGTCACGCTTTTGTTCCTTTGCTGATTTATACTTAATAAAAACAAGCAGCTGCGGAGGGAACGAAATGAGGCGCAGGAATAAATTGGCATTCGTGCTGCTGTTGGCGCTGGCCGTTGCGCTGACCGGCTTTTCGGCGGTTTCCGCCGACGACGGCGCAAAGCAGGCAATTTCCGCGGAGACCCAGTATGCCCGGGCCGGGAGCACGCTGCTCTACGTGCGCGCCTATTACCAGTCCGGCAGCCTCAAGGCCACCGGCAGCGGCTTCCTGGTCTCCGGGGACGGGCTGGCCCTCACCGCGGCCCACGTGGTGGATAAGGCGGCCCGGGTCACGGTCCTCGGCGCGGACGGGAAGGAACTGGAATGCGCCGTCGTCAGTTCCGATCCCGCGTCAGACGTGGCGGTGCTCCGTCTGCCCGGGGGGAAATACGACTTCCTGGCCCTGGCGGGGGAGGCTCCGGAGGGCGGCGCGGTCCTCCGGGCCATGGGCTACCCCATCAAGGACACCCTCGTCATCACCGAGGGACTCTGCGCCTCCCCCGAAGGCACGGTGAGCGGGAAGGAACGCATGCTGGTGACCTGCGACATCGTGAACGGCATGTCCGGCGGTCCTATTATTAATGTATACGGCGAGGTGGTTGGCCTGTGCAGCGGCTCGGTCCGCACCATGGACGGCGTCCACCTCTCGGCGATGTGGAATGAACTGAGCGCCGCGGTCACCGGGGCGCAGACGGGCGAATAAGGAGGCAGGGTCAATGAAGAAGTTTGGAAGACGGATGCTGGGCGTTCTCCTGGCGGCGGTCATGCTCCTGGGATCGTTCCCGGCGCTGATCACGCCCGCTGAGGCGTCAAGCGGCGACAATGGGCAGTACCTGGAGGTCTGGCTGGGCTATGGCCGCATCGGCAACGGGGACTGCGCGGATAACGGCAGCGCCAAAGATGTGACTAACGGCTTCGCGCCGACCAACCTGTATCAGAATTTCAAAAACAACGTTTATGGTTTTGAGATGTATGAGCATGGCGGTATCGGCGAATGGGAAGGGAACGGCTTCGGCGTGGATACGGGGGAACACTGCTACATGCGTGTGACCATCTCCAAGAACGATCTGCTGCTCGCCCTCTCCAAGAGTCCCACCGCCCAATATAAGGTAGACGGCTATGTCAAGACCTCGGACAGCGACTGGCATACCTCCAAGGCTCACTATGACTATGACCAGGCGGATATCACCATCAAGGACGTGAGAAACGGTGTAACGACCACCCGGGCCTCCGCCCATTCCCCCCGGGACGACTACGCCACGGCGGGTTACAATACGGGCTGGCAGAGCTTTACGGGCCTGAGCGAGATCTACGTCCTTGTGGACTCCTATAACAAGCGGGGCGGCGGGCACAACGCCGATGATACCGAAGCGAAGGCCTATATCAATTTCTATATTCGGGACACGGCGAAGCCGGAGCTCCAGAGCTATACCTGCACCAACGGCGCCACGGTGAACAGCGAGAACAGCAAGGAGTTGCTGGTGAAGCTGGGGGTCAAAAACTCCAGCGACCCAAACGACTACTACTACGCCGCCACTGACTATAACAGCGACGAAAGCGCCATGATCAGCCGGAACTGGATAGATATGCAGTTCAACTTCTCAAAACCCGTGACCTTGGGAATACCGAAGGCCGACGGTTCGGTGTCCCCGGCCGGTCAGTCGGAGTTTGACACTCTTGCCAGCCATATTCTGTTCACCAATACTTTGGGCACAGGCTATATGGGCCAGGGTCAAAACCGGGGACTGACGCTCTACAAAACGCAGGACATGAAAGGCACGACCCACGGCGGCGGGGCGGATGGCGGAAAAGTGGGAGCGGCCACCCTCAACGATCTGAATTATTACCTTACCTCCTTCTCCTATCGCTATGCCGCCACCTACGGGGATTTCAGCGGCAACAACCCCATCCCCAACGGCGGAAATATTGAGTCGGGCAGCAACAGCCTGCTCCAGAAAATTGCCAGTGTCGGTTTCCACGATGCTGCCGGCAATCCCATGATCGCCCCCGGCGGCGGAACCGGTACGAATATTTTCGATAAAAGCGACGGGGGCTACGATGTGATCGTGGACGCGGTGCCCCCCACCTACTCCCGGGTGGCCAACGGCGTCACACCGGATATCCTCACCCAGCTGGTGCTGAACGAGAACGACTCCGTGGACTTCATCGTCTGCTTCTCCGAGGCCACCATTACCCGTCGGGGCTGGGACAACGCCAAGACCTACCTCATGCTGAACAACGGGGACAGGGCCTATTTCCGGGAGAAGTCCGCCGACGGAAAGCAGTGGATCTTCCGCTATCAGTTCACTTCCGGGACGGCGGAGGAGGCCTCCCTGCTAAAGGTCATCGCCCTCGCTAACGACGCTCTTAACAGCAGCCTGCGAAGCGACAGCACCGGCAAGGAGAGCCGGGGCAACGACTCCGCCTATTCCTTCAACGCGGACGGACGCACCGTTACCGACTATGTGGGCAACTTCATGGTGGAGCGGGCCAATGAGGACAGCTCTACCAATTCCAGCCAGATCGAGTCCTCCACTACCTGGGCAGGCCTGACGGTGGACAACACTCCCCCGACGTTCGAATTCACCTATACCGTTTACGGCGCGGGCAGCCTCACCAAGGGGACCGACAATGAATGGGGACAGGCGGCCAAGGTGATGCCCATCGCCGCCGACCCGGCAGTACCCGTGGCAAAGTATGACCCGGACTATTCCTCCTCCAATACCACCCGGCCCAGCAAGGGTATCTACCGGCCGGACAACACCACCGGCAGCACCGCCAGCGCCGTGGGCCTGGTCTTCTATACCTGGAGCCGGAACGAAACCGCTCCCGCCACCGGGGATAACTTCGAGGCCATCAAGCGCTATTCCCTCACGGGCGAGCAGCCCGGGACCGTGACCGGGGCGGACTACGCCTCCGCCTGGGCGGACTACTCCCTGATGATGGCGAACAACTATTCCGAGATCGCTCCTCCCGACGAGGCCATGACCGGGGCCGGGGACGGGGCCTGGTATCTCCACGTCTGGACCGCGGACATGACTTGGGACTCCGCCCGGCAGCTCATGCAGTACGCCAAGGCCCGGGCCATACAGTATACCGGCAGTTTTGACAATGCCTCCTTTTTACAGCTGAAGGCGGACTCCATAGAGGTCTACCGCAAGGGTAACGCCCCCAGCTACAGCACCGCCTGGGCCGCCGTGATGCCGGAGGTCTACACTGCCGTCTATACCTCCCAGTTCCTGGGCTGGCTGGACGAGGCCACCGACGGCCGCTATGCCGACGCCTCCATGGAATACGCCGAGAAGAAGGCGGCGCAGGCCGCAAAAACTGCGGAGAGCGCCCGATATAACAGCGGCTACAGCGCGGCGTCCATGAGCGACGACGAGGGCAGTACGAAGAGCGACGCCATTGCGGAGTATGTCGCGGCGCATACCCCCAGCCGGGAGGACGGCTGGGCGGCGGCGAAGACGGAGGTTCTCGACAGCGTGTTTTCCGAAGACTTCATCTACTGGCTGTCCAACGACACGGACGCCACGATTACGCTGGACACCACCGCGACGCAGATCTCCAACCTGGCCAACACCTATCTGACCGACCGATTCCCCTATCTGCGGAGGGCCTCGGCTTCCGGCGACGCGCCTTTCTACACCGCCGGCGAGGTGGCTGAGCTGAAAGCCGATAAGATCGCGGAATACAAAAACGATAATCCGAAGACCGGGACAGGCACGGAGGAACACGATACGACCGACGAAGAGGCTTGGGAGGCCGTCAAGGCGGACTTTATCGCAACAGTATACCCCATCGTGTATACCGAGGCCTTTGTGACGTACCTGAACGGAGAGGAATGCACCGAAGAGAAACTTTCGGCATACGTTGCAGCCAATGAGGCAGCCGCCTATCATGTCGAGGAAGGGGAAACCTATACCGCCGGCACCGGAGCCCCCGGGGCGGTGGTGCTGTTGAGCAACAGCGTTGACGCCTATATCACGGAGCAGACCCCCACTTCGGAGGACGCATGGCTGGAGGTGCGGGAGGAGGTTTACACCACCGTTTACACCGCAGCCTTTCTGGCCCTGCTGGACGCCAGCGGCTATGACCGCTATTCCGACGCCGCAGTGGAATATGTCTCCCTCAAGGAGATCGAGGCGCAGCAGCATAAGGAGAGCTACGAGGCCGCCCAAGAGCTGAAGGCGCAGAAGATCCAGGCCTACATCGCGGCCAACACCAGCGACCAGCCCAAGGACCCCACCCCCAGCTATACCGACGCATGGAACGCGGTGAAGGAGACGGTATACAGCACTGCCTATACCAGCCGCTTCCTGGCCTGGCTGGATGAAAGCGGCAGCGACCGCTATTCCGACGCCGCCATGCTCTACGCAAAGGCTCAGGCTATGCTGACCCAAGCACAGTATGAGAACACCAATATCTGGCCGCTGAGCGATTTCAGCAGGGCGGACTCCAACTGGACCCTGGCCACTACCCGCCTGCTGCTGGATAACACCCCGCCCGCGGCGGAGGCGGTCTACCAGGTGGATAACATGACCGGCAACGAAACCGCCGCGGTGGAACTGCCCTTCACCGTCTCCGACGCGACCGGCGGCATTCAGACGAACAGTGTGTACTACCAGTGGGTGAAGGTCAAGGAGGATGAGAGCCAGACCTATGAGGAGGTGCAGTGGCTCCAGGTCACGGCAGATCAAACCGTGGACGTGAGCGGCGGCCTTACGGGCGCGTCCTACGGAGCGGCCTCCGCCACCTACACCGCAAAGACCCTGGGCAACGTGGATGGTGACGGGGAGTACATCCTCTATCTGAAATACAGCGACGTGGCGGGGAATACCACCGTCACCAATTCCGGTGAGCTGCGGGTGACGGTGGATGCCTCCAATGCCGCCGTCTGCGCCTTCGGTCCTGAGACGGCTATCTCGGGCTGGAGCAAGAAGATCGTGCCCACCTTCACGGTTTCGGGCGTCGCGGTCGGCAGCGCGGAGTATGCGGTCACGGACAGCACGGAACGGCCGACTTCCGGTTTCACGGCGATCTCCGCCGATGAAGAGGGCGGGGCATCCTTTACCCTCCCAGAGCTGGATAAAGCCGACGGCACCTGGTATGTTCACGTACTCATCTATGAGAACGCGAACCAGACTGTGGAGCCCCGGTATTTCCGTCAGCTGTACCGCCTGGACCGGACCGGCCCGGAGATCCTCTTCAACCCCGACGGCTTTACCGAGGTTCAGGATTCCGCAACCGTAGCGGTGAGCTTCCTGGATAGCCTTTCTGGCATTGGTGACGGCGCGGTATACCGGATCAGCGACGGTACGGAAGAGATCGCCGACGGCGAGGAGGGCTGGGAAACCGTTCCCTCGAGCGGACGGATCACCCTGAGCGTGGAGGAAACAGGAAACTATTACCTGCATGTTCGTGCCAAGGACAAGGCAGAAAATGTGACCTATCAAGTTTCTGCCGCCTATGCCCTGCGGGGCAGCGCCACCCCGGCCTCCGTCCTGCCCGCATACGGCTCGGAGATTCTGAGCGTCTATACGGTGGACGGTAAAACTTACGCGGCGGCCAACCTGTTCCTGGACACCGAGGATAAGACGGATTACCGCTATTCCATCTCCACGGACGGGGGCGAGACCTGGTGCAACTGGCTGCCCTATATGAGTATGATCCGCATTCGGCTGCCCGCCGAGTACCCGGCGGGGACGCTGCGGGTCAAGTTCCGGGGACCGGACGGCACCGTGGGTCCGGAAACGAACATCGCCACCCTCTCCTTGGATAACGCCATCTGGGCCACCGCGGAGTTCGACTCCACCTTCAAGCGGCAGACGGGGAAAACCCTGACCTTCCTCATGACCCTGCCGGAGGGCGTAACCGCCGAGGAAAAGGTGGAGGATGGCGCGGCCGCCGAGACCACGAAGCTGGAGAACGGGAACTTCACCGTAACGGCCAACGGAGTCTATGAGTTTGCCCTCACCCGGGGCGGGCAGACGGCGGAGTCCACCCTTATCGTGGTGGTGGATATCTTTGACGATACGGCGCCCGAGGGTTACATCAGCTACAGCGAGGTGGCCCCCACCAACGGTTCCGTCATCGCCGCGGTAAAGGCGAACGAGCCGATCTATGTCAAGACCCTAATGGTCAAATATGACGGGGACGCCGATTATTCCGCCGAGACCCCCAAGGTCCAATTCTCCTTCCAGAGGAACGGCACAGCCGTCTTTACCATCGTGGACGAGGCGGGCAATGAGCGGGATGTGACCGCCACCGTGAGAAACATCGACAAGACCGGGCCCCAGGTGTTCATCGGAACGGACTACGAGCTGTATGAGACCGTGGGTACCGGCGCGGAGCTCATCGCCTCCGGCGTGACCCTTGAGGTGCGGAAGGAGACTTCCGCCGGCGAGGACTTCACCGTGGTGAACAACGACCAGTACCCCACCATGGAGGTGGGCGTCAACGGCACCTACAGCTTTATCGTTCAGGACCGAGTGGGTAACGTGACCCAGGCGCAGCATGTGGTGTCGAATGTCGTGACGACCCTGCCGGACTATACCGTGACCTACACCTACCTGGACGGCAGCCCGGTAACGGAGGGGGTCTGGAAGCAGGATAAGGTGGTCGCCACCGTCACCTTCGACGCCGTGACGGACGGCAGAAAGCTCTACGGCGGCGCGGCCATCGTTGATGAGGACCGGCAGGTCGTTAAATGGAATAATACGACAAATGCCGGGGAGACCCGCACGGAACACGTGAGCAACGAACTGAGCATGAGCGAAGGGAAGTACGTCTATTCCCGCACCTACACCGCAAACGGCGAGACATCCCTGGTGGTTTGCGACAGCCTGGGCAATGTGGAGCGCATCCCCATCACCGTCACCGGCATCGACAATACCCCACCGACTCTCACCCTGGACAAGAGCACTGCGGTCATCAGCAACGACCAGCCCAAACGGCTGCCGGAAATGAGCGCCGCTGAGCGCATTGCCCTCCTGGGCGGATATACCGTTACGGATAACGTCTATACCGACGGCTTCGCCGTCACCGTGGCCCGGAGCGACGACAGCCGCCAGGCCAGCAACGACGACAAGGGCAAGCTCACGGAGGTGGGCAAGTTCACCCTCATCTATACCGTGACGGACCCGGCCGGGAACGTGTCCTACGCCGAGCAGACGCTGATTGTCATCCCGTCTGACGGCCTCCTGATCGAGGCGGGCAAGGATGGGGATTACGCCCTGCTTTCCGGCCTCTCCGCCAACAGTTCCATCCTGCCGGACAATCATGTGACCTTCCGCATCGACAAGGCGCGGATGCAGGCCATGTTCTACAGCGGAGATAACGGCAGGGAGACCGTACATAACGACATGGCGGAGTATGAGATCCTCTATGTTTCCGGCCTCTACCGGGAGGGCCAGCTCAAGACCATCGCCACCCGTGTGGCCAAGACCACCGCGGCGGAGATGGGCGAATCCATGACCTTCTCCATCACCTTCCCCAAGCCGGGCTGGTATACGATTATCATTCGCAATCAGGAGCGCACGAGAGAGTACACGACCTTCTTCATCGCCGCCACCAGCGGTGATGCGTAAGGCCAGTTGAGGTTTTTTGGATGGATATCATAGGAGGCGACCGATGAAAGCGTTCAGAAAGTTCATTGCCATGTTCCTGGCGGTCCTCATGCTCCTCAGCATCGCGCCTGTGAGCGCGCTGGCGGACTTCGTCCGGGAGCAGGAGGGTGAGGAGTACATTCTCCAAAACGATTATATCCGGGTGACCGTCAATTCCAAGAACGGCCGGTTCAGCATCCGAACGGTGGAAGGCCAGCCGGTGCGAAAGACCGACCAAAACTCCCTGCTCACCTTCCTGGGAGGGTTGTTCGGCCTTGGTGAAACGGACACCTCCTTCACCACCTTCCGCATTAACGGAACGGATTACATTTTCGGCAACAACTATAAGTTCACCGCGCCAAATGGACTCCAGGTCCAGTCCACCATGGGAGGAACGAAGGTCTTCACCTCCGCCGAGTACCCGTCCATCCCGGAGGGCTGCCAGGCCGTTACCACCCAGTGGTCGGTGGAGGGCGTTTCCATCATCCAGCTGCTCCTCCTCTACCCGGAGACGGATGGGGAGAACAGCGGCAATGTGCAGATATTCTACAATATTGAGAACAACAGCGGCGCCGATGTCCAGGTGGGCGCCCGTATCCTGCTGGATACCATGGTGGGCGTCAACGACGGCCCGGAGTTCCAGATCGGCACCATCAGCAGCAATACCCTTCGGGTGGAGCGGATGCTCTCCCAGAACCCGGTGTACGACCAGGGCATCGCCTTGGAAAACCAGAATTACTGGACCTTACCGGATTACTGGGTGGCCCGGGATACCCTGGACCCCACCAACCCCCTGGCAACCAACGTGATCGCCTACGGCTATACGGATATCGAGGGCTACCGCGACCTGGACTATATGATCGTCAGCCACTGGTACAAGCTGGCGAACGGGAAGTTCGAGGAGTTTGACGATTACAAGGCCATCCCCGCCGAGCAGGCGGAGGCGGCGGCGGAGGTCGCCCGGACCCAGCGCCTGGCGAACCAGGCCCTGGCTGTGGCGGAACAGAAGGAGGCCGAGGCCGACGAGCTGGAGGCAGCCGCCGATGGAGCGGAGGAGGGCTCCAAGGCCAAGGAGGACGCAAAAAAAGCGCGGGAGACCGCCACAAATGTGCGCAAGGCGGCGAACGATGCGGTGAAGAACGCCGAGGCCGCGCAGAAGATGCTGGAGGCCGTCGGCAGAACCCAGGTGGGCAGCAGCATCATCGAGCCCAACCTGGATTTCACCAGCGATAAGAATGATTACGGCAGCGCGGACTCCGCGGTGGCCTTCTACTGGAGCGGGGAAGGGGAGGCAGCGAGGATCGCCCCCGGCAGCAGCATGCAGCTTGGCACCGTTTACGGCATCGGCGAGATCATCGACCCCACCAGCGTGCTGGCCATCACCTTCCCGGACCCGGTCACCCAGGTGGAGATGGACCCCAACGACCCGGACAGCTATAAGAACTACGGCGTTTTCGACATCAACGTCGAGGTGGAGAACCTGGCGCTCTATGACATGGAGCACGAGAGCATCGACATCACCATGACCCTGGAGAAGAACCTCCGCTTCGTCAAGCGGGACGAGGAGGGGAATATCCTGCGGGATGAGAACGGCGTGCCCATCACCAGCTACGGCTCAACCCAAACGGCCCATGTGCAGAAAGCCCTGACCCCGGAGCAAGCGGCGGCGGGGGAGACGAACCCCATCGTCCCCGGGGAGAAGATCGCCACGACCTTTACGGTCATGGCTATCGGCAAGCCCTGGCCCACAACACGCCAGTATATGGTAACCGCCACCAGCCCGGAGCTGGAGATGGAATTTGAGAACAAGTACGGCAACAGCGCCGGCGCGGATGTGAAGGCGATGTACAATTCCAGCCGGGCGAATTTCATCTTCCTTCCCTCCGTGGGGGACGGAACACCCAGCTATTCCGTCAGCGTCAGCCCGGAGGAATGCTTCACCAAGGACCCGAAGTACATCACCGTCAACCTGACGAACATCGAGGCCTATAACCCGGGCAGCAGTGTGCGCGGGCAGGAGGCCAGTCCCAATTTCAACCTGTACTTCAAGGAGGTCGTCACCGGGAAGCGGTATCAGATCGACGTGACGGACAACGTCCAGTGCATCGTCACCGACGACGGCCTCACCGGCGATATGCGCATCAGCTACCTGAATGGGACTCTTGTGGATGAGGACGGCGTCGCCCTGGAACTGGATTTGGGCTGTGTTCTGCCCGTGGGCGAATACTGCGTGGAGATCGACTACATCAGCACCGATGAGGACGAAAACGCGATGCTGGACCTGGTCACCGCCCAGACCTTCCTGGTCACGGAAAACGAGGAGGCCCGTATCCGGGAGCCGGCTATCCTGGCCGTGGTCAAGGAGACCGTCAACTTTGACGATAACGAGGTCATCCAGAAGATCAACGAACTGGTGGAGGAGGTCCAGGCTGCCATCGAGGAGCTGCAAGGGATCGCCGAGAAGCTCAACGGCACGGATTGGACCGACGCCATCTATGACGAGGTGATCGAATTTGCCAAGGAGCTCATCAGCCCCGTCACCCAGATCTACGAAAGCCTGGAAAAACTGACCGACTTCACCAATATCGAATCAGAGATGGCGGCCATAGCGAAGGAGCATGAAGAACTCGCCGACCTGGATTTCAGCAGCATCCGCAACTTCGACGTGATGAAGGCCATCAAGGGCGTGAACGTGGATGTCAGTCTTTCGGATGAGTTCAAAAACATGTTCAGCGTTGACGAACTCCTTCTGGGACCTCTGGGGCTCTCCGGTCTCTCCGACCTGGTGGGGGAGGGCGGCAGCGTAGAGGACATTTTCGGTTCCATCGGCAGCTACGGCACGAACATGCTGAAGCCAATCACGGATATCTATGAACAGATTGCCAGCCTGGGGGATTTCTCCAAGCTGACGGACAGCGAGATCGCCCAGCTCAAGGCCGCCTTCGGCGACCTGAAGGACGTGGACTTTAACGCCCTGAAGAATTTCGATCTCGATGTCAGCATCGGCCTCAACGAAGGCAAGCTGGCGGAGCGGTTCAAGGAGCTTGTGGATATCGGCTTCAACCCCTTCGGCGGCGACAGCAGCAGCAACGGCGTGGACGCCATCTACGATGCGATCAAGGACTATGGCGAGAGCATCGTGATGCCCATCAAGAACCTGTACGACGATATCCTGGAACTCTGCGATTTCAGCACCCTGACGAACAGCGAGATCGCCCAGCTCAAGGCGGCGTACAAGGACCTGGAGGACATCGATTTCAGCAGCCTTACGGATTTCGACCTGGAAAAATTCCTCAACGGCGCCAGCGTCTCCGTGACGCTCAAGAAGAAGTTCGAGTCCATGGTGGATCTGGAAACGCTGATCAAGGGTCCCTTCGGCAGCATCGGCAGCGGGGACGGCAGCACCATGGACGGTGTGTACAAATGGCTCCAGGACTACGCGAAGAAGCTCGCCGCCCCGGTCCTGAGCATCTTTGACGACCTGTCGGATATCGCGGACTTCTCCAACATTACCAAGGAAATGGAGGAACTCTCCAAGACCTATAAGGATCTGGAAGGGATCGATTTCAGCGCCCTGGAGGACCTGGATCTCAGCGCGCTCATCGACGGTATCGACATCAACGTGGACTTCACGGAGAAGTTCAAGGAGCTGTTCGACTACGAGGCGATCCTGGCCGGCCCCTTCGGCGATCCCAGCGATCCCAACAAGAGCGCCATGGAGGTGTTCAAGGACCGGATCACCGACTACGGCAAGAAGGCCTTCAGCCCCCTCATCAGCATCTACGACGACCTGACTTCCCTCACCGATTTCACCGACATCCAAAGCGAGATGGAGGCGCTCTCCAAGAACTATGCGGAACTGGAGGGTGTGGATTTCAGCGCCCTGGCGGACTTTGACTTCAACGCCCTCATCGACGGTCTGGACGTGAACGTCAGCCTTTCGGACAAGTTCAAGGAGCTGTTCGACTACGAGGCGATCCTGGCCGGCCCCTTCAGCGGTGTCAAAGATGAGAACGGCAATGAGAAGAGCGCCATGGAGGTCTTCGAGGACCGGATCACCGATTACGGCAAGAAGGCCCTCAGCCCCATCCTCAGCATCTACGATGACCTGGTGGGCCTCACCGATTTCACCGACATCGAAAAGGAGATGGAGGAGCTCTCCAAGAATTACGAGGAGCTGGAGGGCGTGGATTTCAGCGCCCTGGCGGACTTCAGCCTCAGCGATCTGATCGACGGCCTGGACGTGAACGTCAGCCTCTCGGATAAGTTCAAGGAGCTGTTCGACTACGAGGCGATCCTGAAGGGTCCCTTCGGCGATTCCGACAAGAGCGCCACGGAGGTGCTGGAGGAGCGGATTCTCGCATACGCCAAGAAAACCTTCAGCCCCATCTTCAGCCTTTACGACGATATTGAGGGTCTGGCGAATTTCGACAGCATCATCGCCGACATGGATCGGCTGTCCCAGGATATCGACGGCCTGGGAGACCTGGATTTCAGCTGTCTGGAGGACTTCGACGTTGAGCAGGCCATTAAGGACCTGTGGAACGCCACAACCGTGGACGTGGACCTGTCGGACAGCTTTAAGAAGACGGTCAACGCGGCCCTGGACGGCCCGGCGGAGTTTGACGCCGACGCGATCACGGCGTGGCTGAACAGCGTGGGCGAGGTCATCGCGGCCGGGAAAGAGGTATACGACCTGGGGAAGTCGATCTATGACGGCGGACTGAACCTGGACAGCCTCATGAACGGCGCCAAGGGCGTAATGGCACTCTATCAGAAATACGTCAACGCCAACATCAGCGTCAATTGGGACAGCGCCATCAGCAAGGCGAACAAGGACGCCGCCACCGCGACCTTCACCCAGGGGGAAAAGCTGGCCCTGGCCTTCGTGGCGATGTACGCCAAGATGAAGGACATCTACTCCGGCCTGAAAGCCAAGTATGACAAGGCCATGGAGATCTTTAACCAGGTCAAGGAGATCAAGAACACGGTGGTCAGCGTCATCACCGACCTGGGCAACGGAGACTTCAGCAAGGTCCTGGCACTGGGTGAGGACGCGCTCAGATTCGTACTGGGCGAGTGGCTCGACCCCATTGAGAATGCCTATAATTCCGCCATGGCCCTGTACAATATCGGCCTGCGGGCCTACAAGGGCGACCTGAGCCTGCGGGAAGGTGCGCAGATGCTGGTGGATTTCTGCGAAACCTATCTGGATATCAGCATCAGCGTCGATCCCGGGCAGGCCAATATCGACGCGGCCAAGAGCGTTTATTCCAACAGCGAGAAGCTGGTTCTGGCCTTCATGGCCATGTATGCCCGGATGGAGAATATCTACTCCGGTCTGATTGATAAGGTTGAGCGGGCCAAGGGCATCTATGACGATGTTATGGAGATCAAGGACACGGTTGTCCGCGTCTTCAAGTCCATCACCAGCGGCGATTTCAGCGCCCTTCTTTCCGTCGGCAAGGACGCGGTCCAGTTCGTGCTGGGGGAGTGGCTGAGCCCGGTGGAGGATGCCTACAACTCCGCGAAGAAGCTCTATGAGATCGCCATGCACGCGTACAAGGGCGACCTGAGCCTTCGGGAAGGCGCGCAGATGCTGGTGGATTTCTGCGAGACCTATCTGGATATCAACGTCAGCGTCAATCCCGGGCAGGCCAATATCGACGCCGCCAAGAGCGTATACTCCAACGGTGAAAAGATGGTGCTGGCCTTTATGGCCATGTATGCCCGGCTGCAGAATATCTACTCCGGCCTGAACGCCAAGTATAACAAGGCCAAGGGCATCTATAACGATGTTATGGACATTAAGGATAAGGTCGTGAATGTCGTCACCAGCCTCATGAACGGCGACTTTACGGCGCTCCTGAACGCCGGAAAGGACGCTCTCGTCTTCGTGCTGGGAGAGTGGCTGAGCCCGGTGGAGGATGCCTACAACTCCGCGAAGAAGCTCTATGAGATCGCGCTGCATGCCTACAAAGGCGACCTGAGCCTGCGGGAAGGCGCACAGATGCTGGTGGATTTCTGCGAGACCTATCTGGATATCAGCATCAGCGTCAATCCCGGACAGGCCAATGTGAACGCGGTGAAGGATCTCGCCAATAACGGCGAAAAGCTGGTGGCGGCCTTCATGGCCATGTACGCCAAGCTGCGGAACATCTATTCCAGCGTAAACGATAAGGTAAACCGCGGCGTCGAGGTGTATAACCAGGCCAAAGACCTGGTCAATACCGTCGTCAAAATCGGCGGTCAGCTGCTCAGCGGGGATTTCTCCAGCCTGACGAGCATCATCAACCTGAATACCGGCAAGGAGCTTCTGGAGATGGTACTCAACGCCTGGATGACCCCGGTGATGGATACCATCAACTCCGCGAAGGACCTGTATTCCATCGGGCAGAAGGCGTTTTCCGGGGACATCAGCGCCAAGGAAGGCGCCCGCCTGGTCATGAGCTTCTTTGAGACCTATCTGGACGTGGATGTCAAGGCGGATCTGAGCGGTCTGAAAAACGCCGCTGCCGGCGCCTATACCGACGCCCAGAAGGCCGCCGCCGCGTTCATGGTCATCTTTGCCCGGATGGAGAACATTTACAGCAGCATGTCCACAAAGGTCCAGCGTGCCACCGAGGACTACAACCAGGCCAGGAGCATCATCAACACCGTGATCAAGCTGATCAAGGTCGTGGCCAGCGGGGATTTCAACAAGCTGGCAAGCATGCTTCTGGATATGGGTACGGATGTGATCTCCTCCGTGCTGGATATGTGGATGGGCAAGATCGAGGACGGGATCGACTCGGTCAAGGACCTCTACAACATCGGCCAGCGGGCCTACAACGGCGACATCAGCCTGGAGGAAGGCGCCCGGATGCTCATTGATTTCTACGAGTCCTACCTCAACGTGAGCGTTACGGCGAACCTGAAAGGAGCAACGGACGGCAATCTGGCCAATGACGCCGAAAAGACCGCCGCGGCGTTCATGGTGATGTATGCCCGAATGCGCTCGCTGTATTCCTCCGTAGACCAGGCGCTGGATACGGTCACCGGCCTCTACAATTCCGCCAAGGGCATCATCCGCACGGTCATCAAGCTGGTCAGCGACCCCCTGGGGGCATTGAACGATATCGTGGATATGGGCGAGGATGCCATCTTCACCCTCCTCAACTCCTACATTGATAAAATCAACAACATCGTTGATTCCGTGAAGGAGATCTACGAGATCGGCAAGAAAGCCTACGAGGGCAAGCTGGATATTCGAGAAGGCGCGGAGCTCCTCATCGGCTTCTTTGAGAAGTACCTGAAGCTCGACATCAGCTACGACCTGGACGCCATCGGCGAGGACAACGTCAAGGCGGCCAAGGATACCTACAATCAGGGCAAGAAAATGGCCCTGGCGTTCATGGCCATATACGCCCGGATGCAGAACATCTATACCAGTTTGAGTTCCAAGGTCGGTGAACTCACCGGCATCTACGACCAGGTGATGGAGATCGTGGATACGGTGAAGAAGCTGTTTACCGATCCCGCCAGCGGCGCTTACGCCCTGCTGGATCTCATCAAAGCCAAGATCATGGACAAGCTGGACGGCCTGGGCATGTACAAGGATATGTTCATGGATGTTCTGGATGTCCTTGTGGATTTCGATAAGGTCGACCCCAGCCAGCTCATGGATCAGGTCATGGACTTTGC
>JAEEGG010013418.1_pt1 | contig 17524 bp, 10 predicted proteins | sample 9134161 | NCBI WGS metagenome assembly JAEEGG01 (sample SAMN16246543, study PRJNA631951) | gut metagenome | biome: gut microbiome; feature: rumen; material: CR-attached | host: Bos | place: Iran: Karaj | collected 2018-10 | reverse complement strand
AAGCGGTTTCAAAGGAGCCTTCCATGGTTTGCGGCAGGGACATGGTGGGACGGGTGTAACCGGTGGAATTCTCCAGCGGAGCGGCCTCTTCCGAGATATTGCCGTTGGTAAACACCACAATCATGGGTTTGGCTTCTCCGCGGGCGATGAGGTTGTCCAGAATCTGGGTGGCGCGGCCCTGGGTAACCCAGGCATCCTCGTCACCGCCGATACCGTGCAGCACGAAGAGCACCGGATACTTGGTCTTGGACTTTTCATAACCGGCTGGGGTATAGACCGTTAGGCGGCGGTCGAAACCGGCCTTGTCCGAATGGTACCAGACCTTGGAAACGGTGCCGTGCGGCACCTTATGGATGGCGTACAGATCGCTTCTGGCACCGGCCTTGGGAACCAGCAGCACGCTGGTGAGGCTGGCCACATCCCGGTTCACGAACATGTTGTTGGGATCTATGACCGGGGTTCCGTCCACACGGAAAGTGTAGGTGTACATTTCCGGCTCCACCACGAAAGGCGTGGTGTATTCCCACACACCGCCCTGGCGCTCCTGGAGGTCTGCCACACCGGGAGAGTCGAAAGCCATCTTCTGGCCGTTCATCTCGAACTCCGTATGCTGGGTGGGAAGGAAATCTCCGGTAACCTGCACCTTGATGGCCTTGGGGGCCTGGAAACGGAAAGTGACGGTGCCGTCCGGATTGATGACGGGAGATTCCACGGAAGGACCTCCGAAAAGGGCCTGCTGGCCGAAGGCGCTTACACCCAGGAGCAGGGAAATGGCAATTAGTATGGATCTTTTCATAGCTGTGGTTTTCTATAACGCAAATTTACACTAAAAATCTTGATTTTTATTCCGCCCACAGAATTATTTTCGTAAATTTGAACAGTCTTTTACAACCAAAAACATGTCCAAACAACAGCAAGCCATCTATGATGCCCGTTCTCTTGGAATGGGCAAAATGCTCACCCTTGGCCTCCAGCACATGTTCGCCATGTTCGGAGCCACGGTGCTGGTCCCGGTCATCACCGGCCTCTCCATGAGCGCCACCCTGCTATTTGCAGGCCTGGGCACCCTCCTTTTCCACCTCCTTACCAAGATGAAGGTACCGGCATTCCTGGGTTCGTCCTTTGCTTTCCTGGGCGGCTATGCAGCTGTTGTCTCCATGGGAGAAGCCCAGGGGCTCAGCCTTACGGAATCACTTCCCTATGCCTGCATCGGAGTATTCTCGGCAGGCATCATTTATTTCGTGCTGGCGGGACTCTTTGCGGCGTTTGGCGCCAAGCGGGTGATGCGGTATTTCCCGCCCATCGTCACGGGGCCCATCATCATCGCCATCGGCCTTACCCTTTCCGGATCGGCCATCGAGAACTGCAACCACAACTGGTGGATTGCCCTGCTGGCCATTTTCATTATCATCGTGTGCAACGTCTGGGGCAGGAAGATGATCAAGATCATCCCCATCCTGCTGGGCGTGCTGGGTTCCTATATCGTGGCTGCCTGCTTCGGCCTGTGCGATTTCTCGGCCGTGAAAGAGGCTGCCTGGGTGGGCGTTCCCTTCCAATGGGAAAATACGGCCTTCCATGTGTTCAGTAATCCCAACTGGGGCCTCATAGCCAGCGCCATCATCGCCATCGTCCCCATCTCCATCGCCACCATGATGGAACATATCGGCGACATGTGCGCCATCTCCTCCACCACGGGAATCAACTATCTGGAGGATCCCGGTCTGCACCACACCCTCATGGGAGACGGTCTGGCCACCATGATCGCTTCCCTGTTCGGAGCACCCGCCAATACTACTTACGGTGAAAACACCGGCGTGCTCAATATCACCAGGGTCTACGATCCCCGCGTGATCCGGATCGCCGCCCTGTTTGCCATAATTCTAAGCTTCTGCCCCAAGTTCAGCGCCCTCATCGCCTGCATGCCGGCGGCCACCATCGGCGGCGTATCCCTGGTGCTTTACGGTATGATCTCCGCCGTGGGCGTACGCAATATCGTGGAGAACCGCGTGGACTTCACCAAGAGCCGCAACGTCATTGTGATGGCCCTCATCCTGGTGCTGGCCATCGGCATCAAGTATGGCGCCAACGATGCCATCTCCCTGGGATTCACCTCCCTTAGCGGCCTGGCCGTAGCTGCCCTGGTGGGCGTTATCCTCAATGCCATCCTGCCTGGCAAGGACTATGAATTCGGCAGCAATCCAGATGGTGACAAAGCCGTAAACTTTGAAATTAACCCTTCTTTAAGGAAATAACGTCATGTTAAAAAAAGTGATTCTTGTTGCTGCGGCAACGCTTGTCTCCGGCCTGGTGGCCAGGGCCCAGACCAACCTGCAGATGTTCTACGACTTTGGCAAAGACCGCCAGTTTGTCACTACCACCCTGGAAGGCTTCTACAATGACAACTGGGGCAATACCTTCTTCTTCATTGACCATGATTTTGATTTCAAGGGGAACGGTGGAGTAAAGGCTCCCGCCGGAACCTACATGGAGCTGGCCCGCTGCCTCAATTTCTGGCAGGATGTCCCTGTCCTTGGTAACTTCAGCCTGCAGGTAGAATACAACGGCGGCATTTACAAGGACTATTTCATCCAAAGCGCGCTGCTGGTGGGCGTGGACTATTTCCTGCACTCGGCCAACTTCAACAACACCTTCAACTTCAAGGTACTGTACAAGAAGATTGCCAGCACCGTACAGCAGGTTCCGCTCCAGTTCACCTTCGTCTGGGGCATGCAGGACCTCTTCGGCCTCAAGGGCCTCCGATTCAGCGGTTTTGCCGATTTCTGGTGGGAGGACCATACGCTCTTCTTCACAAAGAGCGGTGCCAACTCCAAGCTCTCCCATATTGTGTTCATCTCCGAACCCCAACTGTGGTACAACGTGGGGCAGTGGATAGGCGTGGATAACTTCAACCTGGGCGGCGAAGTGGAACTGAGCTACGATTTCGGCTCCTCGGAAGGATTCTGGATACGTCCCTGCCTGGGTGCAAAATGGGTGTTCTAATACTTTCTGACGATGAAACCTTTCTTTGAAAAACTTTTCGGCTTCGATTCGGCGAAGCACAATGTCCGCACGGAAATCCTGGCAGGTATCACCACCTTCCTCACCATGGCCTATATCCTGGCCGTGAATCCCAGCATCTTCAGCGCCCTGGACGGAATGCCCGGCGGTGCGGTATTCACCGCCACGGCCCTGGCCGCCCTCATCGGTACCCTGGTGATGGCCCTCTATGCCAAGAAACCTTTCGCCCTGGCTCCGGGTATGGGACTCAATGCCTTCTTCGTGTTTACCGTATGCCTGGGTATGGGTTACAGCTGGCAGTTCGCCCTCACGGCCGTACTCCTGGAAGGTATCCTCTTCATCATCCTCACCGTAACCAAAGTGCGTTCCTGGCTGCTGAACGCCATCCCCGGCACCCTCAAGAAGGCCATCGGAGCGGGTATCGGCCTCTTCATCGCCTTCATCGGCCTGCAGAATGCCGGCATCATCGTGAACAACGATTCCACCCTGGTGGGCCTGGGCAAACTGACGGAAGGGACCGCGCTGCTGGGGATGATCGGCCTGTTCATCACGGCCGGACTGGTAATGGCCAAAGTACGCGGCGGCATGCTCTGGGGCATCCTCATCACCTCCGTCATCGGCCTGTTCATCAAGGATCCCACAACGGGAGAAGCCATAACCAAGTTCAACGGAGTAATTGCCCTGCCGGACAGCGTGAGCCCCATCTTCTGCCAGTTCGAATGGCACCATATCCTTACCCTGGATATGCTGGTGGTGGTTTTCACCTTCCTGTTCATCGATATGTTCGACACCATGGGCACGCTCATCGGCGTACATCAGGGAGCCGGGCTGGCCGATCCCAACCGCAAGAAAGACGACATTCCGGATATGGAGAAGATGTTCCTGGCCGATTCCATCGCCACCGTTTGCGGCGCCTGCCTGGGCACTTCCACCACTACTACCTATGTGGAGAGTGCCTCGGGTGTCGGCGAAGGAGGCCGGACCGGTCTTACGGCCTTCTCGGCAGCCATCTGCTTTGCCCTGGCCCTGTTCTTCAGTCCCCTCTTCCTGGCCATCCCCGGCGCCGCGACGGCTCCCGCCCTCATCATCGTGGGCGTAATGATGATGCCTGCGGTGAAGAACATCCACTGGGACGACTATTGCAAGGCCATTCCCGCCTTCCTCACCATCATCATGATGCCGCTGGCCTACAGTATCAGCGACGGTATCCTCATCGGTGTTATCTCCTATGTACTCTGCCACGCCGTAGCCGGCAAGTTCAAGGACATATCCATTACCATGTGGATCCTGGCCGCCCTGTTTATCTGTAAGTACATATTTATCTGACAAGCAGGTACATAACGAATGAACCCTGTGTCCGGTGACACAGGGTTCATTTTCTTATTGGCTGATACTCAGCTATTTCATCTCCCACCAGCGCCAGTCAAAGCCGCCGCCGGTGAAAACGAAATACAGGTCGTGCACTCCCCGGGCCCCCTTCAGGCTGCATTTCCGGGTGGTCCAGTCCTTGCCGGGCTTGATCTCCAGCGTACCGCAGAGCGGGCCGTCGGGGCTGTCCAGGTGCACCTCTATGCCGGCGGCGGCGGCAGCCAGCACGGAAGCCGAGAACTGCCGGGCGCCCCTGGATCCGAAGTCCACGCCCTTGATGAGCAGGCTTTCCCCGGCGTCGATGTTGGTGAGCACCACGCCCCCTTCCTCGCGCGTCTTAAGGCCATAGCCCCAGGCCATGGTGGCGGCCGGGACACGGCGGTACGGGTTGAAGGGTTCAATCTGCTCCAGCACATTGTCCAGCCAGTACGGGACCTTGCGGATGGATCCGTCGGCCTCATAATACATAGGGGCGGCCGATACGCTCCGCTGCTCGGCGTGTTGGAAGGTTTCCAGGTGCATCAGGTCGTAATTGAGGCCGAAGATGTAGGACTGCCCCTTATAATCGATGATGCCAGGATGGTTGCCCCGGGTGCGCCAGGTGCGGTCCATGATGTGGCCCATGGATTTCCAGGGACCCTCCGGTGAATCGCTCATGGCATAGCCGATACCCTCCGGACAGCAGGTGGAGGCGAAGGCCAGATAGTATTTGCCGTCGTGCTTATAGAACCAGGGGCCTTCCTGGTAGTGCTCAATCTTGTATTCCAGTTTGTGGATGGGACCGGAGGTGGAAATCATGTCCTCATTGAGCTTCACCCAATAAACATTGGGATTGCCCCAGTACATATAGGCCTGTCCGTCGTCATCTATAAACACCGAAGGATCGATGTCTTCCCAATGCTCCTTCTGCCATACCAGCGGCTCTCCCAGCGGGTCCTTGAACGGGCCGAAGGGAGAATCGGCCACCAGAACGCCGATGCCATGCCCGTGGATGGGGCAGTACATATAGAACTTGCCGCCGCGCTCCACCACGCATTCCGCCCAGGCGCCGTTCTTGCCCTCGTACCAGGCAAAATCGTCCAGGGACGCCACGGCGCCGTGGTCGGTCCAGTTCACCATATCGGTGCTGGTGTACAGCAGCCAGTCGAACATCTGGAAGCCCTTGGCCCCGTCTTCGTCGTGGGTAGTATACAGATAGACCGTACCGTCATAGACCATCGGAGCCGGATCGGCCGTATATTTGGTCTGGATAATGGGCATATTGAGGTGGTTGTTGAAGACCCACCAGTCCAGGTCGAAGAGTTCCCCGTCGCCGCCGCGGAAAAGCAGGTACAGGTCATGAACACCTTTTGCACGTGCGTCCACGGGAGCCTTCACCAGCATATTCTCCCCATTCACCGGTACGGAGGCTATGGCCCTTCCGCCCAGCTCGTCCAGGAAGAAGTCTACGGTGCCGGGGTTCTTGAAATTAAGCATTTCCAGCGACACCAGCACGGCCGGCTCTTCGCCGAAGTCCACATTCCTCAGCTTGAGCCAGTCGCCGTTGTGCACGTGCGTTACCCAGTGGCGTTCGCCGGGCAGGCGGTCGGTTTTGAGGCCCCAGGATTCCGCCATGGTCTCGGCCTGTACCATCACATACGGATTCACCGTCCCAACGGGTTCCACGCCCTTTTTTGTGAAAGGGATGAAGGGGATGGAGCCATCGGCATTGAAGGAGAATTCCTCCACGCAGGTGGCCCGGTGGAAGCCGCCGCCGTTGGGCAGGGCGCCGTTGTGGTAGAACATGTAGTTGCGGCCCTTGAAGCTAACAAAACCTCCGTGGATGGTGAAACTGTTTTCGGCCTCGTCCATAATGCGTCCCCTGTAAGTCCAGGGCCCGTCGATAGTGGGAGCGGTGGAATAGGCCATATGCTCCGGCACACCGCCGGCAGGATACACCATGTAGTACAGGCCGTTCCGCTTGCTCACCCAGGGGCCTTCCTCATAACCCACCATCATCACTTCCTTTCCTCCCTGGGACCAGTCCGGCTTCATGGATTCCGGGCCGAAGCAGGCCGGGTCGTGAAAACCGGGGACCTCCTTATAGCCGTCGGCAAAGGAGACCATGTCCTCATTCAGCCTGCCGTACCAGCAGCCCTTGTTGCCCCAGAAAAGCCAGGGAGTACCGTCATCGTCGATGAAGACGGTGGGGTCGATGAAGGAAAAACCCGTTGCCAGGGGCCCTCCGATGGCATCCACGTAGGGTCCCTGCGGGTTATCGGCCACCGCCACGGCCAGGGCATCGGCCCGGGTGGCTGCCTCCGTGAGGCATACGTACCAGTACCACTTGCCGTTCCTTTCCACCGCCTGTGAAGCCCAGGCGCGGTCTCCCTGGAAAGCCCACTCGAAGGTGGCCGTGGAAACCGGTGCACCCAGGTAGGTCCAGTTCACCATGTCCTGCGTGCTGTAGAGCAGCCAGTCTTTCATTTTGAAGTACGTGGCGTCGTCTTCGTCGTGGTCGGCAAAGAGATAGACCGTGTCTCCATGTACATACGGAGCCGGATCCGGGGTGTAGGATGTACGGATAATGGGGTTCTGCGCCAGCAGCGGCAGGGTGGCCAGCAAACTCAGGCCGAAGAAGAGGATTCGTTTCATGGATGGGGATGCTTGGTTTTACAGTTTATTCCTGACTGCGGCGCCAGGCGAAGTATTCGTCCAGCACCCAGAGGGCCTTTTCGGAGGGAACGGGAGCGGCGTGGCAGCCCTCGCCGGTGAGCACCATCGTCTGCGGAGCGTCGTTACGGAAGCGCGGCCACTCCGGGAGGCCTTCTCCATTGGGGTCACCCGTCTTGGCAAAATTGCTCCAGTAGGACATCATCCAGCCCGAAAGTGCCATATCCGTGGGCTGCACCTCTTCCGGATTGCCGAAGACATAGGCTACGTCCTGACCGTGCGGGGAACCCTGGCCGAAGCGGGGGCTGTCCTCCGGATACTCCGGATGCTGGTCAAAGTAATAGAGCCAGACCTTGCCCTTGCCGGTCTTCTCCTGCAGGCGGGCCCAGGCCCAGGTCTGCCAGCCGAAGGCGGCGTCGCGGGTGAGGTCGCGGGCGGTCTTGCCCACCTTGCCGTCGTCCTCCACGGGATAGGCGGCCAGAAGGGCATCGGCATAATCCTCATAACGGGAACGGACCTGGTCCTGATGGCTGCCGCCGCCGAAGGAGAAGCCGAAGCTGAGGCCTTCGTCGGAGTTGTAGCCGATGAGCACATCCACATCGTTGTACTTCCCGGCCTCGTACAGCTTGTACTGGTCGTCCGGAATCACGTAACCGTCCGTCACAGGCCAGCCGCCGGAACCGCCGAAGCCGCCCATGACGGACTTGGCATCGGCCGCACGCAGCTGCTCAAGCGTATAATCCTCTCCGAAAGCAGTTTTTGCCCAGGCCTGGTTGGCCTGCTGGGCCACGGCGAGGGTCTGCATGTTCTCGCCGGGATAGGACTGGGGGTTGGTGGGTCCGAAGGAACCGCCGCTCTGGGAAATAGCCCGCTGGAACAGGCCCTTGGCCAGCGGCGAAGCGCACAGCATGCTCACGGAAATGCCGCCGGCCGATTCGCCGAAAATGGTCACGTTGGAAGGGTCTCCGCCGAACTTGGCGATATTGTCCTTCACCCACTGAAGGCCGGCGATCTGGTCCAGCAGACCGTAGTTGCCGCTGACGCCATTGGGATCCTCGGCCGACAGTTCCGGCAGGGAAAGGAAGCCCAACTTGCCCACGCGGTAGGCCACGCTCACCACAACCACGCCTTTCTGGGAGAGGAGCGTGCCATCATAATAGGAGGTGGCGCCGCCGGCAAATCCGCCGCCATAGATCCATACCATCACCGGCAGTTTCTCCTTGGGGCCCTTGGCCGGGGTCCAGACATTCAGGTACAGGCAGTCCTCGGAGCAGCCTTCACCGTTGCCCTGCATGGGATTGGGGCCGAATTCCCTGCACTCCTTAACACCCTGCCAGGCCACCACAGGCTGGGGAGCCTTCCAGCGGAAATCGCCCACGGGCGGAGCTGCAAAGGGGATTCCTTTGTAAACGGTAACGTTCTCCAGGACCGTACCCTGGATGGTGCCGCCGGTCACCTTGACCTGACCGGGAAGCTGTTTCGTGCAGGCGCAGAGGCAGAGCGCCGCTGCCGCAATGATCAGATACTTTTTCATAGTTATTTGAAAATCAATTGACAGAATTCATGGAGGGATTTACGCCAGGGCTGCCACTCGTGGCCGCCGGGCCAGGCCGTAAACTTGACTTTGGCGCCGGCTGCCTTCAGGGCATCGGCCGCGGCACGGGTATGCTCGATGCGCGGATCACCTTCGCCGCAGGACATGTAGAACACCGGATGGGCAGCATTGAAGGCAGCAGGATCGGCCAGCAGTTCGGGCAGCTGGCTCTCAACGGAGAAGGGAGCATAGGCGCCCGGCCCCACGCCGCCGAACATACCGGAGGAGAAAACGCCGATGGAGGAAAACACTTCCGGATGCTTGAGGCCGATGGACCAGGACTGGCCGCCTCCGAAGGACAGGCCGGCCATGGCCCGGTGTCTGGCATCGGCCAGGGTGAGGTACTTACTGTCAATCATGGGAATAGTCTCGTTGAGCAGGATCTCCGCGAAGTCACCCGCCGCCTGGCCGTAATCCATCACGATGAGCATGGGAACGGCCTTCCTGGCAGCGATGAGATTGTCCAGGATGATGTCCGTCTTTCCCTGACGGGCCCAGCCGGTCTCATCCTCACCGCCACCATGTTGCAGGTACAGCACAGGATAGCGTTTGGAGGGCTTGCTGTCGTATTCGGCCGGGACATACACATAGCAGGTGCGCCAGGCATTCATGGAAGGCGACCAATAGCGCTGCATGCGCACTTCGCCGCGGGGGACATTCTTTTCCAGATAGAAATCCACACCCGCTTCCGGAATCTCGATGGCACTGGCGTCCACGCCTGTGCCAAAGAAGAGCTGGCTGTTGGGGTCCGAAAGCCGCATGCCATCCACTACGAGGAAATAGTAATGAAAACCGGGCTCCAGGGCATCGGTGACTACCTTCCAGGGGCCGTCGCCCTCCCGCTGCATGGGATAGACCTTGCCGCAGATATCCACGGCCACTTCCTGGGCCTCGGGGGCCTGGACCTGGAATTCCACCGTGAGGTCCGGATTAATCTTGGGATACTCCCGGCCGGGGGTATTGGTAGAGGCCGGTGTGGGTTCGGAGAGGACACCCACGGGAGCGGCGGGCTGCTTGCAGCCGGCCACCAGAACGCCCAGAAGGACAAACGGAATGATATATCGTTTCATAAGCGGCATCATTTAAAGAGTCTTTTGGCGAATTCTTTCAGGCATCGGCGCCAGGTAAGCCACTCGTGCGCCGTGCGGGGAGACTGGTAGAACACATTCTCTATACCCCTTTCCTTCAGGAGGGCCGACATCCCCATGAGGTGGGAACCTTCGGCCTCACCGTTGGCGATGAAGAGCAGGTGATAGTTCTCATTGAACCACTTGGGGTCCGAGAAGACGCCGTCATAGGCGGCGGCAAACTTCTCCGGATCTTCGTAGCCGGCGGGACGGACACGGAATTCACCGATGACGATGATGCCGCTGAAACCGCCGATCCAGGAGAAGAGATCCCGGTATCCCAGGCCCAGGTCATAAGCCTGCTTGGCACCCCAGGAAAGTCCTGCCACAGCGCGGTTGTCGCGGTCTGCGAGGGTGCGGAAACGCTTGTCTACCAGCGGAATAACTTCTTCCGTAACCATGGCTTCAAAGCCGTCGCCGGAGCCATCGGCCTTCTGGGCCACGCCGCTTACCATCACAATGATCATGGGTACGGCCTTGCCTTCGGCCACCAGATTATCCAGGATTACATCGGCGAAACCCTGGTAGATCCAGCCGGTCTCGTCTTCGCCACCGCCGTGCTGCAGGTACAGGACAGGATAGCGCTTGCCGGGATTCTGCTCATATCCGGCCGGTGTATAGACAAACATCCGACGCCACTGCCCGCACACTTCGGACCAGTAACGGATGGAACGGACAGCTCCCTGCGGAACGCCCTGCTGGGGCGTATAGAACGCTGCGGAGGCCGGATCCTCGGGCACTTCAATGGCGCTGCAGTCCCGTCCGGTGCCGAAGAAAGAATGTACGGAAGGATCGTTGAAAGTGAGTCCGCCCGTCTTGAGGGAATAATAGTGGAAGCCTTCCACCTGCGGATCCGATGTAACGGTCCAGAACCCCTTTTCGTCCTTGACCATAGGATAGTCCTTACCCAGGGAAAGGGTAAGGGAGGTGGCCCGGGGAGCGTTCACCCGGAAGGTAACCCTGTTATCGGGCCCCACCTGAGGATAAGAATTCCGCCCCAGGTTGGTGGGTGACGGCGTCTGGGCCAGCGCGGAACCGGCCATCAAAAACGCCGCAACGGACAAATACAAAATAGGTTTCATACAGAGTATATGGTAATTGGTTATTATCTATTCCACTTTCCGGAAGCCGCCACTGCCCAGGAGCATCACGTTGAATCCCGCCCGTATGCGGACATATAGCGTGTCTGTAGGATATCGGGTAAGGCGGTTGCAATGCGAACAGCCCGGCATCTCGAAGAGGGTTCCGCTGGTACCGCAAAGGAAAAAACTGTCCCGCAGGGTATCATAGCTGAGTGAGACCGGCTCCACATCCAGCACAAGCCGCTCCCCTCCTTCCGTATAGTCCAGGGAACGGGGGCTCCACACGGTGCCTCGGCTGGAGGTATACACGGCCAGATGGCCGTCGGCATCCACTCCCGCCACCATCACCGAGCCTCCGCCGGAGGCCACGGCACGGAAATCCACCGGAGGGTAAAAACCGGCATACTGCACATTGAAATCCAGGACGGTCCAGGCAAGGCCGTCCGCAGAGCGTAGGATTTCCCCCGCATCCGTAACAGCCCATTGTATGCCGTCCGAATCCTCGCAGACAGCCTGCAGCACCCCATGGGACGCCGCATGCAGGGTCTCCTGCGCACAGGCCGTACGAAAACAGCCCGCAAGCAGGAGTACCGAAAGCATGATGCGGATTCCGGGGAACATTACTTGGTACCGGCAGATTTAATCTTGAACTCTTCGAAAGCGGCCTTGAGCGGTGCTGCAACGGGCATCTGCATGCCGCCGCGGCCGGGACCGCCAAAGCCCCGCATCATAGCGGGCAGGGCTCCTTCACAGGCTGTCACACCCACCTGCACATCCTTGAGCACGGCCTGTGCCGTACCCATCTTTTCATACTTCCTGCCGTCCACGGAGTACCAGGCGGTGTAGGTATCGGCCTGTTTTACCAGGCGGAGCCAAATAACGTTGTTTGCACCTACGATGCCATCCATGCTGAGGGAAACGGTACTCTTTTGCTGACCGTTCTCCTCTACCAGCAGCTGCAGCTGGCCCGCGGCGGGACCGGCATCCGCCTGGCGGCGGAAATTGAACGTGGCCGCATAGACAAACTTCACAAAGTTGTCGTCGCTTTCATAGGCCACCAGGCCGGCATTCTGGGCCGGAGCCGCAGGAGCGGAGGCGCACACCAGCTTGGTATCCACGGTCCAGTCCGTGTTGGCGCTCTGCAAGAGGATGTTGGGGGCGTCGTTCCCGGCCTGGGCTATATCTCCCTTACCGGCGGTGAGAAGGAGAGAACCCGGTTTCTCGCTGAGCGACCAGAGAGCGGGGTCTTCCCGTACCCAGTGCCACTGGCTTCCCAGCACGGGCTTGGAGAAGCTGTCACTTACGCCGGCGGTGCCGAAGTTCACCATGACTCGGCGGCTGTCTCCCGTGGCGTCATCGGAGAGGGTGATCACGGCCGTACCGGGCACGGCGGGTGCCTGACAGATCTCTACGCCGATGGCGGGATCTGCCGAAACCGCCTCAACCACAGGGGCCTTTCCAGGCTTGAGCAGATAGCTCACCTGCGAAGCGTCTCCCAATTTGACGGCCTTGCCGCCCACCTTCAGGCTGGAAAGGGCCAGATCCGGCATCACCTTCACGGCGAAACTGTCCTCCACGGTTTTCCCGTCCAGGGTAACCACGCAGCGGACGGTGGCAACGCCCATGGAAAGGGCCTTCACCACGCCGTCGGCCGATACGCTAACTACGGAAGGATTATTGCTGATCCATACGGCTTTAGCGCCCTCATAGAAGCTGTCGTCATTCATGCACACGGTGAATTCGGCCCGGGCCGATTCCCCGATGCGGAGGACAGAGGCTTCGCAAGTTGTCCATACCGTCTTGATGCTGCGCTTGAGCGAACCGGACAGGGTGGCCGTAACACTGCTGCGGATATCCTGGGAGGAAGAGCCGATCTCAAAGACGTAACGGCCCTGGTCAAAAGTCATCCTGTCGGCCTCCATATCCCAGAACCAGAGGTCGGCGCAGTTGATTTCAATGTCCACCGTACGGGTTTGTCCGCGCGGGATGGTTACTCTCTGGAAGCCCTTGAGGCGCTTGGCAGGGCGTTCCAGGGCGGCGGGGCTGTCCGGAGTGGTCACATACACCTGCACCACTTCATCGGCATCGTAGTCGCCCGAATTGGTAACGTCCACGCTCACCGTCACCTTGTCGTTGGGGGTGATGGCGCTCTTGCTGATGCGGGCGTTGCTGTACTGGAAGGTGGTATAGCTGAGACCGTAACCGAAAGGATAGGAAACATCCTTGTTGAAGTACCACAGGGTGCGTCCCACGTTGCCGGAACTGCGGCGCAGGTTATAGTCCGTGATGGCCGGAAGGTCCTTCACGCTCTTGAACCAGGTGGCGTTGAGCTTGCCGCCCGGAGAGACTTCGCCAAAGAGGATGCGGGGAATGGCCTCGCCTTGGGCCTGGCCGTTGTAACCGGTCCAGAGAATGCCCTGGACGCTGTCCAGATGGCGGAATTCCTCCACCTCCACGCAGCCCAGGGTCTGCATCACCACAATGGTGTGCGGGTTCACGGAAGCGACAGCCTGGATGAGCGGAAGCTGGTTGCCCGGGAGCAGGAGCGTAAGGCGGTCGGCCTCTTCCGTAGCCGTATTCTCGTCGGTTCCCACGAACACGATGGCCACATCGGCATCCCGTGCCAGGGAGAGGGTTGCCTCGTCGATGGGAGCATCCTGCGGGGCCTTGTACACCAGATATACGTTCTGCGGGCCGTTGTAACCCAGTTTGAGGGCACTGGTCTTCATGGGCATGCTGGCGCCATAGACCCCGCCCACGCGGGCACCGGAAGCCCTTGTGGCCTCTATCCGGCCGATGAGGTTGCCGTCCGGGCCACCCACGCGGATTTCCACGATACCGCCTTCGGTAGGGATGTTAAGGCCCACGGTGATATTCTCGATATTGGTGATATCCACGCTGTCGTAGGAGGTCCAGGAGCCGTCATCAATGGTACGGACCTGTTCCTCTTCGCCCATACCGGAGCCTACGGTAATGCCTTCGGAAGACGATGAATATTTGGTGGCATCGTAGCGCGTAACGCTGCCGTCCGTCTTTTCAATCTCGAAATAAGCCACATACAGCAGGTTGCTCTTGCTCTTGATGTCTCCGCCGGCAGCCAGACGCACATCCACGTCATAACCCTTTGCAGCCAGCCAGGCCTTGATACCGGCATACGGGGAAGTCATGGCCGACTGTTCCGGACGTCCGGAATAGGGCCCCAGTTCCACATCGTCTGCCTGCGGGCCGATGAGTGCGATGCTCCTGAGGGATTTGGCGCTCAGGGGCAGGATCTTCCCCTCGTTCTTGAGCAGGACCGGCGTACGGGTGGCCACCTCCGCCGCCAAGGCACGGTTGGCCGCGGAACTCACGCGGGAAGGCTCATACTTGGTATAGGGGACCATGGGTTCCGGATCGAATTCGCCGGTACGCATGCGTACGGTGAACATATTCACCAGGGCGCGGTCAATATCGGCCATGGGAAGGATGCCCTGCTCGTAAGCGCTGATGGCAAAGCGCTGGTACACGCTGCCGCAGTCCGAATCCACGCCGGCCCGGAGGCCCATGGCGGTGGCCTCTTCCCGCGTATCGGCATAATAATGTCCGTCCCAGATATCCTGGATGGCGGCGCAGTCGCCCGTCACATAGCCCTTCATGCCCCAGCTGCGGCGGGCCAGGGTGTCCAGATAGAAGACACTGGCCGATGTGGGCACATGATTTACGGCATTATAGGAAGACATGATGGAGGGCAGGTGCTCGTCCTCGATGAGTCGCTTGTACGGATACAGATAGAATTCCCGCATGTCCCGGCTGTCCATGTTGGAACTGCTCACATGGCGGTCGAATTCACTGTTGTTGGCGAAATAATGCTTGGCGGTGGGGACGGCCTTCATGTAGCGCGGATCCGGCCCCATGAAGCCGCGTACGAAACCGCGTGCCATTTCCGCCGCCAGGAAGGGATCTTCACCGTAAGATTCGCCCGTACGGCCCCAGCGGGGGTCACGGACGGGTTCCACCACCGGAGACCAGAAGGTAAGGCCCTTGGTACCGGTCTGGTAGATGGCGCGCGCCTCTTCCGCCACGGCCGATGCCATGCGTTCCACCAGCGAGGGATCCCAGGAAGAGCCCAGGGCCACGCTGTTGGGGAAGGAAGTGGGACCCAGGATGCCAACGGAAGGGTTGGCGCCGGAGAGCACGCCGTGCAGCGCCTCACTCCAAACGTTGTAATTCTTCACACCCAGACGGGGCACTGCTGCCATGTTGTTGCCCAGCAGGCTCTGCTTTTCCTCCAGCGTGAGACGGGACACCAGGTCCGTAGCGCGCTCCTCGAAGGAATAGGCGGTGTTTAGGTAAATGGGCAGGGTGCCGTCATCGGCATGCTGCGCCCGGGCGGAAAGCGAAAGGCACAGGGCCAGGATCCCGCCGGAGAGAGTCAATATGATCCGTTTCATATATTTTAGTTTTAGTGTTTACAGCAAATGCTCCAGCAGGATTTTGACGCCGATGCCGATGAGGATGATACCACCCACCAGCTCCGGCTTCCAGCGGCGCGCCACCACCTCTCCGAAACGCACGCCCAGAAGGTGGCCGGCCATACTGAAGACGAAGGATACCAGGCCGATAACCAGCAGCGGAACGCTTAACTGGCCCAGGGCCTCATACCCCGTGCAGGAGAGGGAAATACCCACAGCCAACGCATCGATGCTGGTGGCCAGCGCCAGCAGCAGCTGGGTGCGGAGCTGCGTGGGATCCATATGCGCCTGTTCCTCCGGAGAGAAGGCGTCCCTGATCATCTTGATGCCGATAAAGGCCAGCAGGCCAAAGGCGATCCAGTGGTCATAAGCCTCCACGCTTGCCTGGAAATAATGGATGACCAGCCATCCGGCCAGCGGCATGAGCGCCTGGAAAAAACCGAAGAGGAAGGCCATGCGCAGCACGCTCCCCCATTGGTTCCGGCGGGTAATGACGCCGCTTACAACGGATACCGTAAAACAGTCCATTGCCAGCGCAACCGCAATTAGAACAATTTCCCAAAGATTCATCATAACTTATATCGCCCGCTTCCCGGGCAGGGACTAATTGGCCGGCTTCACGTAACGGTCTCCCGTCTGGGCCTTGACAGCATCGATGAAAGCGGGCGCATAGGCCGGAGAGGTGCGGCGTCCGGGGACGATGACGCCATTCTCACTGGGCTGCATGGTCTGGTCATTGTGCTTCACGATGAGGAACTTGGCCAGGGCATTCCAGCGCTTCATCATTTTGTCGGCATAGGCCTCTGTCTTGGCGGTGAGATAATCCACCCGGGCCGAGGGAGTGAGCTGGGCGACATGCGCCTCCACTTCTTTCTGGTCTTCGGCATAGTAATCCTCCAGCTCCTTCTGGGCGTCGCGGAGATCCCCTATCATGGCGCTCCAGCGCGGATACACCATGTTGGCCACCCAGTTGTTCATCCAGAAAGCGCTGTCAAAACTGAACTCCCGGATGTTGTTGTTCTCCCGGCGGAAAGGTTCCGGCACACGGTTGATGCAGCAATAGACAGGCACATAGGCAACCATGGTGGCATCGTCCATGTTGAAGTAACTTACCCCGCCCACCTCGTCGGGCAGCCAGGAACGCATCTGGCACACCATGGTCATGCCGCTCTGCTGGCAGCCGATGGGACGCTCGCGGAACATGTCCGTATCGTCGGAGCTCTTGAAGTTCACGGGCTGGTTGCGGTAGGGAGAGGCCCAGGGACCGGCGCTCACATCGGAGGTCATGTCCAGGACGGTTCCCTCGTAGTGGTCCCGCATGTCGTTCATCACGTCTCTCACGGAGAGGGGTGCATCCGGCTTGATCCACAGGGGAAGGTGGTCGTACTGGGACTGGTCACCGTTGAGGAAGGGCAGGTACTTGTCCATTTCCTCCGCGCTGGTGTGATGGCGGAAGAAGCTCCACACGCGGGCTTCACAGTAGCGGATGGCGCTGAAATCCAGCGGACCATAAGCCTCGCGGAAGCTGAAATCCTTATCGGCCCCGTCGAAGTAACCCATTTCGCGGGCGAAGGAGATCACATCGGCCGAATACATGCAGTTGCCGTTGTCGGCGATGCAGAATCCCAGCTTCTTGTCGGCCTTCTTCACCTGCGGGAACTGCTGGATGCGGCTGGAGTTGGCATAGGCGCAGATGCAGTCGTCCGGGACACGGAGCGCGACCCACACGATACCCTTATGGTCTTTGCCCTTTCCTACGATTTCCATAATCCAGGCTTCTTCCTTGTCGCAGATTACAAAGTTCTCACCGGTCTCGTTGTAACCGTATTCCTGGGCCAGCTGGTGGATCACGGCAATGGCCTCACGGGCCGTCTTGCTGCGTTGCAGGGCCAGTTCCATCAAGTTATAATAGCCCAGCCAGCCTTCCGGATTGCGAAGTTCGTTCCGTCCGCCCCAGGTGGTTTCCACGATGGTGAGCTGATTTTCGTTCATGAGGCCGGCCACATTGTAGGTATAGGGAGCCTGGGCAATGAGGTGTTCGCCACCCGCTGGGCCGAAAAAGCCGCGGATAGCAATCATTTCCCCCTCCTGATGGGCTCCGGGGCCGAAGTGGGATAGCGGGGAAACAAAGCCGAAACTGTCGGCATTGTAGGAGCAGATGACGCTTCCGTCCACGGAAGCCTTTTTTCCAACGATGAGGTTGGTGCACGCATCCGAGGGAAGGGCGCTGGT
>JAEEGG010013413.1_pt1 | contig 17527 bp, 17 predicted proteins | sample 9134161 | NCBI WGS metagenome assembly JAEEGG01 (sample SAMN16246543, study PRJNA631951) | gut metagenome | biome: gut microbiome; feature: rumen; material: CR-attached | host: Bos | place: Iran: Karaj | collected 2018-10 | reverse complement strand
TGATGCGTTCCAAAGGGCGTTGTTTTAATTATCTATAGAAAGGTTTATACAATATTTAAACCTCAGACGAAACAAAAGCTCAGGCAGCAAGAGCCAAAGGCTCCTGCTGCTGGACTTTGGTGAGGTGGTTGGTCTTGATGAAGTCCTTGATGAACTTTTCGAGGTCTTTGGGTTTGAGTCCAAAGAGTGTGATGATGTAGACACCGTTTTTTTCTGTAATGGTGTAGTAGATTTTGTTTTTCTTGACAAAACGACGGATTTGGGTGAATTGCTTTTCTGAGGAGGTTTTGATGGTGGTGTTCATAAGGATGTTGTTTTAAGAGGTTAGGCCTTAAAATAGTTCTTTTTGCCGAAATTTTAAAGATTGGGGCAAAAATATTTTTCAAAACAGTTTTATTCGAACTCTTGAATCGTCTCAAAACCGCACCACGGCTCGGCTTTTTCGAAGGCTTGGCAGCTGCCTTTTGGCACAAAGAGCCGGTCGTTCCAATTTGCGGGCCAGCCCGTCGCCTCGTCATCGTCGTTGAGCATCTCCACCTGGCATTGGGTAGGGTCGGTGAAATGGATGTAAATGTCCCTTCCCTCGTAGGGGCCGTCGTCGAAGGCCATGCCAAGTTTGCGCAACGAGGCCGGTAGATGAACCTCTATGAGGCTAGTGCATTCGTCGAATGCCCCGCTGCCGATCTCTATTACCGAGTTGGGGATGCCGACTTTGGTCAGGTTGGCGCAAGCGCAGAAGGCTTCCTTGCCGATTTTCTTCACCGAATCAGGGATGACGACTTCCATCAGTTCCTCGCAGCAACAGAATGCCTGCTCGCCAATTTCAGTCACCATATCCGAGATGGCTTCGCCCGCAGTACCATGTACTAATACGTTGCCTTCAATAACCATCTCTTTGGCTTCTTCAGCAGCTGCATCCCAGTGTGCCATCATGGCTTCGAAATCGGCATGGGCTTGCGCTGCACGTTGCTTCTTGATTCGACTTATCTTAGGCCACACAAAAGGCAAAATGAAAGGCCAGAAAAGGACACGCCAAACGCTCCATTTTTCAGAGGATTCACTGCCGTATTTGGCATCGAAATAGTACCTGTCCATCCAAAGGACGATGAAAACGCCGCCGATAATATAGGCGGACAAGATGAGGGCAAAAAGATAATCGTTCATATTGATGCTGTTTTAGTTGAAAACAGTATAATATAATACGATTTGTCCGAAAATTGGTAAATCGGGGCAGAAAAAGTTTAAAAACGGCATCCCAAGACCTTTTTACTACAGGATAAGAAGGATGCCTGCCAGCCTCCGGCCACATAAAGTGGGCTATCTACGGTTGGTTCTGTTTTATGATACGTCAACTTGTTATTCTTCTTTTGCCTTTATCAGTATTTGTTTACGTTTAGGACCAAGTGCTCTGTAGGCATTGATTTTCTTGCAAATACCACCTCTGCCAGACACCACACCGTTTCTGCGGAGGATTGTCGATTTGTCATCAAGAATGACTATCTTGGTCGCTTCGTCAACATGGCTTTGATACCATTCGGTGAATAGCCAGTCGAAAAACGGAGTGCCTTGGTCACTGGTTATGACAACCAAGTCGGGATTCACACAATATTCATAGAATTCATCGTCGTTGTCGAAGTAGAGGATGTTGTTAACTTGGTCACTGTTCATAATAATTACATATCGTTTACGTCTCTTATTGTTTATTTAACGTTTATAACCTCTTTCATGTCGGTTATCATTTGGTTTATTACATCATCAATAGTGGATTCATTTGGGATTTTGTGATATAGATATCTGAAATCAACACCATAAGAACCAATCTCTTTTTTCCCATCATGTTTAAACGTATTAACATCAAGGCATTTTGCAGGGAAAGAATTCAGAATTTTGGTTTTGCAAACACTATCATCTATGTTTTTCTTGACAACGAAACGTCTGTACTGGAGTCCTTGTACCTCTATTCCAAATTCTTTATAATCACTCATGTCCCTTTTAATATGTACTTCAACAATACCTGTAGAATTTGAAAAAGAAGTGCCTGTGGTAATATTGCTATGGGACACCAAATCCCCCATTTTTTCACGTAATATCTCGAGCATTTTTGAATATATGAGTTTATGCCTTATATCATTAATGCGGAGATTCCTTGCATTTTTGTCATCGTCACCAATAAGTATCGTGTAATATTTCTTACTCAAAAAATCTACTCCTATCCACTCGTTTTTTTAAAAAACACAATCCATTTACCATATTAAAATAATCTTCAATCAATACTTTATGATATTGACAAGTAACATTATTATCTTCTTGTTGAAATATTTTTGCTATAGCATCATAGTCGACATATTTCCAACCATGTTTTTCTGTATCAAAATCAGGTTTCGAAAAAGAAAGTAGTATTTTCTTACATGCAGAGCTATTATTGAACTTGTTTAACTTCTTATTATATTTTTCCAGTTGATCTAAACGCGGCAAGCTTTTGACTTTGTTTTCAATAATAGCGACAATTTCTATAATTTTATTGTCATCCATTTTCAAGATAGCCAAATCAAAATGTTCCCATTCTCTTTTTACCGTAATAGGGCAGTCATATTCTATGCCCATTTTTTTCATCACATTTTTAAATATGTCAGGTTCCGCCATTTCTAGCCAATACAAAAAGTTGGTATGAAATAGTTCTTTAGATGCCAATGACAGCTGAAACATTGGTGATTTCTCTAATTTCTCTATTTTTTCTATTATACTCATAATGATCAATATTACTATTTGTTAAACATTTCAATTAGCCTCTCCCAAACCTTCACCATGGCCCAAGTGTCAAGCTCGCAATAGCGGAGCAGGGCTTCGCGGGCGGCTGCGGCTTCATCGGGTTGCATGTGCTGGATTTTGGGGAAGATGGTCATCGCGTCGCTGCCATTTTGGACGCCGCCGGTAAGGTTGTGGTAGTTAAGGCTTGGGTCATCGGGGAACAATGCCGGCAGTACGCTCTTGATACTAAACGAACCGCCCATTGCAGGCACATAATAGTAGCCGCTCTGGAATGGCGTGAGCAGGTCTTGGATATGCTCTTGGATGTTCATCAGATGAACGGCGAGGTCGGGAAACATCGCAGCCAATTCCTTGATGCGACCGCACTCGAAACCTTTGTTGTAGGCCAAGGTGCAGACGTTCATCGGGATATCCTTGCAAAGCTTTTCAGCCACGGCGCGACGCGGGTCAGTGCCGTCGCTGGGTGCCAGAAACTCCTTGTGTTGGTAGGGTGCAGTGGCACTCTCCTTGATGTGGAGCGAATACTGGAAGGTAATCTGTTGGTACGGCTTCTGTCCGTCAAATTGAGGGATGGCCTGCTGCAAGGTCTCAAAGTCAAGGAAATAGAGCGGATAGCTTAGATTGGAAAGGAACTCGCGGATGCCATTGACATTGATGTATTCCTTTTGTTTCAGCGTACATTCTACCTGCATCTGCTGCTTGTCGTTCAGCTTCTCTGAGCGCAATGCATCGAAAGTAATGCGTCCGGCATGATAGTGCTCCAGCTTTTTTGAGAAGTTCATACGATACAGGTCGAAGACGGTTGGCTCGTCCTGAGACACACCATGCTGACGTTTGCAGTAGTCAAAGAAAGCGCAGGTGTACGGTTTCATGCAGTGTTCGGAAAGGTCATAGTCTGGCTCGTCCTTCATGCCCAATATCTTCAAAGCTTGGTTGCTCTGTGCAGGCACTTTCAGGTATTCGTTCTCGACCAAGTCGTGCATGTCGATGATGACAAACAGGCTCTTGATATCCAGCTCGCCATGCCTTACATAACTGCTGTTGAGGCACACCAAATAAGTGTTGACGACCTTGACACCGCATTGTGTAAGCACCCATTTTTGATAGGCAATGTCGGGCGCATATTTCTCCAACTTCGTTTCCTCTCCGTCGCACTCTGGGAAGCTGCTGCTCTTCACCTCGTAGATGTCCCATCCGTCGCCGTTGCGGCGCAGGATGTCGACGGCGCAGTAATGGCCTTCAAGGGCGAAGGACGCTTCGCAGATATTGTCCACGCCTTGTTCCATGTACTGTTGCGTCAATTCGCACATCTTGTTCAAGTCGAGGCTACCGTCAGGGTTTTTGGTGGCCACATCGATGTATGTACCGAAGAGTTGCATGGCGAGGTCAGCCACCTCGTTGCCTTTTTCGAAGCGGGCCTGCTGGGCTGGGTCTTCTTTTGCTTCATCTGGTTTATTTACCTTCAGCCAGAGGTTCTTGGAGCATTGGCAGAAGGCCGTGTAGCGTGATTTTGAGAGTCCTTTTGTCATTATGTTTGTATTTTGTTTGAGAAGTATTATTCCTTAAACACAATTCTATCCGCTAATTGCAGGAAGTAGTCGTTCGACCAGACATCCAGTTCGTGAGGGTCGTTCTTGAGGAAAGGCCGCACATCGTTCTTGACGTCTTCAATGTTTGTGGTGGCAAGACGCTCTTTCAGGGCTGTCTTGAACTCCTCGATTGAAATATCTTTGCCATTGAACTCACGGATACGCTCTTGCAGATGCTTGAAATCAAGAGGCACCTGCCAACGCACATACCACTCGAAATCGTACCAGTCGCGCCCCTTCACACGCGACTTCCAATTGCGGAACACCAAGGCGTGCATCTTCCCTGCATAAAGATCAGGCAGTTGGAAACAACGCACCATGAAGGTATAAGGCAGTGTCAGTGCCTTTTGCTCTGTTTGGAACAACAAAGGCGGTTGGGTGTCGACTTCTATCTTCACCTTCACCATTTTCTCCGTCTGGAATGCCACATTATAAACATTCGTATTGTCCTTCAAGAAAGCGGAATCCACCCTACCGAATACTTTTTTGTCCTTCTTCTTGATTTCCACCTTGCGTCCCAAACTTTCGAATTCGTCGATAATCGGCTGGAAATAGTTTTCAAACAAAAACCCATCATCCGGTGTTAGCAGTGAGAAGTCCATATCCTCAGAGAAACGAGGCAGCTGATGGAACAGTCGCAGGCAAGTGCCACCATAGAAAGCAGCCTTGTCAAAGAACCCCCAACGATGCAGTCCTGCCAGTACCACCTGCTGAGTGATCTCATAGATGGCATTCTGCCTATCTTTGGTAGTATTGATTTGATAACGCTGTAGCGCCCTTTCAAATAAGTCGTTCATCTTTCCAAAATCTTTATCAGGTTGTTTATGGCTTGTTGTTTTTTGCTTACAGCGGCACATTGACGGAATATGTCTACGTTCATTTCCATAAAGGCATCCATATCCAATCGCAGGTCCTCTTCCAAAAAGACATAGGTGTCTTTGAGGAATCGCATCGGAAGCCTTGGGGTGGTGATGATATAGTCACATAAAGCCTTTTCAGGCATGGCAATCAGGTAGGAAACGCCTTCTTCCTCTCGTAGGGTAATGCCAATGGGATAATAGTCCTTGGCGCAATGATGATACTCAAACCGTCCTACTTCATTCTGAAATGAAACCGTCAGATGCGTCGTCATGGACTCCACCACCTCGACCCGCTCTGGTATCAGTCCATATTCACGCAGGGCCGTCAACATTGACACATACGACGGGCCATAAAGCACATTGCCTATCAGGTTCACCGACAGCAAAAGGCCGCTTTCCTTTGGAGACACGACATAAAGACCCCGCTTCAGGCGTATTATCCTGCCCGCCTTTTCGAGACTTGCCACCTTTCTGTTCGCCGATTTCACACCAGGATACAGCGAAGCGACAGCGGCAGTATTAACAGGGATGTTTTTTAAGACGGCCAACTCGTTCATATATATCCATTATTTTGATGGCAAAATTAGTAAATTTTTCAATAGAAAATAACATTTTTTGTAATTTTCTCTAAAAAAAGTTACTATTTCAATGCTATTTTGATCATGACCATTGATCATTGACCATGACCACTTTTACAGGAATGCTGACGATTCAGCTTCTGGGTAAAGTGGTCATAGTCATGGTCATAAGCCATAGTCACAACACAGTCAAATATACCATGGTTCTCATGCTTTTTGCACGGCCATTTCCTTCAACTTCTCCCACACCTTCACCATGGCCAGGGTGTCGAGCTCGCAGTATTCGAGCAGCGACTTGCGGTCGGCTTCGATCTCTGCAGCGGTCCTTCCGGGGCGGACGATTTGCGGATAAAGGTTCATGGCCTCGCCACCGTTGTGCACCGAGCCCTCGAGGTCGTCGTAGCTCAAGTCAGGCTGCAAGGCAGGCAGCACATGCTTGATGCTGAACGAGCCGTTCATCTCAGGCATATAGACCATCTTCTTGCGGAAAGGCTCGATCAGGTCGACGATATGGTTGGCGATGTCGAGCAGATGCTCGCGCAGGTCGGGAAAGACATCGGCCAACTCCTTGATTCGGCCGCACTCGAAGCCTTTGTTGTAGGCCGTAGTGCACACGCCCATGGGGATGTCGTGGCGCAGCTTCTCGGCCAAGGCACGGCGCGGGTCGTTCACCGAGTCGCCGAGGAAGTCCTCATGCTTCAGCTCGCCTCCCTCCTGCTCTATCCAGTGCAATGAATACTGGAAGGGGATCTGCTGGTAGGGTTTTGTGCCCTCAAACTCGGGGACGGCATACTGCATGGTCTCGAAGTCGAGGAAATAAAGCGGATAGCTGAGCTTGGTCAGGAACACACGGATCTCCTCGGGCGTGACGAGTTGCGTGTCGTTGAGGTAGGTGGCCACTTGCAGCTGCTGCACCTCGGAGAGTTTTTCGTTCACCAAGTCGGCGAAGCTGATCTTGCCCGCATTGTAGAGCTCGCATTTCTTCTGGAAGTTCATGCGGTAAAGGTCGAACACATTGGGCTTGGGTATGCCCTGGGTGCAGTATTCGAAGAAGGCACAAGGGTAAGGCTCGTGGCAGTGCAAGGCGATGGGCTCGGCGGGTTCGCCGCCGCTTAAGGCCTTCAGGGCCGCCGTCACGTTAAAAGGCACCTTGGGATACTCGTCGGCCACCAAGGCATCCATGTTCTTGATGTGGAACAGCTGCTGGATGTCGAGCTCCTTGCCGCGCACATAGAACTTGTTGAGCCTGACGAGGTAGGTGCCGTTCACCTTCAGGCCACATTGCTCGAGCAGCCAGCGCTGGTAGGCGATGTCGCGGGTGTAGACCAGCAAGTGCTTGGGTGTGTCTTCCTTCTCGCCTTTGTAGGTGCTGCTCTTCACCTCGTAGATGTCCCATCCGTCGCCGTTGCGGCGCAGGATGTCGACGGCGCAGTAGTGCCCGTCGCGGGCAAACGAGGCCTCGCAGATGTTCTCGGTGCCGTTGGCCATCTCCTGTTGGGTCTTGTCGACCATGGCGGTGAGGTCGAGGTTGCCTTCAGGGTTTGTGGTGGTCACATCGACATAGTCGCCGAAGAGTTGCATGGCGAGGTCGCCCACCATGTTGCCTCGCTCGAAGCGGGCTTCAAGCGCGGGGTCAACGGTTGCCTTTTCGGGTTCGAACACCTTCAGCCATAGGTTCTTTGGGCATTGGCAGAAGGCGGTGTAGCGTGATTTGGAGAGTCCTTTCATGTCATTTGCGGTTTTTCAACGGCAAAAATAGTGAACTTTTGAAAGAATTCAAAAAGAAAATCAATACATCCTCACCGTTTTGTTGTCCTCATCCGATTCCATGAGGCCGGCGATGTCAGGTTCGGTGGGGACGGCGCTGTTGAGGGCTACTGTCCATAGGTTGTTGTAGGATTCGATAGCCATGTCATCCCTGCTAGGGCAGGTGGGCAAAGGCATGGGATCTATGGCTATTGAAGCATCTTCACAGTTTTCGAGCGTCCCGACGATGTCGCGGAACGACCAATTGGCATATTGGCCCTCGCTATCAAGTCCCCGCATGACATGGAAATCGGTGCGGCCGAGGGTCTGTTTCAGTTTCTCGAAGCCTGTCTCCTGGTCTTGCACGATGTCGAGGACATCCACTTTGTTGATGGTCTCGAAGAGGGCTTTCAGGTCTGTCTTGGCCTTTTCGACGCCGTCGTAGTCGCCATCGTTACTGCTTTTGGCCAGTTCGTGGCACAGGCGGTTCGCTGTTTCCCAGATATAGTGGCCGAAGCCGTAGAGGGTGCGCAGCTTGAGGTAGTTCAACAGGATGTTTTTTGCCTTCTCCGACCCCCATTTTTCGGTGTCGGCAGGCAGGTGGTCATGAAAGATGGGCAGCACCTTCCCCATCATCTCTTGGATGGCGTCCGCACGGAGGACACTATCGTTGGCAGCTTTCCAGTAATCCAGATAGTCCATTTCCACGATTTCCTTGTAGGTGTAGGGCTTTCTCTTGCCCAGGTCATTTATAGTCAGCATATTTGAGTTGTTTTAGGGGTTTGCTTATATAATATAGTTATTGGGGGCGGGAAATTCAAAAATCAGAGGAAATAATTATGAAGTATTTTGCTTTTCAACTATTTCTTTAATTCTTCAACTCTTTTAACAAACGCTCCCTCCCTATCATTCATCGTTTTACGGAATTGTCTCCAATCGTCATCTACCTTCTCGTTACGTTTCTTTTTAACGTTATCGCCCTCTTTTTTTGGCGTGACATTATCCGCCACAACTAAACCTACTTTATAGAGATGACAGTCGGGACGGCCTTCAATAGTATAGTCCTTTACAACGAATGGCTCATCACCTACTGCAACAATCTCGCCAGTTTCCTCATCCTTTTTCTTTGCGACGGGATGGAAGAGAAATCCTTTTTTCGCCTCAAACCGATACATATACATAATGGTTTTGTAATAAACCGGAGCGGCTTTTTCGGCCGAGAGCTCGTCCTTTATCAATGGGATGTATTTGGCATCGGCCACAATCTTATTATCTACATCAAGATAGTCTGGGATGATCTTTTGGTATTTAGACGTGTCTTTCTCAAAAAGATGATAAGGACTGCTCTTGCGCGTATAGTGCTTCATGCCCGTTCCTTCAGCGAGCACCTGGGCGATGTATTCCTCCCACAGCCATGCTGCATCGATGAGGATGCCGTGAATCTTATCGCCGTTTTCGCCGTAACTCAGTTTCTCGTGGCGCAGGATGCGCAAGCAGAGTTTTTGCAAAGCGGCATATTTCGTGTAATAAGGATGAGAAACAGGTCGCAAGTTATCATTGATGACAGATTGCATCTGCCTCGGTTGAAATGAAGGTGTAGCTTGGATGATTTGCTGCACATAGCCCTCTGTGTCAGGGTCGTTATGTAGGACGGCTTTCCCGAAAGTCTTGCGACGGATGAACTCGATGGTATGCCTGATGAGTTGGGTGACAGGATTGTCGTAGCTGAATTCACGCGTACGGTAGGCGATCTTTCCGTTGGCGGGAATGTTGCGCCGTATGTGCCGGTTGATGTCGATCACACCACGCACATTGGCATCGTTGTACTCGTGATAGACGTATTTCTTGTACATGCCTTGCGACATGGCTTCTTTCAGCAGTTTTGGGAAAAAGAACAGCAGGAAGTCGAAGACCTGTGGCGCGTTGGAGCCCGCCGACGACGTAAACGAGAACGTGTTGATGGCCAACACCTTCTCCAGCATATAATAAAGGAAGAAGTCATCGCCTTTCCCATCTTTGTCGATTGAAGAGAATCGAGAATGAATGCGGATGTTTGTTCTTTTCTTCCCAATGAATCCTACCACATTGTTGGTAGTGACAGAGTCTATCTTATTGTCGTCTTTTTCGGTAATTCGGAAAATAAATTGTTCCTTCAATTCCTCATTGCCTTCATAAAACGAGTTGGGCCACACCATCACCGCATTCTCCTCCTCCTTCATCAGGTCGCCGATGGTATACGACGATAAAATCTTGAGAGAAGCATCATCACCAGATTTCTTTAAATCACGCGGTTTCCTTCCGAACGAATCTTTCATATCATCATACGGAGATAAGACATGCCAGGAATTGTCCCAAAGGTGAATTGTACTCATTTAACAATAGGTTATAAATCATTTCTTTTGGGGACTCATAATGCTCATTTATCGTATGCTTCTTTCAGGTCTTTCAAATATCCATCTATTTCCTTTTTTGGCAAGCCCCGGAAATACTCATAAAGCAGTCCTTTCAAATGATTATTCCACAATGCTTCAAAGGCTTTCTCTTGAGCTTTTTCACTATAGTTTTCAAACTTTTTAAAATAAGCTCCTCCTATCTGATAAGCAGAAGACAATCCGTATTTTTCTTTTACAATCTCTTTATTGAGGCTTTCCATCTTTTCTTGAAGCTTTTTAATTGTCTGTATATCTATATCTTTTATGGTGTAGAGCATATCTATACTTGCCTCAACATCATAAAAAGCGAAACGCCTCCTAAATGCAAAGTCCATGCTTTCAACACTTCTGTCAATATCATTCATTGTTCCTATCACATATACATTTTCAGGAACATAAAAACCATTTTTAAATGGATCATTAGTATCAGTTATTAATTTTTGATATTGTGTATCTACTTTCCCTTTTTCGCCACGATAACCTGGATCTATTGAGAAGAATAGTTCACCAAAAATCTTTGAGATTTCACCGCGGTTGATTTCATCAATAATAAAAACAAATGGTTCCAGTTGACAATTATCTATTTGCGTTTCTGATTCACTTTCTCTATTCTTTATCTCCAGTTTCTTTTCATTAATAGCATCCTTGCAAAAACTTTTGAAAATGCCATCCATTCTATCAAATACAATATAATTGTTATCAGAACCCCTTTTGGATCCTACAGCACTTTGGTTTACTTGGCTTTCGGTAACTGAACCTGTCGAATGGCTGGAGTCTATATTGTTATGAGCAGATTGGTCTTGCGAAAGTCGCGGTCTCAATCCTTCTACAAAATCCGTATAATCATAAGATGGATGGAACTGCACAAATTTACACTGCTTGTCAAACTTTGCTTTATCATTGGCACTTAAATTCTCAAAATCCGAATTGCCGGTGATCATAAATGCAGCTACTTTTTTTGCAAGATGAGTTTTTCCTGTTCCAGGAGCGCCTGTCAAGATAATGTTCTTATTGCATATTAGATTTGATTCAATTTCCACAAAATCCTTTCCTCTGAAAAACACCAGGATTTTCCATGGAAGGCTATGACAAGACTCTGACTTCTCATCTTTTTCATATTCATCATATTTTTCTTTTATTGTCAAAAACAAGAAATGGCTCTTTAAAAAAGGATTTTTTTCTCGTTGCACATTAGTATATTCATCCTCAGTAATAAGCTTATTGTTTTTTAGAAATCTAAGAAGATCATCCAAGTCAGACTCTGAAGCGATTGAACTTAAATAATCACGAAGAATAGAGGCGGCTAATTTCAGTGTAGCGGCATTGGGGGTAGAAGCACCTTCCTTTTGTATACTCGTTTTTATAAAGTCACTTAACTCTTCGTATTTTTTAATAATACCATCTTCAGCATCTTCCCTTTTCACAGCTTCATATAGTTCTTTCAATTTTCCTGTTAACTTAACCCAATTAGCTTTTATTTTCATCCGCTCTTCAATCCGAAAAGGGCGGTTTCGGATTGCAGCAATGACATTGGCAGTACCTATAAAAGCATCTATATCTCCATCATTTTCTGACTGTTTATTGTTATTAATTACCAGGTCATAGAAACGATCGTATTCCATGATCATTTTTGACTCTTCATTTTGTATTACCGGTACATTGTCAAATAGTTCTTTCCATTCCATAGTATTATCTTTTTTAAAATAACGATTATTTCTTTTTGCAACAAAACCCTTTGTCAATGAGTTTATTTCCTCTTCACCACCCCACTCGCTTCGCGGATGTAGACCCCATAGTCGGTGTAGACCTCGATGTCTTTTCCATTGGGGGCCAGGAGGAGGTCGAGGATGTGGTGGCCGTTGAACTCGGTAACACGACTCCATGAGTTGCTGCCCATAGTGGCGCGCTGCAACTGCCGGACATCGGCAGGATTAATGCGGTAGATGAAACCGCCTATCTTTACTGCTTGTGTCATGGTTCTATTTTACGAGACAAAAATAGAAACTTTTTAGGGGAATTTCAAAAAAAATCAGACGGAAATTCAATTTTCATTTTTCTGCTGCTGTGCGATTTGGCTGCGGCAAGCAGGGCTTCCTGGCTGGTGTATTGCTCGTAAAGCGTGCATTGCGTGACAATGCCTTGCGTCGAGCATCGCTCACCGTCAACCAACACCAATGCCCAGCCTTTGTCGTGGTCGGCGAACTCTTCTCCCACCAACGCGACACCTTCCGCCGTCTCAACCAACTCGTTTTTCTTCACTTTTTTGACTTTGAAAAACACTCTCGGCACGCCATGCTCCACTCGTTGCTCTGCCGTGTAAAGCCGCAACTCCATACCTTGGCGGATGTCATTTTTATCCAGGTTGGCGATGAGCGCCGCGACGCCGTCCACCTCGCCAAGATGTTGCCTTATGGTAAGCAGCTTGCCTTCGCTCACCGGAATATCGGGCATCAGAAACGAAGCATAACTAACCATAAAGCTTTTTTCGACAAAAACCGCTGGCAGCCTATTGGCAAGCGCCACAAAGCCGTTGTAGGACGACTGGTGTTCGGTGAACATCGTATCACAAAGCGACAATCCATGCCATAGTGCGATGGAATGCCTCATTCGCTGTCGTTGTACAAATTGTTTTAGGGTGCACCGACGCGGCTTTGAACTGTTGTGCGCAGACCGTACGACCAGTTTTCCTTGTTTCTCATAGACGGTCATTCCCGATTGTGGCATTCTCCCAATCAGCGATAAACCTTTGACTTGTCTTTTTCCCATGGCAGTTTCGTTTTAGTCAGATGGCAGCCTCAGAGTAACCTCGTAGTTGCGTCCTCTTTTACCCTATTCTTTCAGGTCTGTTATTCGTCTGTTATTCGATTTAATATCGAAGAACAATCGAATAACAATACAATAATAATAGAGCATTAAATATGTTTGATAAGGCGCAACTCCGAAGCAATTCCTTGCCTGCTTCTATGTTGTTGGATTGCAAATATAGATACTTTTGTCTGGAAATTCAAAAAACAAGCGAAAAAAAAGTGGAGCGGCTTCATGTGCCGCTTTCCATTTAGTCTATTCATCCGATGATGCTTTTTGTCGAAAAGTTTTAGAGTTTAAGCAGCTTGCGATATACCGCCAGTTTTTCTTTACAAACCTCTCTATCAGTCTCTGCTTCAAGTAATATTTTATAGACGGAGAGAATCAGGTTTTTTCTCCTGTCGAAGAACTCAAGCAATAGAGAGGTATCTTTGCTCTTTTCAATCAAGTTACACTCCTCAAACAATTCTATTTTATTGATTTTAAGAATCCTGTCGTCAAGGATGTCTTTTCGGAAAAAGAAAGGAGTTTCGCCAACTTGTTTGTAGCTGCAACGACCATTGACATCTTGTATCAAACCTTCTATCTCATCCGGCAATCCGTTTTCGACAACAGGTTCGTCATGATAAATCTGCACATTACAACGCATCAAAGCTTCATACGATTCATTGTCAATAGGTTTGACCATAAACTGCTCGCCAAGAATCGTGTTGATGTCTGGCAAACGGTCTGCTGACACGTCTTCTCTTATGAACACTCCGTCCATTTCTGTCTTCACGTTGCCTTTCTCTTTTTTTACCGAGACCAAAGGAGTTCCACCTCCTTTAAGAGAATAAATGCCACTAAAAGCCTTGGCAAGATCTTCTTTGGTCTTATGGCCTTTTTCCTTGAAATCCTTAATTGCAGCAGACAGTGCTAAACCAACCGTACCATAAACCTTTCCTGAATACATATAAAGATTGTCGAAAGGCAGGTATCTACAAAACCTATTATCTGAATCCCGCCATCCATTCGGGGAATAAACCAAATAGGGATTTGCACCTTTTTGTGGACCAACTATGCCACAACTTGCTACTTTTTTCAACAACGCCAAGGGTTTGATCCTATCGGCCAAGACCACAAGTGCCTGTTCCATCGCTTCAGTAGCATTGAACAAATGTCCCTTCGTTGCTACTGAATATAGAGGTTCGCCCAGTTTTGCCTCAATCGCTTTGTTTATGAGTCTACGGTTGATGGCATCTTCCATAAAAGAAAACACCAAGTCTTTTTCTTTGGTGCTTATTGCCATAATGGAAAGAGTGTTAGGCAATTTGGTATCGGCATCGGGCATGGCGGGAAGTTCAAGACAACTGACATATTCCTTCAACATAGCCTTTTTATCGGCGTCTAAGCTTTCGTCAGACATCAGCGGTTCTATGATATAGTCAAGGATATCTTGATAACAGATATGGATATAATGAGGACATTCGGGGCACATCTTCGAATCCAGTTCCAAATATCTATCCATGTCGCGAATGGGTTGCGGCGTCAGAAAAACAAACAGTTGGAAGGGACGTTTAAATCCACCATTACAACATGCTTTATAATAGCGAAGCGTCTGAGAATCAAACTCCAAACTATTTACCTTATTTTCAATGAACACCTCAAGAGAGTTTCTCCCTGCAACAGAATGGTTTAGTTTATACCTCAGATATATATCAATTCGGTCGTCTTTCTTCACAACGCCCTTATTACCTCCTCCGTATCTTTTTTGATAGTCCTTAACGGATAATTCACAAACTGATTTCTCACATTCAAACAAGACAGACCGAGTAAGTATCCCCTTTTTCAAATGCTCATTGACTTCAGCACCTTTTTCCTCTTTGGCGGACCTATAGAGAAGCAAATCCATGAAATGCATTAAAGACGACTCTCGAGAATCCCCCTTAAAGAAATCTCCGGAAAGAAGTTCTGAAACAAAACGGCTGTGCACTCCTTCATTTCTTGCTTTTCCAATTATGCCAAAAAAATTAGTTCTGCCAATGTATCCAAGTAGCTCAGCGTTATTCAAGATGTTCCTATTGAACATTGTCAACAACTCCTCTGCCGACAACACTCTTTCCTTGCCTTTTTGATTTGACAATACGTCATACAAAGAATTCATAACCATTAACATTTAATATTAGACCTTGCAAATATAGAAACTTTTGTCAGGAAATTCGAAAAACAAGCGAAAAAAGTGGAGCGACTTCGGCGCCACTCCACTTGTGACAGTTTAAAAACCAATCCTCTTTCGCGCAACGCCATTGTTCAACTGCTCACAGCGGCAATAACTATCAAGCACAGGCAGCATCTCGTCAGCGGTGCCATAGAGGATGCTGTTGATGGCGTGCTTGCGGGCCACGTTCTCGATTTGGCCACCGCTGAAGTCGAAGTGCTCGGCCAAGATGGCAGCATCGCTGGCGTTCAACTCGGGAATCATCTGCTGCCAGATCTTGCAGCGCACCGTGGCATCGGGCTTGTCGAACCTGATTTTGTAGAGGAATCGACGCTCAAAGGCGCTGTCGAGGTTCTCGGTGAGGTTGGTGGTGGCAATCATGATGCCGTCCAAGGTCTCCATCTCCTGCAGGATGATGTTCTGGATGGTGTTCTCCATCTTGTCCACCGCGTCTTCGGCACCAGCCTTGCGGATGCCAATGATGGCGTCGGCCTCGTTGAAGAGCAGTATTGGGGCTTTCTCGGCACGCTGCACGAGGCTGCGGTAACGGTCGAACAAGGCCTTGATGTTCTTCTCCGAGTCACCCACCCACTTGCTCTTGATGCTCGGCACATCGACAGTCATGATGGAACGCCCCGTAAGGCGGGCCAGCTGATAGACGGTCTCGGTCTTTCCCGTGCCTGGACCGCCATGGAACAGGCAGGCGAAGCCCTGTCGGAAACCGCGCTGCTGCATGCGCTCACGAATCTTGGTATATTGCTCCGGCTCAAAGAAACGGTTGAGTTCATCCACCTGATGCTGAACGGTATCGGTGTAGAACATGGTCTTGGGCATGAGTTGGTCAGGTTCAATCACATCGGCGAGATGTTCCTCCGTGGTAGTGTCGATTTTCAGCTCGGCAAGCAAATCGCGCTTGGCTTCCTCAGTCAGTTTGAATTGCGTGTTGTTGACGATGCCATCCTCGCAGCGGAACTCGATAAGTTTGGCCATTTGAAGCGTGTGACTGTCGCTGCGCAAAGCGGCCTTGGCGTTGTTGAAGTCGGCACCATTGTTGAAGACGTCCTCCATTTGTCCGAAACGGATGTCATCGTCGCACTTGCAGATCAGATAGTAGCAAAACAACACGAGGAGCAATTCATCGGTCTCCTGAAGATGCAGCCGCTTCACCTTTTGGCCGAAGGCCACCTGCGGGTTGTCGTCAAACAGCTTGTTCATTTCTTCGTAAAGCTCGTGGGGACTGATGGCATTGTCATCGAGGTCGTTGAACCATTGTTCCAACACCTCGAACATGCCGGCACAGTCAAGGCCTTTGTGGACGGGCAGCTGATACACTTCGTTGTGCTTCAGGCAACGGATGACAGCGGTGGGCACGTCGAAGTCATCCTCATCCTTCACGTCACGGAAACGAAGCAGGCGGCGGTGCACCAAAGCGTCGATATCATTAGCGAAAGCCAGTACAGCGATATTGCTGAGGTCAAGATGGCGGGCCAAGTCACGGTAGTCCACGCGGTTGGGACCTTCGTCCATGCAGATGGCAAAGATGACGGCTTGCCGCTCGCTGATGCCGTACTGCTCGGCGAGGAACTTGATTTCGGCTTCTGAGGCTTTCAAGAAGTCGGTGCTCATCTTGGAGTCCTTAGAGCTTTCGGCCACAGTCTCGATGGCCTGAAGGAGAGTAAGGTTTTGCTTTTTACGGGTCATGGTGGTGGCGTTTTTCTTTTCCATAGGTATCCTTAAGTTTAGTGGTTTAGGATACTTATAGTAACTTTTTGCCGAAAATTTAAAAAAAGCAGAAACTTTTTTTCAGGAGTGCTCCTCAATACTTCACATACTGCTCCAACAAAGGGTTCACCTCCCCTTCTTCCTTGAGCAATGCCTCCAGCTGCGCCCAATTCTTGATCATGCCGCGCTTCTCGCGCTGGTTGAAGATGCGCTTTACCTGCTCGTAGCTGAGATAAGGATGATGCACCAAGGTCTTGAAATCGGCGCGGTTGACATCGACTTTCCGAATCTCAATGGCACCTAAATTAATATAAGGTTGAATGGCGGTAAAACGCGCATCGTCCATGCCTTTTACATCGCGGAGTTGCTCCTTGTCGACGAAACCGCCCAACTTCTCGCGGAACTCGATAATGCGCACTGCCGTGTAAGGGCCTATCTGCGGCAACTCCACCAAGGTGGTCGAGTCTACCGTATTCAAGTCGACGATGGGAATGGCTTTCTTTTCTGGCTTGGGTTTCTCTTCATAAGACGGTTTCTCCTGCTTTTTGGATGAAGGTTTGCTGCTTGCACCACGCAACACTTCAGGCAACACAATGAAAGGTTCCAGCTGCGCAAACTCCTCCTCGCTGATGGTGTAAAGCTTGCCCAAGTCGTTTTTCGAATAAAACTTGCCGCCTTTGGCCTTGTAGTTCATGATGTTGCGTACCTGGCGGTCGGTGAGACCCATTTGCAGCCATTCTTCTTCCGTGATAGTATTGGGGTTGAAGGGAAACGGATGCAGTTCCGCCACCTCTTGAGGCTTCTCGGCTTGTTGCTGTTGTTGCTGCTC
>JAEEGG010013411.1_pt1 | contig 17528 bp, 15 predicted proteins | sample 9134161 | NCBI WGS metagenome assembly JAEEGG01 (sample SAMN16246543, study PRJNA631951) | gut metagenome | biome: gut microbiome; feature: rumen; material: CR-attached | host: Bos | place: Iran: Karaj | collected 2018-10 | reverse complement strand
TCTGCCTCCTTCATGGCCTGCATATTACGTTGAGCAATCTGAGCCTTGCGATCAAGGATGTCTATGTCATCAAATTTGTCTTGACGCTGCATCTGCCAGTCGAACTGCTGTCGCTGTTGGCGTAGTTGCTCATCGCGCTGACGCTGCTCCCAATCGGCTTCGCGTTGACGCTCCTGTTGTTGCCATGCAGTTTCGCGCCGACGTTCCTCCTGTTGCCACTCGTAATCATCGGTGCGGATGCGTTTCTGCCAGTCGTACTCGTCCTGCTGCTGGGTGCGACCCCACTGACGATTGTACTCCTGCTCCTCATGCATCCACTCGCGTTCGCGCTGTTCATCCTCGATACCCCAGTTGCGACGGCGCTGCAGGTCTTCGCGTTCCCAGTCGTGGTCTTGCTGCTGGTCATCGTGGGCCTGTTTTTCATCATCGAGCGCCCATTGTGCCTGCAGACGTGCATGGTCCACACTCTGCTGGTGCTGGATACGCATAATCTCAGTAACGGAATCACGCTCTATCTTGTTATGCAGGAGTGCATCCTCGAGAGCGGCCATCTCGTCGTCTTTGACCAGACGACTCTTCTTGATATCGAGCAAAGCCTCGTACTCCTCTTCCTGGCTCTTGGCTTCACGCAAACGCTTCTGGGCGTTGAGCATAAGCACGAACTGCTCCATCTCGTCGTCGTGCAGCAGTTTGTCCTTGTTGAGTTGCTGCAGAGCATAGCGCAGTTCTTCTTCACTTGTAGCCTTATCGATAGTTTGTTTATTGGTCTCAGAAGCCAATCGGTTACGGAACTCACCCGTGCGTTGCAAATACTCTAACTCTTTTTCCGAGCAGAACAGTTCGCGCTCTACCTGGCGGAAACGCTCAAAGTCGGCTGAACGGTCAGTTACTTGCAAGACTTGTGTACACTGAATACCAAACACCTGTTGATTAATAGCCTGTTGGATACGAGCCTTCAGGTTGTTCACAATAGGTTCAGGCAGTCCTTCCTGCTGGTAGTCCAGATTACGAAGCATTTGGGTTACGGTATTCTGAACTGCAGGCATGAGCATCTGCTGCACTTGGTTGGTGGTCACGCTGGCGCGGTCAGCCAAGTAGTTGCGCAGGAAATCATTGATGTTGTTAATCTGCATCTGCAACGACACGCCAATCTCCACGTCAACCAGTTTTGTAGGAATCTTGAAAGGCATGAAGTCGATGCCGCCGTCTGCGTTCTGCAGACCGCCAAAAGTCAATGTGATAACACGGTCGCTGACCAAATAGACACGGATGAGTTTGGGCTGGTTCTTCTCTTTAAGCTTCTTCTCTACCTTTTCCTTACGAGCTTGGCGTTTTTGGTCTGACTCACCCTTTTTATTCCCGAAGAAGAAACGACGAACGGTATTTAGGCCAACACCTATCGTGCCAAAGAGACCACGGTCCATGAATGTCTCCTGTTTTTTCTTTTCCTCGGCTATAACATTTTTTTCTATTTCTTCACGCTCAGCCTTCTTTTCTGCATCACTCTTTACAGGGAAAGTATAGGCACCGCCAGAGAGAGAGCCCACAAGATCACCATCGACATAGACCAAAGCCGTGCAACCTTCTTGGATTATCACGCCTTTCATGGCTTCTATCTCATTGAACTCGCTTTCTGTAACCCTACGTGTAATCTGACCAGGCTGGATGTTCCAGATTGCTCGGCCACGTACCACGTCAATACCATCAATGGCTTCTTGGTTACGACGGTCACGAGCACGTTCTGCTTCCTGTTCGGCTGCACGCTGTGCGCGTTCGGCAGCCTGCTGACCTTGCTGCGCCTGTTGTATTTGTCCTAGGTCGTCACGTGCCTGTTGGCGGACAGCCTGTTGCTGTTCACGTTCAATATCACGATTCAAAGCTCCACCTGTTACGGCGTTAGCCACTGCACGTACGCCATCGGTAAACCAGCCTTTCTCACCAGGCTGTACCTGAGGCTGCTGAGAAGTTACTCCTACGGGTGTTCCGCACTTCATACAGAACTTCTTTCCAGGAATCAACGGATTTCCGCATTTGGCACATACTGCAGGCGTATCCAACTGCTTGGCTGCCGGTTGAGATTGAGGGTTGGCACTAACAGGTGTTCCGCACTTCATGCAAAACTTCTGCCCTTCTTTCAATTCGTTACCACATTTAATACATTTCATATTCTTATTATTTTAGAGTTCTTCAAATATTTATAAATTTAAGTTGTCGAAAGGTTTTTAAGTCTACATTATCGTGTTGAGTCTTCTCGACTTAGCTTAAATATTCTTTCGCCGATTTCTCTTTGAAAGCGTCTCCTTCGTCGCCGAGCGCTGGAATACCCGTGAATATAAGTAGCTCTTCTCAATGTCGTCGACATGATATTTACAAACGACGTCACAAATTTAAGCTTTTTTTTCGGAAGTTGCAACATTGTGAGCTGATTTTTTACTTTTTTCGGACAAATTTACTCTGAAAAGAGCATTTTTGCAAGTCCTTTTTTGTCCTTTTAGCCTTAGCCCTTGCAGATTTGATGGTTTCTTTGTAATTTCGCACCATGAAAGAGATAATACTGAAGCAGGAGGTGGAACGAATGTTTGGTCGTCAGTTGACAGAGGCACGTGACTTTGAGCAGCTGAGCCACCTATTATTATTACATACGCATGAGAGATTATCACCTACGACGTTGAAACGCTTTTGGGGATATCTTAAGAACGAGGAAGTGCAGACCAGGCCGCATACATTGGATGTGCTGGCATGGTTTGTAGGCTATAAGGGCTATGAGGACTTTTGCGCTCAGGCAGAACGATTAGATGAAGTGCAAAGGTAGTAAAATTATCCGAAGCATAAGAACAATCAAGCATATTATTTCGTAGAAGGCCATAGCCACATGTACATTCAAGGCAGTCAGGGAAATCGTCGTTTGAAGGACGTTGAGGCAATAAATGTGCGAAAAAGTCGTTTTATCTATGATATGATAAGACGACTTTGTTTTTTGACTCTTACGATAGCTGTCCTGTTGGCGGCGTGTACTGACAATGACTCGTTCAGCACGGCTCCTGGCAACCGGTTGACGTTCTCGACGGACACGGTCAAGTTTGACACGCTTTTCAGCACGGTGCCATCCGTGACTGAGACCTTCTGGGTACATAATGAGTCGTCAGACGGCATCAGGATACAGTCCGTCCGTCTGGAGCGTACTACCCAGTCGGGCTACCGCGTCAATGTGGACGGCACCTATCTTGACCCTGTCGGTACTGACTTTGAGGTGCGCAAGGGCGACAGCATCCTGGTTTTCGTGGAGGTCACCACGCACGAGAACCATGCCAAGGAGCCGCAGTTGGTTGAGGACAACCTGCTGTTTACCCTTGAGAACGGCGCGCAGCAGAAGGTGAACTTGCGGACTTACAGTTGGGATGCGCTGAAACTCACGGATCTGGTGGTGAGCCGCGATACGACCATCGAGTCGGACAAGCCCGTAGTGGTGTATGGCAGCGGCATCCGCGTCGACAGTGCGGCCACGCTGACGCTGCGCAACACGACGCTCTATTTCCACGACGGCGCGGGCATGGACGTATGCGGACAGTTGGTAGCTGAGAACTGCGTGTTCCGTGGTGACCGTCTGGACCACATGTTCGACTACTTGCCCTACGACCGCATCAGCGGCCAATGGCGAGGTATTAGCATCACTTCGTCGTCGAGCTATAACATATTGAATAATTGTGAGATACGGAATGCATGGGATGCGCTTGACTGCGACAGCACAGCCATTCAGATGGTAGGAACCATCGTGCATAACAATCGTGGGGTGGGGCTGTCGGCCCGCAACTCTCAGGTGGCACTCAGCTACTGCCAGTTTACCAATACCCTTGGCGACTGTCTGGCGTTGAAGGGTTGTGAGGCTGTGGTGGACCATTGCACCCTGGGGCAGTTCTATCCTTTCTCGGCCGACCGTGGTGCCGCGTTCCGTTTCACCAATACCAATATGCCGATGCTCCTGCTGTGTACCAATACTCTTGTTACTGGCTATGCCGACGATGTGGTGATGGGCGAGATGCAGGATACAACTGTCGTCTTCGACTACCGTTTTGCTGACTGCATCCTGCGCACGGACTCCGTAGCCGACAAGGAGCGCTTTGAGCGCATTATCTGGGAGACGCCCAAGGACTCTGTTCAGGGGAAGCAGCACTTCAAGACCATTGACGAGGAAAACCTCTACTACGACTTCACCATTGACAGCATCTCGCCAGCTTTTAAGCTCGGCATCGGGCGTATCATCACCGACTGACGCGAGGCCTCTCCCTACTTTTTGATGCCCTTCATCGACAGCGAGATGCGCTGACGGCGCAGGTCGACACCAATGACGCGCACACGGACATGCTGGTGCAGGCGCACTACCTGTGTGGGGTCGCTGACGTAGCGGTCGGCGAGTTGTGAGACGTGGACGAGGCCGTCCTGATGGACACCGATGTCGACAAAGGCTCCGAAGTTGGTGATATTGGTGACGATGCCGGGCAGTTCCATACCTTCGCGCAAATCGTCGATGGTCGCTACAGAGGCGTCGAAGTCGAATTCCTCTATCTGCTCACGCGGGTCACGACCGGGTTTTTCCAGTTCTTTCATGATGTCGGCCAATGTCGGCAAACCCACATCGTTGGTCACATAGCGGCTGATGTCTATTTTCTCACGCGTACCTTTATTATGTATCAGGTCGTTGACCGTACATTGGCAGTCGCGGGCCATCTGTTCGACAATGTGGTAGCTCTCGGGGTGGACGGCACTGTTGTCGAGCGGGTTCTTGGCATCGGGGATGCGCAGGAAACCGGCACACTGCTGATAGGCAACAGGTCCTAAGCGCGCCACTTTCTTCAGCTGGGCGCGGCTGGTGAAGGCACCGTTGGCACGACGGTAGTCGACGATGTTCTGTGCCAATACGGGGCCCAGTCCGCTGACGTAGGTCAGCAGGTGCTGCGACGCGGTGTTCAGGTTGACGCCCACCAGGTTGACGCAGCTCTCGACGGTCTGGTCTAGCGAGTGCTTGAGTTGCGTTTGGTCGACGTCGTGCTGGTATTGTCCTACGCCGATGCTCTTCGGGTCAATCTTCACCAGCTCTGCCAGCGGGTCCATCAGGCGGCGGGCTATGGAGACGGCACCACGGACGGTGACGTCCTCGTCGGGGAACTCGTCGCGGGCAACCTTTGAGGCTGAGTAGACAGAGGCGCCGTCCTCGCTGACGACGAAGACTGATGGCTTTCCGGAGGTTCCGCAGAGACTTTCTTCCACAAACTCCTTTGTCTCGCGGCTGGCGGTGCCGTTGCCGATGGCGATGGCTTCTATCTGGTAGTCGGCAATCATCTGCTGGACGTGGATGCTGGCCTGCATACGGTGGTTGACGGGCGGGTGCGGGAAGATGGCCTCGTGGTGCAACAGGTTGCCCTGGGCGTCGAGGCATACCACCTTGCAGCCGGTACGGAAGCCAGGGTCTATGCCCATGACGCGCTTCTGACCGAGTGGGGCAGAGAGCAGTAGCTGGCGCAGGTTCTCGGCGAAGACGCGGATGGCCTCCTCGTCGGCACGCTCTTTGCTGAGGTTCATGAACTCCGTTTCTATCGATGGCAGTAGCAGACGCTTGTAGCCATCCTCGACGGCCTCTGCCACTAATCGCTGGCAGGCACCATTACCACGTACATAGTTTCTTTGCAGACGGTTGACGGCTTCCTCGTCGTCGATGGTCAGGTTCAGGCGCAGGATGCCCTCTTCGGCACCGCGCCGCATGGCCAGCAGGCGGTGGCTGGAACAGCGCTTCAGAGGCTCCTCCCACTCAAAGTAGTCGCTGTATTTCTGAGCCTCGTCTGAGTCTTTCTTGGCCTTAACCACCTTGGACACGATGAAGGCTTCGCGGCGGAAGGCCGAGCGGATCTGGTTGCGGCTACGCTCGTCCTCGCTGACCATCTCGGCGATGATGTCCTGGGCACCCTTTAAGGCGGTGGCGATGTCAGAAACATCGCCCACAACAAAACGTTGGGCTGCGCGTTTGGGGTCGTTCTCGCGCTGCATCAAGAGTATTGTGGCCAACGGCTCCAGTCCCTGTTCGCGGGCAACCTGAGCGCGGGTGCGGCGCTTGGGCTTGTAGGGCAGGTAAAGGTCTTCCAGCGTGGTAGACTCCCAGCAGTCATCGATTCGCTTCTGCAGGTCGGGGGTCATCTTGCCGGCTTCTATGATGGTTTTGACGATGGTGTCCTTACGCTTGGCTATCTCCTGCAGGCGTTCGCTGCGGTTGCTGATGGCTGTAATCTGCACCTCGTCGAGTCCGCCCGTGCGCTCCTTGCGGTAGCGTGAGATGAAAGGGATGGTGCAGCCCTCGCTGAGCAGCTTGAGCGTGTTCTCAACAGCCTGTGCAGCAAGGTGCAGTTCCGAGGCTATCAGTTGGGTAAATATCTTGATGTGTTCCATTCAATTTTCTAATATTTGCTTTCGTGCTTGATGTTGCGAATGTGCAGAAGAATGCCCGCCACGATGAGCAGTAGTCCTGTCAGCAGCAGCGAGTTATGGCTGGAGAGCGCGTTGATGCGCGTCAAAATCAGCGTGATAGTACCTAATATAATAAGGAATATGCCAAGATATGGGGTGTATTTCTTCATAAAATAGTTAAATTTTGTGCAAAACTACGAAATAATTATGAATTATGCATGATGAATTATGAATAATTTCGTACCTTTGCAGCCGCAATTTGCAAAAATAACATTAATTAATTATTTAAGTAGTATGAATCAATACGAAACCGTTTTCATTTTGACTCCCGTTTTGTCTGATGAACAGATGAAGGAAACGGTCGCTAAATTCAAGAAGGTGCTCACCGATAAGGGTGCAGAGATTCTGAGTGAAGAGACCTGGGGACTGAAGAAGATGGCTTATGCTATCCAGAAGAAATCTACAGGTTTCTACTGCCTCGTAGAGTTCAAGGCTGAGCCATCAGTAGTGAAGGTGCTGGAGACTGCTTTCCGTCGTGACGAGAAAGTCATCCGTTTCCAGACTGTTAAGCTTGACAAGTATGCCATTGAGTATGCTGAGAAGCGTCGTAACAAACTTGCTAATAAAGAGGAGGCTTAAACTATGGCACAAGAATCAGAAATCCGCTATTTGAATGCTCCTTCGAGTGACACGAAGAAGAAGAAGTACTGCCGCTTCAAGAAGAGTGGTATCAAGTACATTGACTACAAGGATCCCGAGTTCCTGAAGAAGTTCCTGAACGAGCAGGGTAAGATTCTGCCCCGCCGTATCACTGGTACCTCTCTGAAGTATCAGCGCCGTGTGGCTCAGGCCGTCAAGCGTGCCCGCCAGATCGCTCTGCTGCCTTACGTAACTGACATGATGAAATAATAAGGAGGAGGACGACAATATGGAAATTATACTGAAAGAAGATATTATCGGTCTGGGATATAAGAACGATATCGTTAACGTGAAGTCAGGCTATGGCCGTAACTACCTCATCCCTCAGGGTAAGGGTGTTATTGCTTCTCCCATGGCTAAGAAGATTCTCGCCGAGAACCTGAAGCAGCAGGCTCACAAGCTGGCTGCCCTGAAGGAGGCTGCCGAGAAGAAGGCTGAGGCCATCAAGGATGTTGCCCTGACCATTGCAGCCAAGGTTAGCACTACCGGCCAGCTCTATGGTTCAGTAGGTGTCAATCAGGTGGCTGAGGAGCTGAAGAAGCTGGGTCATGAGATTGATCGCAAGATTATCACCATGAAGGATGCCAAGACCATTGGCGACTTCGCTGCCCTGGTTCACTTCCACAAGGAGGTAACTGTCGAGATTCCCGTGAAGGTTGTTGCCGAGAACGCTGCTGAGCTGAAGGCTGCTGCTGAGGAAGAGGCTGCCATCAAGGCTGCTGCCGAGGCAAAGGCTGCCGCTGCTGCTGCCGCCGCCGAGGAGGCTGAGGCTCCCGCTGAGGAAGAAGAGGCTGCTGCTCCTGTTGAAGAGTAATTTAACGCTGTAAAGCAAATCATAGCTTGTTATAAAGCTGTTAAATCCCGGTTGCTCAAGGCAATCGGGATTTTTCATGCTGTATGGTTCTACGAGCTCTGCTCGCTTTGACCTTCAGGTCAAAGAATGGACAAAAAAAACCGCCGGACCTAAGTCCGGCGGCAATTCTCTCAATTCGTTCGAGCTAATTACTTAACGCTATCAGCAGCAACTGTGTCAGCAGCAACAGTGTCAGCGGCAACGGTGTCAGCGCTATCAACTACTGCGATAGAATCTGAATCAACAGCGGCCTCAGCCTGAGCGGTCTTGTTACCACAAGAAGCAAACGAAATAGCTGCAACAGCTACGAACATAAATACTAATTTCTTCATTTTTTCTAAGCTTTTAAATCTGTAAAACAATCATTTGTTTATTAAAACGCTGCAAAGGTAGCTATTTTTTTGATACGTTGTACTTTTTTTTGTGATTTTTTTTAGTCCTTTTTTGTAACTTTTTTGCAAGTGTCTATAAATCAACGTATTGCGAAATGTTAAAATTCGTGCAAAAATGACACTTAACTGAATTTTTGCTAAAAAACCGTTTAAAAGGTGTTTTTACTTTTGGTTTTTTGCTCAGTTAGTCGTAACTTTGTACCCATTAACAAGACACTCGATATTATATATGATAGATACATCAGCTTTTCAAGGTAAAAAAGCCGCATATTTTACGCTGGGCTGCAAACTGAACTTCTCGGAAACTTCCACTTTTGGCAAAATGCTCAGCGAACTGGGTGTTCAGACGGCCAAAAAGGGAGAGCAAGCTGATATCTGCCTCATCAATACCTGTTCGGTGACGGAGGTTGCCGACCACAAGTGCCGACAGGCCATCCATCGCTTAGTTCGACAGAATCCTGGTGCCTTTGTGGTGGTGACGGGATGCTATGCCCAGTTGGAACCAGAGCGTATTGCCAAGATAGAGGGTGTGGACCTTGTGTTAGGCTCCAATGAGAAGGCGAACCTGGTGCAGTTCCTGTCGGAGGGGTTTGTCAGTCGAGGCTCAGCCTCGACCTGCGAGACAGCAGGAGAAGGGGCATCATACCTGACACAGAAGACGAAGGACATCAAGAGCTTCGCACCCAGCTGTTCGCGTGGCAACCGTACGCGCTATTTCCTGAAAGTACAGGATGGCTGCGACTATTTCTGTACCTATTGTACTATTCCGTACGCCCGTGGATTCAGCCGCAATCCCAGCATAGCCTCGCTGGTGGCGCAGGCAGAGGAGGCCGTCCGTGAAGGCGGCAAGGAGATTGTACTGACGGGGGTTAACATTGGCGACTTCGGCAAGACGACAGGAGAGTCGTTTCTGGACCTGGTGAAGGCGTTGGATGCCGTAGAGGGCGTTAAGCGCTATCGCATCAGCAGCCTGGAACCTGACCTCCTCAGCGATGAACTCATCGACTTCTGTGCGGGCAGCCGTGCCTTTATGCCCCATTTCCATATTCCCCTGCAGAGTGGCAGCGACACTGTGCTGCGGCTCATGCATCGCCACTATGACCGTCAGCTCTTTGCCGACAAGATTCACCGTATCAAGGCAGTCATGCCAGATGCCTTCATCGGCGTCGACGTGATGGTGGGGTGCCGTGGTGAGACACCTGAATGCTTTGAGGAAACATTCGACTTTCTGAACGCCCTTGACGTCACCCAGCTGCACGTTTTCCCATATTCCGAACGTCCTGGTACTGCCGCCCTGAAGATTCCCTATGTTGTGAGCGATGCCGACAAGCATGCCCGCAGCCAGCGCCTGCTGGCGCTGTCGGACGAGAAGACGCAGGCCTTCTATGCCCGTCATATCGGACAGACGGCTGAGGTGCTCTTTGAAAAGGCTCCTCGCGGCAAGGCCATGCATGGGTTTACGAAGAACTACATCCGCGTAGAGCTTCCGCCAGCCGAGGCTCGTGAGGAATATGACAATAATCTGATGACCGTCCGTCTGGGTGACTTTAATCATGATAAGACGTCGTTGACAGTTCACCAATTATAGTTTACAGTTAAATGGATAAGGTTGCAATCGTCATATTGAATTGGAATGGAGCGAAGATGCTGTCGCAGTATCTTCCTACGGTGTTGAATTATTCACGCAACGAGGCTACGGTTTATGTCGCTGACAATGCCTCGACGGATGATTCGCTGGAGCTGTTGCGGAACGAGTTTCCGGAAGTCCGGCTGATAGTGCTGGACAGGAACTGGGGCTTTGCAGAGGGCTATAACAAGGCGCTGAGAGAAGTGGATGCCGAGTATTACCTGTTGCTGAACTCCGACATCGAGGTGACACACCACTGGCTGACGCCTATGATAGAGTTTATGGATGTTCATCCTGAGGTGGCTGCCTGTCAGCCTAAGTTGCTCTCTATATATAATAAGGATATGTTTGAGTATGCCGGGGCGAGTGGGGGCTACCTTGACCGCTATGGCTATCCTTTCTGTCGTGGACGCATCTTTGATACCTTGGAAGAGGACAACGGCCAGTATGATACGCCTGCTGAGATACTCTGGGCTACTGGTGCTGCTCTCATGGTACGTTCTAAGGATTATTGGGAGGCCGGCGCGCTTGATGGCCGATTCTTTGCACATAACGAAGAGATAGACCTTTGTTGGCGCTTGCGCATCCGTGGCCGTAAACTGTATTGTCTGCCAGACAGCTACGTTTATCATGTAGGAGGTGGAACGTTGCCCAAGGGCAATCCCATGAAGACCTTCCTCAATTTCCGCAATAACCTGACGATGCTCTACAAGTGTCTGCCAGATAGTGAACTGCACCGTGTCATGCGCTGGCGCTGGTTTCTTGACTACGTAGCAGCTTGGGAGACGCTCATCGTGAATCGTAACTTGGGTGATTTCAAGGCTATCTACAGGGCTCGCCGTGCTTTCAAGAGATGGAAGAAAGACTTTGAAGCCGATCGTCAGCAGATTCAGGCTACACGGGTGGCAGAAAAAATACCAGAGCAACGACCGTTCTCATTGCTCTGGCAGTATTACGTGAAAGGGCATAAGCATTTCAGCGCGCTTCCCTGACGGCTACTATTGCTCTTCCTTGATAGCTACTTTGACGGGCCGCTCCACTTCACGCTTCCACGCCTTCAGGTAGTCAAACCACTCTTGGGCCGAGTGATAGCCGAAAGTCTCGTTAGCTGAGGTGTAGGTCACCTTGTACGCCATGCTGTTGCCATCGACTTTCAGGACGTAAGTGTAGTTGTCCTTATTAGCAGGTTCCTCGCTGGCAATGTTCTTCTGAGGTACCCATACGGCCAGACCTACCGTTTCGCGCTTCCACTTCAGGGTGTCTGTCGACGGATAGTCCGTACCCCAGCAAGCACGCAGTCCCTGTTTGTCGCTGAACTCTTCAGAACCCTTGACATTGATAATGCCGGTCGAGAAACGATAGCCGGTGACGTCTTTATTGAAGAATACGTCTACGTCAGTATCACGATGGCCAGCGTATTGCGTGTAACGCAAGGTCATGTTCAGCGGGGTGGGGGCAGTATTCCCAGGAGCTGGAGCCTGCCATCCGCGATCTGCCAGTTCCACGATGGTGCGCAAGGGACCATAGGAGATGATGCGTTGTGTACGGCTGCGTAATGGTTCGACATGCGTCGGCTCCTTACCGTTCCACCCGCGGAAGGCACCAAGGCCGAACGTCTGACCGACCCACAGCACGTCGTCGCCATAGCCTTGCTGCTTTTGCTCGTCCGTCGTATAGAACTGTGTTTCTTTGAGTTCCAGCTGTTTCTTAAACTTGCCATAGAGGTCCAGCGTCTGACGGGCATCGAAGTAGATGCGGATGCCGTTGAGTTCGCTCTCGAAATCGACGCCGTGGTGGTGCTGCAGGTTATAAGTGTAGGCTGCATCACCGCGAGCCGTGATGGCTTCGATGTAGTTGTTCTGCTGGTGCTTCTTCAAGGTCTTGTCCTTGGTGTTGGCCATCACCATCTCCGCATAGACGCGGGCGGGGTAGTGACGCGGCTCACCCATGTCGGAAAGAGAAACCGTAAACACTTTTGTCTCCTTTTTCCCCATGTCTGTGAGGAAGCATAGCTCGTCGAAGGTTTCGTCCTGATTCAGGTCGTCCAGCTGACAGGGTACTTCCTGGCCGTTGCTCGTAACCAGTGCTGAGCGAATGTCACTATAGGGTGAGAGGCTGATGACCACAGGGACATCGGTGCGTGCCACGTTGAGAGAATTGCTGACTGTAACGGTGATGATACGATTGGCCATCATGGCACCACTGATGGCTGTCAGTAAGAGTAGGGTGAATGTTTTCTTCATAATTCTTGGTAGTTTGTTTTCTGCAAATTTCACACAAATAAACGAATACAACCCCAAAAATGCACTTTTTTTTATCTTTTTTAGGTTAAAATTTGGTTTTTAAAATATTTTTTAGTAAATTTGCATCGGATTTTAACATTTTGTAGACTTCATAGTGAATAAGATATACGCCATATTATTCTTCATCATGTTAGTCTGCGTTGGTTGTGAGTGGCAGTTGAAGTCTGCTGACACCGACTCGGAAGACGTTCAAGTCAGTATTGAGCGCTACGACCGTATTGAGAGTCTCTACCTGACGACAGGGGATTTGTCTGCCCTTCAGCAGATGAATACCGTCTATCCCATGCAGACCCGAATGCTTATAGAAAATGTGCTTCGCATAGGCAAGGTGGACGACGAGCAGATTAATGCGCGCCTCTTGCACTTCTTCCAAGACTCCACACTTCAGCGGATGCTTGTTGATGTTAAGAAGCAGTATGAGAACGTTGATGACCTCAACGACGAGTTGTCGTCGGCATTTGAGCGTTTGAAGGAGGAAATCCCCACGCTGGAGGTGCCGCTGGTCTATACCCAGATTGGGTCTTTTGATCAAAGCATCATTGTCGGAGGCAACACATTGGGCATCAGTCTGGACAAATATTTGGGCAGTGACTATCCTTTCTACCTCAATCACTACGATAGTGCGCAGCGCAGTATGATGACACGCGAGATGATAGTTCCTGACTGTCTGAGTTTCTACTTGCTTAGCCTTTATCCTCTAACAAGTCAGGAGGACACGCTAACCCTTCATCAGCGCGTAGAGCATATGGGCCGCATCCAGTGGGTGGTGAATACAGTAACCAAGCGTAAGGTATTCAGCAACGATTATGTCAACAGGGCAGAGCGACTCATGCGGCACAACACGAAGATGTCGGTTGACAAACTGTTACGTACAGCAGAATAATAGACTTTTTACTTTTTTGAACGACTAAGTCCTTTCTGCAGGAACTCCAGATATTTGTCAATGTCTTCGTCATAGGATCTGCTGCCACAGAGAGGTTTCCCGTCGCTTGAAAGCAACACGTAGAAAGGTTGGGCATTCGCTCCGAATTTGTGACTTTGCAGATAGCTCCATTTGGCTCCTACCGTTCTCAGCACCTTTGTACTGCCATCGTCATTCTTCACCTCGAAGGGCTCGTCCAGTGGCGTCTTGTCATCGACATAGAGGGAAATCAGTACATAGTCATTATTCAGCATGTCGGCGACACGCGGGTCTGTCCATACGGCAGCCTCCATCTTACGGCAGTTCACACATCCAAAGCCTGTAAAGTCTATCAGTACGGGTTTGCCCTCAGCCTTGGCGGCAGCCATTCCCGCCTCATAGTCCGTAAAACGGGCTTCAACGGTCTTGGTGTTGAGGTTGAAATCCTGTGTGTTCATGGGTGGCGCAAAGGCGCTGACCGCCTTGCAGGGAGCTCCCCACAGCCCTGGAACCATATAGAGGGCGAAGGCCAACGACAGGATACCGCCCATGATGCATAGAACGGGCATGGGCTTGTGGATGTCGCCTCCCACTTCGTCTTCCTGGAACTTCAACCAACCACACAGATAGGCTCCCAACAAAGCGAAGATGACAATCCATAGAGACAGGAATACTTCGCGGTCAAGCAGATGCCATCCATAAGCGAGGTCGGCTACAGAGAAGAACTTTAGCGCAAAGGCCAGTTCAATGAAACCGAGGACCACCTTCAGCGTCGTCATCCATGAACCGGATTTCGGCGCTTGCTTCAGCCATGAGGGGAACATGGCGAAGAGGGTGAACGGTAATGCGAGCGCCAGAGCAAAGCCACACATACCCATAGCGGGGGCTATCCAGTTGCCGCTGGTGGTGGTCTCGACGAGCAACAGGCCAATGATGGGTGCCGTGCAGGAGAATGACACCAGCACCAGCGTAAACGCCATGAGGAAGATGCTTACAAAGCCACTCGTTGCTGATGCTTTAGTATCGACGGCATTGGCCCAGGAGTCGGGCAGCTTGATTTCAAACCAACCAAAGAATGAAAGAGCAAAGGCCACGAGTAGCAGGAAAAGGAAGATGTTAAAGACGGCATTCGTCGACATGGCGTTCAACGTGTCGCTGCCAAAGAACGCTGTAACTAATAGTCCCAGCGCCAGATAGATGACGATAATGCTGATGCCATAGGTGAAAGCGTCCCGGATACCTTTCCGCTTGTCGCTTTTAGCCCGTTTCAGGAAAAAACTCACAGTCATGGGAATTATAGGCCAAATGCAGGGCATGCAGACTGCCAGCAGACCGCCGACAAATCCCATCAACAGGATATAGAGTAGTGAATGGTCTGTCAGACTGTTATTGCCGTCGCCCTCCCTCAGCTCGCTAATGACAGGTTCCCAGAGGGATTGTTCGTTAGAGGATTGCTGTAGTGTGTCTATAGCAACATGCTGACTTTCAGTAGATAAACTATCTTCAGTGGCTGATGGTATGGTGGTGGCAACATCCTGTTCTTTGGCCGTTTGTGGTTCCGCTTGCTGTTCCGCTTTAATGGGCGATTTTCCTGACAATTTCAGTGGTACTTCCGATGGCGGCATACAACTCTCATCGTTGCAGGCGCCATATTCCAGATAGCAGTCAATCTGATAGTTGGGCTTGGTGAACCTAACCTTTTGAACAAAAGTAACGCTGCCTTCAAAGAAGCGCAGTTCCATGTCGAACATGGGGTCGTACTGTTTTATCTCCTTGCCGCGGGGCTGCAGCTTGCCAACCGTCTCCACGCCTTCCATCTTGACCGCATTGAATGATGCTGATATGGGACCGTCGTTGCCCAAGTTGGTGGAATATACATGCCATCCTGTGTCTATGGTGGCAGAGAATATGATTTCAGCCTCAGCACCTCCCAGCTCTTTCAGTTGCGAGGAAAAATGTACTGGATTCAGCATCTGAGCCTTGGCAGTCATGATGGTCAGCATCATGGCTATAACCGCAAATGATGATTTTATTTTCATACTTTTCTCTTTTTTAGACCCTTTATTTGACTATTATGCCCGCAATGCCCGCATGGCATTCAGTACGGCAAGCACCGTGACGCCCACATCAGCAAAGACTGCCATCCACATGGTGGCCATACCTATGGTTGCAAGTAGCAGAATGGCAACCTTGATGCCGATGGCCATGACCACGTTCTGCCGGGCGATGCCAATCGTGCGACGTGCAATGGCGATGGCCGTGGCAATCTTCGAGGGCTTGTCGTCCATCAGTACCACGTCGGCAGCCTCAATGGCAGCATCACTACCCAATCCTCCCATCGCGATGCCGATGTCTGCCCGTCTCAGCACGGGAGCATCGTTGATGCCGTCGCCGACAAAAGCGATGGGCTTGTCGGACAGCAGTTGTTCCACTCGATGTACCTTATCCGTTGGCAGCAGTTCGGCATGGTATTCATCGATGCCGATTTTTGCCGCTACTTCGCGAGCTACCTCTTCTCGGTCGCCAGTGAGCATGACCGTTTTCTCTACACCCATCTTCTTCAACGCGGCAATGGCTTCTGTGCTGTCGTCTTTGATGCAGTCATTGATGACGACATGTCCGATATATCTGCCATCTACGGCGACATGGATGATAGTACCATTGTGGTGGCAGTCGTGCCACGCTACGCCCAACTGTTGCATCAACTTCGTGTTTCCCACATACACGGTTTTGCCTGCTACAACAGCCCGTATGCCATGCCCTGCAATCTCCTCTACGTCGCTTATTTGACAGCCGTCAGCAGCCTCGTTAGGGAAAGCGTCACGCAGTGCTGCTCCAATTGGGTGTGTTGAGAAATGCTCTACGTGAGCAGCCAAATGCAGCAGTTCGTGTTCGTCGAACTCGTCGGGATGTACGGCTTCAACAGCAAACTTGCCGTGGGTGAGGGTTCCCGTCTTGTCGAAGACCATTGTCGACACGTTGGCAAGTGTATCCATATAGTTACTACCCTTGATGAGTATGCCCTTGCGCGAGGCACCGCCGAGACCACCAAAGAAGGTAAGGGGTACGCTGATGACAAGCGCACAAGGACAGCTGACGACAAGGAAGATGAGGGCACGCTGCAGCCATGTGGCAAAGGTGTCGACAAACGGCATCCCTGCGAATGCCCAGGTGTAGCATGGCGGAATGATGGCGATGGCCAGCGCTGTGAAGACTACGATAGGCGTGTAGATGCGAGCAAACCTGGTAATAAATGATTCGCTCTTTGATTTGTGCTCGTCGGCACTTTCTACCAGTTTGATAATCTTCGATACTGTACTTTCGCCAAAGCTCTTTGTCGTCGTCACACGGAGGACTCCGCTTAAATTGATGCATCCTGACATGACCTCGTCGCCCTCTTTGACGTCATGAGGCATGCTCTCGCCTGTCAGGGCAACGGTGTTCAGCGATGATGTTCCTTCAATCACCTTGCCGTCCAGCGGCACTTTCTCGCCTGGGCGTACCACAATAACAGAACCTACGCTTACCTCTTCTGGCTTCATGTCTCTCAACGCAGGTACACCCTCTTGAGTAGCAATAGCGGCAGGCTCTACATGCGCCACATCAGGCCTGATGTCCATCAGATGTGCTATGCTGTCGCGGCTCTTCCCTTCGGCATAGCCCTCGAATAATTCACCTATCTGGAAAAACAGCATGACGAAGACTGCTTCAGCAAATTCTGGTTCTGCATTCGGCAGAAAGCCGATAGTCAATGCACCTATCGTGGCTATGGCCATGAGGAAGTGCTCGTTCATCATTTCGCCTTCAGTAATTCCCTCCCAGGCTTCGCGCAGCGTGTCGTGCCCTATCAGGAGATATGGTACGAGATAGATCAGTAGCATCTGCCATGTGGCAAGGTTGTAATTCTTCTCTATGAGTACGGCACCAATGAGTAGCACGACCGTGAGAACGATGAGAATGATTTTTCCTTTCAAGCTTTCATGCTCATGTTCATGATGATGCTTATGCTCATGCTGATGTTCTTGTTCATGCTGATGCTCACAGCATTTATGGTGACAATGCTTTTCCATGTTCTTTGACTTTTTTGTTTCTGAGTGCGTTGACAATAGAATGATGGTTTATTGCTTGATTTTCTCCCAGGCATCGTTCTGGGAAGCGTTGATGTTGAAGAGAATGTCGTAGACAGATTCTTTTTCCTTCTGCGTACCCTTGCCTTTGTAAATGTTTGCCAGTTCGTCGCGCTTGTAGTCTGTCCAGATTTGAGGCAGCAGACTCAACGGCTTTTCCTGATGAGCTGTTT
>JAEEGG010013407.1_pt1 | contig 17531 bp, 15 predicted proteins | sample 9134161 | NCBI WGS metagenome assembly JAEEGG01 (sample SAMN16246543, study PRJNA631951) | gut metagenome | biome: gut microbiome; feature: rumen; material: CR-attached | host: Bos | place: Iran: Karaj | collected 2018-10 | reverse complement strand
TCTCTTATCTGTCAACCATTTAAACATGAGTGGAAGATCTGTTTCCGTAAAATCTCGGATTGTTATTTCATCTTTTTCTATTTTCACGTAATCCTCCCCGCAAACTGGAATTTGGCTATTTATTCAGAACGCAGTTATATCGAACCGCTGACCCGTCGGGGTATTCAATGACAATTCTCTCCTCTGAAAAGCCACATTTTCGGTAGAAACCGATCGAATCGTCATCCGTTTGAGCTTTGAAGCTTTCCAGATTCTCCGATTTCATTATACGTTGGATCAGTTGTTTACCAATTCCTTTATGGCGGGCGTTATCGGTTACGGCTATTCCAATGATCTCAGCGTCATCTTCTGAAAGCCTTAGAACCATCATGCCAGTTTTCTTGCCGCGATTCTCACTTACAAATACTTTCACCGATGAATCGAGCAAATAGTCTTCCATCTGTGCTTTATAGTCCTCGTATGTCGGATGGTACATACAGGAAGCATAGATAGAAAAAGCCTCTTCTGACATCAGCCAATCTGCATCCTCGCATAACAAAACTCTCATAACCGTCCTCACAAACTTCCGATTTGGTGACATCCCGACAAATGGAAATTTATCGCTCTGCTTTCAGTGTATAAGTCGGTCCCCAAGCCCCAAGTATCGTAACGGAAGAAAAACCCGCAATGAGAAGCGCTTCTTTTTCGTGGTCAACGGTCAAGGGCGTATCGAAATGATAGAACGCGTCGTCACAGATGCCTTGTTCCTTCCTCAGCCGAAGAAACTCGGTGCGGCGCGACTCTTCTTCCTCGTTTGAAGCAGCGAAGTAATCGGTCAGAATGAAGTACCTGCCGGGCTTCAGCGCCTTCCGAACCTTCTCGTACAAAGGGATCTTCTCTTCCTTCGTGAAATGGTGAAGAGATTCCACAGATACCACCGCGTCAAATGCATTTTCCTCAAGAGGTATATCAAAATACGATCCATGAATCAGCGTCAAAGTTTTCCCGGGAAACTTCTCCTTAAGCGCTTCCAGCATACCTGACGCAAGATCGATGCCCGTAATCTCTGCCGTGGGAACGATATCAAAATAGTACCTCAGTTCCAGGCCCGTGCCACATCCCAGATCCAGGATCCGCGAACCAGGCACCTTCGGAAGGCAGTCTGCTGTAAAGGGGTAGAACTCCTCCGCCGAAGCAATGGTTTTCAGTTGGTGTTCCTCATACCCGTTCAGCCGGGCATCGAAGAATTCTCCCATTCTTTCAAGCATATTGCCGTACCTCGTGAAATTGCGATTTGTCGAGATGGAGTATACCATAAATACCGGGTTTTCGGAAGATAAAATCTTTCCAGCTTTGTTGAGAAAAGCGGCCCACCGCAAGAGTGAGCCGCAGTTCCTGCTATTGTTTTACACTTCAATCTCCATCCCGCAGGTCAGCCGGAACACGATCCGGTCCTTGCTGTACACCGTCATGCTGTCCACCAGCGCAGCCCACAAGCTGGCGTCAAACTCGGTGATGAGCTCCGGAAGGTCCTTCACGCTCTCGATGAAGCGCTCGATCTTCCTGCGCCGGATCATGATCTGGTCGATCTGCTCGATAATTTAACGCAGAAAAACCGGATGAGAATGCACACAGTCATGCATTCTCATCCGATTTTTTGTCCCAAGCTTTCAACTAAAGGCCCAAATCAGGTTTTCTTTCAAAGCTGTCTTATGAACCCCTGGCAGAACGGGGTGTGTTTTTCGCGCATCCTCAAAGGGGATGCCGGATGGATGCAGGATTCACTTTTCAGGGCCTCCGGAGACCTCGAGCTCTTCAGCCATCACGGCGCACCGGTTCCTTTTCCGACAGGGCCAGTACCACGTGCTGGCACAGGAGCATACCTGCCGTGGCCGGCACCCAGACCAGGGAACCGGGCACGCTGCGCCGCCCCGGCTCCGGAGCCTCCAGCGGCTCGGGAGTCACGGGCTCCTCCGGGCTGAACACCACCGGGTGATGCTCCACGCCCCGGGCCCGCAGTTCTTTGCGCATGACCCGGGCCAGGGCGCAGCCGTAAGTGTTGGCGATATCGTCCAACCGCAGCAGAGAGGCGTCCTTCTTGTTGCCGGTGCCCAGGGCGGAGACGACGGGGATGCCCCGCTCCCGACAGCTCAGGATCAGATCCAGCTTGCAGCTCACCAGGTCGATACAGTCCACCACGTAGTCGTAGTCGGCCAGAAAGCGCTCCCGGTCAGCCGCGTCGTAATGGCCCGGGATCGGGCGCACCGCACAGCCCGGGTTCGCGTCCCGCAGCCGCGCCGCCATGACCTCCGCCTTGGGCAGCCCCACGGTGGAGCCCAAGGCGCAGAGCTGGCGGTTCCGGTTGGATTCGCTGACGGTGTCCCGGTCGATCAGCGTCAGCCTGCCCACGCCGGAGCGGCACAGGGCCTCGGCGCACCAGGAGCCCACGCCCCCCAGACCGAAGACGGCCACATGACTGGCCCGCAGCCGCTCCATGGCCGTCTCGCCCAGCAGCATCCGGACGCGCAAGGTTTTTTCATCCATGGCTTGCCTCCTGAAAAAGCTGCCGGGGCAGAGCCCCGGCAGCTTAAGCGTATTTCTTTATACCAGCTTGCTGCCCCAGCGGTTCACGACTTCGACGTCCTTGGTGATTTCCGTGATCCAGTTGCTGACAGCCTCTCCGGTCAGGGTGGCTCTGGCTGCGGCGTTGCGAGCGCTCTCCGTGCCGATGTAATACAGAACGAAGTAGCCCTGAACGTCGTTGAGCTCGCCCGCCACGATGGCGGTGTCGCCCTTGGCCTTCTCGGCAAAGCAGAAAGCGTCGACCTCATCGCCGTAGGCGCCGGGCTTCAGGCTGCTGTACAGACCGCCGGAGGCGGAGTGTTCGGAATCCTCCGAGAACAGGAAAGCCAGGGTGGCATAGTCCGCCTCGGATTGGTCACCCTCGTTCCAGGCGTTCAGAAGCTCCTCGGCGCGGGCCTTGGCGGCCGCGTCGTCCCGCTCCTCGGTGACGGAAATAAAGATGCCGCGCACACGGGCGACGTCAATATTGGCGTTGGTCCTGTCCAAATACATGACGATGAACCAACCGGCGCCCTCGGTGCTCTGTCCGGCGAAGACGGCGCCCGGCTCACGGTTCTCGGCGGTGACCCAGTCGCGCACGCCCAGAGGGATGGCGTCGGGGGCCTCGTCATAGTGCACCAGAGCCTTGGCATCGGGGCCGAGCTCTTCCGCAAGGATATTGTTCAGCCGATCCAGAGGCTCCACGTCCTCGCCGTCGTCCTTGGTGTCGTTGTAAGTGTCACGGATGGCCTCGGCCGTGTACTTCAGATCCTCCGCGGGCAAGGTCTCGCTCTCGGCAATCTGGTACAGGGCATAGCTGTAAGTGGTATCGTTGAATTCGTGCGCGGGATCGTTATAGTACTCGTCCAGCTGCTCCTGGGTGAAGTCCTGCTCGGCGGCATAGGCGTATTGAACCTTATTGCACAGGATCTCCATCTCGGCGCACTGACGGACCACCTTCAGATTCACGCCCTTGCCGTAAAGCCGGGTCATGTACTCATCCACGCTCAATTCGTAATTGGCGGCGATATCGGGCAGCTTGTTGGCCGTATCGGCGGCAGCGTCCTTCTCCGCCTTGGTCAGCTCGATGCCGTTTTCCTCGGCATACTGCAGCAGCACGGAATACTGGGCCAGTCGGTTCTCCAGCTCCTCGTTTACCAGAGACTGCACATACTGCTCATCGATCAGGCCGAAGCTCATATACTGCTGAATCATGGGGTTCGCGTAAACCTCGTTCATCAGGTTGCCGCGGACGCAGCGGATCTCGGCGGGGGACCAGGACTTTTCGCCGATGGTCCGGGCGGTGGTGATCCGATACATGACAGGGGAGCTCAGGAAGAAGATCAGCGCCACAAACAGCACCACAGCGATGATGCCGATGGTCCAGTTGCGCTTGGAAGCGGCGGCCTTTTTGGCGGCCTCCTGGCTGGCGTTGAGCTTCTTGTCCGTGCCGGCTTCCCGGGCGGCGATACGGTTTTTTCTTTCGGTTGATGCGCTCATTTGTTTCTCATCCTTTTCATTAAAATGAAATCTTAAGCATTATAACGCAAAGCTCTCTGCGTTTCAAGAGAAAAAGTATGGTTTTTGAGCCGCGCGGCGCACTTCCGGTATCATTTGCGTCTGCGCCGCATAGAATAAAGAGTTCAATCTGAAAACAGGGGAGGAAATTCGATGGAATTTGACGTCGACGATCTGATTTACGGAGACGACGACCCCGGGCCCAGCACAAGATAGTTTTTAGTTTTTAGTTTCTAGTTTTTAGAAGCAGTATAAACTCGCGCGGATGCGTTTCGTTTTCGTTCCCTAAAAACTAAATTCTAAAAACTAAAAACTCAACCCGCGGCGCGCATGGAGAGGAAGGCGTTGATGAAGCCGTCCAGGTCGCCGTCCATGACGCTCTGGATGTTGCCGGTCTCGTACTCGGTGCGCAGATCCTTCACAAGCTGATAGGGCATGAATACGTAGGAACGGATCTGGCTGCCCCACTCGATCTTCATCTGCACGCCCTTGATGTCGCTGATCTTCTCCAGGTGCTCCCGCTCCTTGATCTCGGCCAGCCTTGCGCGGAGCATGTTCTTGCAGTTTTCCAGGTTCTGGAAGTGGCTGCGTTCCACCTGGGAGGAGACCACGATGCCCGTGGGCTTGTGGATCAGGCGGACGGCAGAGGAGGTCTTGTTGACCTTCTGGCCGCCTGCGCCGGAGGAACGGTAGACCTGCATCTCGATATCCTCGTCCCGCAGCTCGATCTCGTTGTCGTCGGCGGCGATCTCGGGCATGACCTCCACCGCGGCAAAGGAGGTGTGACGCCGCCCGGCGGCGTCGAAGGGGCTGATGCGCACCAGCCGGTGCACGCCGTGCTCGCTCTTCAAAAAGCCGTAGGCGTTCTCGCCCTCGATCATAATCGTGGCGCTCTTGAGCCCGGCCTCGTCTCCGTCCAGATAGTCCATGACCTTGACCTTGTAGCCGTGGCGCTCGGCCCACATGTTGTACATGCGATAGAGCATGGAGGCCCAATCCTGGGCTTCCGTGCCGCCGGCCCCGGCGTGGAAGGTGAGGATGGCGTTGTTGCCGTCGTACTCGCCGGTGAGCAGGGTGGACAGGCGGGTGGACTCCACCTGCTCGGCAAAGCGATCGTACTCCTGCTGCAGCTCTTCCAGCATGGAGTCGTCGTTCTCCTCGATGGCCATTTCGCACATGGTCATCATGTCGTCCCAGGCGGCGCAGAGCTTCTCGTAGTTTTCACACTTGCTTTTCAGGGTTTTCAGGCGCTTGTGCACCTGCTGGGACTTCTGCACGTCGTTCCAGAAGCCTTCCCGCTCGCTGGCGGCCTCCAGCTCCTCGATCTCCTTGCGGGCGGCGTCCAGCTTCAAAGCGCCCTGCAGCAGCTCCAGAGAGGGCTTGGCCCCGTTGAGCTTGGCTTTATATTCTTCAAATTCCAGCATTTTCCAATCTCCTTCCTTATAGCCTTCCCCTCTGGGGAAGGTGGCATCCGCCGCCCCCCGCAAGGCGGATGACGGATGAGGTTCTCCTTCCTTATAGCCTTCCCCTCTGGGGAAGGTGGCATCCGCCGTCCCCCGCAAGGCGGATGACGGATGAGGTTCTCCTTCCTTATAGCCATCCCCTTCGGACAGGCGGCATCCGCCGTTCCCCGCATGGCGGAGGATGGATGAGGTGCTCCTTTCCTGTCAGGCTCCCCCGCCGGGGGGAGCAGTACAGGAGCAAAAACAGCGTAGGATATTATATACAAAAAGTACGCGCTTGTAAATTGTATTTTTCTGAAGAAATTGGAGGCGGGAATCTGACGCCTCCCTCTTCCCATTTTTTCCACTTTGTGATAAAATAGCAACGTTATCATGGGTATTCTATGAGAGTGCCCAAGGAGAGAATATGGAGGACAAAGAGAAATGATTGCACACGGCAAAGAGATCAAGGTTTTCAGCGGCAATTCCAATCCCAACCTGGCCAAGGCTATCTGCTCGGAGCTCTTTATGGGCCTAGGCAACGCCGCCGTCTCCCAATTTGCGGACGGCGAGTGCTCCATTTCCGTGTTCGAGCCGGTTCGCGGCAAGGACGTGTTTATTGTCCAGTCCACCTGCAAGCCCGTCAACGACAACCTGATGGAGCTGCTCATCATGATCGACGCCATGCGCCGCGCCTCCGCGGGGCGCATCACCGCCGTGATCCCCTACTTCGGCTACGCCCGGCAGGATCGCAAGGCCAAGAGCCGTGATCCCATTTCCGCCAAGCTGGTGGCCAACCTCATCACCGCCGCCGGCGCCGACCGGGTGCTGACCATGGATCTGCACGCGGCGCAGATCCAGGGCTTCTTCGACATCCCGGTGGACAACCTCATGGGCGCCAACCTCTTTGTCAAGCACTTTACCCGCATGTTCGGCAAGAACAACGACGACATCATGGTGGTTTCCCCGGACGTGGGCAGCACCGCCCGGGCCCGCAACTTCTCCATGAAGCTGGGCTGCAACATGGCCATCGTGGACAAGCGCCGGGAGAAGGCCAACCAGTCCGAGGTCATGAACATCATCGGCAACGTGGAAGGCAAGACCTGCATCCTGTTGGACGACATCGTGGACACCGCCGGCTCCCTCTGCGGCGCGGCCAAGGCCATCAAGGAACTGGGAGGCGCCAAAGAGGTCTATGCCTGCGCCACCCACGGTGTGCTTTCCGGCCCGGCGCTGGAGCGGATCGAGGAGAGCTGCATCAAGGAGCTGCTGTTCCTGGACACCATCCCCTATCCCGAAGACAAGGCCAAGTGTGATAAGATCCAGTATCTGAGCACCGCCCCCGTCTTTGCCGAGGCCATCCGCCGCATCTACGAGGAGGTCTCCATCTCCAGCATTTTCGATAACGTCAACTGAGCGTTTCCCATTCGGGATTCGGTATTCGGGATTCGGAACGGGATCTCCGAAGCGGAAAAAGGACAACAACATGCTGTTTTCATCCAAAGGCGGGCCAACCTGGATCGTGGCCTTTCTGGGCAATCCGGGCCTGAAATACGAGGGGACCCGCCATAACGCCGGCTTCATGACCGCCGACGCCCTGTGCAAAAAGAAGGGCTTTGTCCTCAACAAGGCCCGCTTCCAGGCCCTGACGGCCCAGGTGGACCTGGGCGGCGCCCGGGTTCTGCTGATGAAGCCCCAGACCTATATGAACCTGTCCGGCCAGGCGGTGAGCCAGGCGGCCCGCTTTTACAAGATCCCGACCGAGCACATCCTGGTGGTGTCCGACGAGGTGAGCCTGCCCATCGGGAAGCTGCGCATCCGCATGAAGGGCTCCGCCGGCGGCCACAACGGGCTCAAGAACATCATCGCCCAGCTGGGGACGGAGAATTTCCCCCGGATCCGCCTGGGCGTGGGCGCGCCGCCCCACCCGGAGTACGAGATGATCGACTGGGTGCTCTCCGTCTTCCGCAACGAGGACGCGGCGGAGATGGCCAAAGCCGCCGACCGCGCCGCCGACGCCGTGGAGTGCTACATCGAAAAGGGCCCCGACAGGGCGATGAATCTCTATAATACAAAATGAAAAATGAATAATGAATAATGAGGAATTATGGTATCACGCCTCCGGCGTGATGAATTGAAATCGTCGCGAAGCGACACCTCAAATTCTTCATTTTTCATTCTTCACTATTCATTTCTCCTTCCCCCCACTCTGTTCTATCAAACGAAAATCTACATAAAGGAGGCTGCTTATGAAGAAAAGCTGCATTGCCATGCTTCTGGCGGGCGGACAGGGCTCCCGGCTCTACGCCCTGACCCAGAACGTGGCCAAGCCCAGCGTTCCCTTCGGAGGCAAATACCGCATCATCGACTTCCCCCTGTCCAACTGTGCAAATTCCGGCATCGACACCGTGGGCGTCCTGACCCAGTACAAGCCCCTCCAGCTCAACTCCTACATCGGCACCGGCCAGCCCTGGGACCTGGACGTGTCCGACGGCGGCGTATACATCCTGCCGCCCTACCTGGGCGCACATGAGCAGGGCTCCTGGTTCACCGGCACCGCCAACGCCATCTACCAGAACCTGGCCTTCATCGAGAACTACGATCCCGAGAACGTGCTGATCCTCTCCGGCGACCACATCTACAAGATGGACTACGCCGAGATGCTCCGGGAGCATCTGGAGCATGACGCCGCCCTGACCATCGCCGTGCAGCAGGTCTCCCTGGAGGAGGCCACCCGCATGGGCATCATGAACGTGGGCGAAAACGGCTATGTGGAGCAGTTCGAGGAGAAACCCAAGCACCCCAAGAGCGACCTGGCCTCCATGGGCATCTACATCTTCAACTGGCAGAAGCTGCGCCAGTATTTGATCGAGGACGAGGCCGACCCCAATTCCAGCAAGGACTTCGGCAAGAACATCATCCCCAATATGCTCGGCAAGGGCGAGAAGCTCTGGCCCTTCCGCTTCAGCGGCTACTGGCGGGACGTGGGCACCATCACCAGCCTCTGGGACGCCAATATGGACATGCTGTCCACCACGCTCATCAATCTCTACGATCCGGACTGGCCCATCGCCTCCCGCAGCCCCGTCTGCCCGCCGCACTACACCGGCAAGAACGCCGAGATCGTCCACTCCATCGTCACCGAGGGCTGTGAGATCGAAGGCCGGGTGGAGAACTCGGTCCTCTCCGCCTCCGTCCGCGTGGGCGAGGGAGCCAAGGTGCTCTACAGCGTGCTGATGCCCGGCGCGGTGGTGGAGCCCGGCGCGGTGGTGGAGTACGCCATCGTGGGCGAGAATACCGTCATCAAGGCCGGCGCCCATGTGGGCACGGAGCCCGACGGCACCGAGGCCTGGGGCGTGGCCACCTGCGGGCCTGACGTCACCATCCGCGAGGGGGCGGTCGTCCCCGCCGCGGCCATGATCTACACCGGGGAGGAGGTCTGAACCATGAGAGATTATCACGGGATCATTTTCGCCTATCACGACGAGCCCGCCCTGCGGGATCTGACCGCCAACCGCACCGCCGCGTCTCTGCCCTTCTGCAGCCGCTACCGCCTGATCGACTTCGCCCTCTCCTCCATGCGCAACGCCGGCATCCTGGACGTGGGCGTCATCATGCAGCGGGACTATCAGTCTCTGCTGGACCACATCGGCAGCAGCAAGGCCTGGGACATGAGCCGCAAGAACGGCGGCCTGCGCATGCTGCCCCCCTTCGGCCTGCCCCAGTATCACACCGGCAACTACAACGGCACCATGGAGGCCCTGAACGCCGTGGCCACCTACATCCGCCGCATCCCCCAGAAGCACGTGGTGCTGCTGCTGGGCAACATGGCTGCCAACATCGACCTGGACGCGGTGATCCGCCAGCATGAGAAGGCCGGCACCGACGCCACCGCCATCTGCTCCGAGGGCGGGCCGGAGAGCTCCCACAACCGCTATATCCTGGGCGAGGACGGCCTGGTGAAGTACATCGACCTGTTCCGCACCGGCAACTGGGTGGGCATCCCCTCCCTGGAGGGCTATGTTTTCAACAAGGATAAGCTGTTGGAGCTGATGGACGTCTGCCGGGCCCGCGGGCTCTACCGCTTCCATCAGGACGCCATGACCTACTTCCTCTATGAAGCCGGCGGCAAGATGGACATCTACATCCACCACGGCTATGCCCGGATCATCCGCAGCGTGGACGAGTATTACGAGGCCAGCCGGGACGTGCTGACCCCCGCCGTCCGCCGCGAGCTTTTCCCGGCGGATCGCCCGGTGCGCACCAAGATCCACGAGCAGGTGAGCACCTATTACGGCGAGCATGCCGCCTCCCGCAACAGCCTGGTGGGCGACAACTGCATCATCGAGGGCGAGATCGAGGACTGCATCATCTTCTCCGGCTGCAAGATCGGTCCCGGGGCCAAGCTCAGAGGCTGCATCCTCATGCGCAACTGCGAGGTGGAGGCCAAGGCCCGTCTGAACTTTGTGATCGCGGACAAGAACGCCCACTTCTCGGCCAACAGCGTGCTGGTCGGCAGCCCCAAGCTCCCCACCGTCGTCCCCAAGGACACACGGATTTAAGTTTTTTGTTTCTGGTTTCTGGTTTATAGGGGAGGGCGGTTCAAACGGACAGCGTTTCCCATACCTCTCCTGAGAAACGAAATTCTAAAAACTAAAAACGCCATATAACCTTACGGAGGTACATTCCCCTATGATCGGACAAATTTCCCGCGATGAGGTGCGCAGCGCCATCGAGGACAAGCTCTGCGCCTATTTTGCCACCACTTCCGCCGCCGCCACCGACGAGCAGGTGTTCCGTGCCACCGCCATGGTCATCCGTGAGATCATGAGCCGCTTTTTGGCCGCGGAGGATCCCCGCCACGCCGAAAAGGAAGTCCACTATATGTCCATGGAGTTCCTGATGGGCCGCAGCCTCATGAAGAACGCCTACAACCTGGGCATTTCCGAGCAGGTCATCGGCGCGCTGGAGGATCTGGGGCGCAACGCCACCGACATTTTCGAGGAGGAGCCGGACGCGGGTCTGGGCAACGGCGGTCTGGGCCGTCTCGCCGCCTGCTACATGGACTCCATGGCCACTCTGGGCCTGGAGGCCACGGGCTACTCCATCTGCTATGAGCTGGGCATCTTCCGCCAGCGCTTCCAGGACGGCAAGCAGACCGAGGTGGCCGATAACTGGAGGATCGCCGCCGAGAGCTGGCTGATCCCCCGCTACGAGGACGCGGTGGAGGTGCGCTTCGGCGGCCAGATCTCCCCCCACTGGGACAGCTTCGGCCGTTACCACGCCGAGCATACCGGCTATGATGCCGTCATCGCCATCCCCCGGGATATGCTCATCGCCGGCTACGGCGGCAAGGAGATCAACACCCTCCGCCTATGGGACGCCAAGAGCACCAACTCTCTGGACATGTACCTCTTCTCCGAGGGCGACTATGTGAAGAGCATGGAGCAGCGCACCATGGCCGAGGTCATCACCAAGGTGCTCTATCCCGCTGACGACCACATCGAGGGCAAGACCCTGCGCCTCAAGCAGCAGTACTTCTTCGTCTCCGCCACTGCCCAGGACGTGGTGCGCAAGCACATCAAGAAGTGGGGCGACATCCGCTCCTTCCACAAGCACCACACCATCCAGATCAACGACACCCATCCCACCCTCATCATCCCCGAGCTCATGCGCCTCTTTATGGACGAGCACGGCCTGGGCTGGGACGAGGCCTGGGACATCGTGCGCCAGAGCGTGGCCTACACCAACCACACCGTCATGAGCGAGGCCCTGGAGAAGTGGCCCCAGGACCTGGTGCAGAAGCTGCTCCCCCGGCTGTGGGAGATCATGTGCGAGATCAACAAGCGCTGGTGCGACTATCTGGTCTACAACTTCAACTGGGACGAGCGGGTGGGCCGCAACCTGATCATCCGGGACGGGCAGGTGCACATGGCCAACATGTGCCTGGCCGCCTGCTATAAGGTCAACGGCGTCTCCCGGCTCCACGGCCAGATCCTGAAGGACGACCTGTTCCACGACATCTACAGCCTGCGGCCCGAGCGCTTCACCCACGTCACCAACGGCATCGACCACCGCCGCTGGCTGGCCCAGATCAACCCAGGCCTCCACGGGCTCATCACCGAGCTCATCGGCGAGGACTATATGACCCGTCCCGAGGAGCTGCAGAAGCTGGCCGCCTTCGCCGACGACAGCGAGGTGCGTAAGCGCGTCAACGCCATCAAGCACCGCAACAAGGAGCGCTTCGCCGCCTTCCTGCAGCGCAACCAGAACGCTGCCTTCAACTGCGAGGCCATTATGGATGTTCAGGTCAAGCGTCTGCACGAGTACAAGCGGCAGCTCCTGTGCGCCATGAGCATCGCCAGCCTCCAGCTCCAGATCCACGATAATCCCAATATGGACTTCGTACCCCGGACCTTCGTCTTCGGCGCCAAGGCAGCAGCGGGCTACAAGACCGCCAAGCGCATCATCGAGCTGCTGCTTTCCATGGCGGACGAGATCAACAACGACCCCCTGTGCAAGGGCAAGCTGCAGCTGATCTTTGTGGAGAACTACCGGGTATCCGCGGCGGAGGCCATCGTCCCCGCCGCCCAGGTCTCCGAGCAGATCTCCACCGCCGGCAAGGAGGCCAGCGGCACCGGCTGCATGAAGCTCATGATGAACGGCGCGGTGACCATCGGTACCCTGGACGGCGCGAATGTGGAGATGTACGAGCGGCTGGGAGACGAGAACATGTTCCTCTTCGGGCTGCACACCGAGGACATCGCCCGCATCCGCCGGGAGGGCTACGACCCCAACGCCGCCGCCAACGCGGACTGGGAGATCATGCGGGTGCTCAACCGCTTCCGGGAGGGCTTCCGGGACGGCAAGAGTTACTCCGACCTGGTTTCCGATCTGCTCTACGGTGGGGATCCCTACATGCTCATCGCCGACTACCGGCCCTATGTGGACTGCCAGCGCCGGCTCTACGAGCGCATCCGGAACGCGGACGAGATGGCGCGGCTCGCCATCGTGAACACCGCCCAGAGCGGCTTCTTCGCCGCCGACCGGGCCATCGAGGAGTACGCCCGGGACATCTGGCATCTGAAGTAGGGAGCGATCCCCAGATCGCTCCGTGCAGATCGTCGGCGGAGCCATGAGGGCATGGCTCCCTACGGCACGAGTTTTTTGAGAAGGGGCGGCAGGGCCGCCCCTTCTCTTCGGAAAGGCAGGGGATCCTGTGAACAAGCGCGTGGCCGTCATCGGCGGCATGAATATGGACATTGGGGGGAGCGCTGCGGGCCGGCTTCTGCTGCGGGACTCGAACCCGGGCATGGTGAGCCTGCGGCCCGGCGGCGTGGGGCGCAACATCGCCCACGATCTGCGCCTGCTGGGGCTGGAGGTGAGCCTGGTTTCCGCCCTGGGGGACGACCCCTTCGGCCGGGCCCTGCTGGAGAGCGCCCAGGCCCTGGGCCTGGACATGAGCATGACCCAGGTGCGGCCCCGGGAGCGCAGCTCTACCTATTTGTATGTGAATGACGACGGGGGAGACATGCTGACGGCCGTCTCGGATATGGAGATCATCGACCGGGTGAGCCCCGCCTATCTGGAGCCGCTGCTGCCCCGGCTGAACGGCTTCGACGCCCTGGTGCTAGACGCCAACCTCAGCGAGGCCTCCCTGCGCTTTCTGGGGGAGCGGGCGAGCGTGCCCCTCTACGCCGACCCGGTCTCCGCCGCTAAGGCGAAAAAGCTCCTGCCCATCCTGCCCCGGCTGCAGGCGCTCAAACCCAACCGCCTGGAGGCGGAGATCCTCACCGGGGAAAAAGACCCGGAGAAGGCCGCCCGGGCCCTGCTGGCCGCCGGCGTCAAGCGGGTGTACCTGAGCATGGGCGGGGACGGCGCCCTGGCCGCGGAAGGGGAGACCCTGCTGCGCCTGCCCCGGCGGGAGGTGAAGGTCGTCAGCACCACCGGCGCGGGAGACGCGGTCACCGCCGCCCTGGTCTGGGCCGGGGTGCGGGGCTTCGAGCTGGAACGGGCAGCCCGCTTTTCTCAGTTGGCCGGCGCGACTACCTGCGAGTGCCTGGAGGCCAACAACCCGAGACTTGCGGAGCTGCCGGACTTGTTCTTCCCCCAGCGGGGGAAGATGTCGCGAAGCGACAGATGAGGGAGAAGACAGCGAAAGCAGCAAGGTCGGAAAGAGAGTTGCAGACGAACCTTCCCCCGTGAAGTTCTTCCCCCAGCGGGGGAAGGTGGCAGCCGCCGCCCCCCGCAAGGCGGCTGTCGGATGAGGGAGAAGGGCGCTGCAACAACAATATGACAATGGCAATCAAATAGAGTTCTCCCTCATCACCCCCAGTGTGCGCACTGGGGGAGCTTCCCCCGCTGGGGGAAGCACAGCACCAAGCCCGGCAAATTGCAAGAAAATCTTGCAATTTAACGAGCGTGGTGTTAAAATTCCCGTTTGTGTGTAAAAGCGTGCAATTGACAACGGGAGACGGATTTTTATGGATAAACTGAGAAATATCGCCATCATCGCCCACGTGGATCACGGCAAGACCACCCTGGTGGACGAGATGCTCAAGCAGTCCGGCGTGTACCGGGAAAACCAGGAGGTGGTGGACCGAGTCATGGACTCCGGCGACCTGGAGCGGGAGCGGGGCATCACCATCATGGCCAAGAACACCGCCGTCCGCTACGGGGACACCAAGATCAACATCGTGGACACCCCGGGCCACGCGGACTTCGGCGGCGAGGTGGAGCGCATTTTGAAGATGGTCAACGGCGTCCTGCTGCTGGTGGACGCGGCGGAGGGCCCCATGCCCCAGACCCGCTTCGTGCTGAGCCGGGCCCTGGAGCTGGGCCACCGGGTCATCGTGGTGGTCAACAAGATCGACCGGCCGGATCAGCGCATCCACGAGGTGGTGGACGAGGTGCTGGAGCTGCTGATGGATCTGGACGCCACCGACGAGCAGCTGGATTCCCCCATGCTCTTCTGCTCCGGCCGCAACGGCACCGCCAGCTATTCCCCCGAGGTGCAGGGCACGGATCTGAAGCCCCTGTTCGACACCATCCTGGAGTACATCCCCGCCCCGGACATGGACGAGGAGGCTCCCTTCCAGATGCTGGTCAGCAGCCTGGACTACAACGAATACGTGGGCCGCATCGCCATCGGCCGCATCGAGCGGGGCGTGGTGAAGCAGAACCAGGAGATCGAGGTCTGCAACTACCACGATCCCGACGCGCCCAGTCTCAAGGCCAAGGCCGTGAGCCTCTATGAGTTCGACGGGCTCAGCCGGGTCCCGGTGACCGAGGCCGGCGCCGGCAACATCATCGCCATGAGCGGCATCGGGGACATCACCATCGGCGACACGATCTGCGCCCGGGGCTTTGCCGAGCCGCTGCCCTTCGTGAAGATCTCCGCCCCCACCATGGAGATGACCTTCTCCGTCAACGACAGCCCCTTTGCCGGGCGGGAGGGCAAGTTCGTCACCTCCCGGCAGATCCGGGAGCGGCTCACGCGGGAGACCCTGAAGGACGTGTCCCTGCGGGTCACCGACGTGGAGAACAGCACCGACAGCTTCAACGTGGCCGGCCGGGGCGAGATGAGCCTCTCCATCCTCATCGAGACCATGCGCCGCGAGGGCTATGAGTTCCAGGTATCGCCTCCCCGGGTACTCTATCAGGAGATCGACGGGAAGAAGTGCGAGCCTGTGGAGCGGGTGGTGGTGGACGTGCCCCAGGAGTCCATGGGCTCCGTCATGGAGAAGCTGGGCGCCCGCAAGGGGGAGTTCCTGGAGATGACCCCTGTGGGCAGCCGCATGAAGCTGGAATTCCTGGTGCCCTCCCGGGGCCTCTTCGGCTACCGCAACGAGTTTTTGACCGACACCAAGGGCGAGGGCATCCTGGCCAGCGTCTTTGAGCGCTACGAGCCCTACAAGGGGGAGATCGCCCGGCGCAGCACCGGCTCCCTCATCGCCTTCGAGACCGGCGAGGCCTGCGCCTACGGCATCTGGAACGCCCAGGAGCGGGGCGCCATGTTCATCGTCCCCGGCACCAAGGTCTACGGCGGCATGGTGGTGGGCGTCTGCCCCAAGTCGGAGGACGTGCCCGTGAACGTCTGCCGCACCAAGCACCTGACCAACACCCGGGCCTCCGGCTCGGACGAGGCCCTGCGCCTGGTGCCCGCCAAGCAGATGAGCCTGGAACAGTGCCTGGAGTTTTTGGCGGACGACGAGCTGCTGGAGGTCACGCCCAAGAGCCTGCGCCTACGCAAGAGCATTCTGGATCACAGCCTTCGCATGAAGGCCGTCATGCGCGCCCGCGGGTAAACAGTTTTGAGTTTTGAGAGAACGAGAGAGACGGGACCGCAGGGGAGGCCTTCGGCCGCCCGCGGATTTGAGAATACACCGCAGGGGAGGGGCTTGCCCCTCCCGCCGCTTTTTTCTTGACAAACGCACGGTTTTTTTGTACCCTTGTGTTGCTCTGCAAAGGAGGGAATGACCATGAAAAAGCTTTTCGCGCTGCTTTTTGCGCTTTTGCTGCTGCTGAGTCTCGCCGCCTGCGGCGACGGGGCGGAGGAACCGGAGGAGGAAACACCCGGACAGGAGGAGCTGACCCGGGGCGGGATCCCCCAGGGCGATCCGGCGGAGCCGGTGGAGGAGCCGGAGACCTTTGACTGGGATCTGGCGATCTGCCAGCCGGAGGAGGCCTACCGGGAGATCGAGCACTACAACGTCGATCCCACGGGCTATCGCGGCATGAGCCTGCGGCTGAGCGGCGAGTTTTCCGTGGTGCAGGATCACGGCAAGACCTTCTATTACGTGGGCGTCCGGGACGAGGACGGCTGCGTGGAAAACCTGGAGCTGCGCTTCCCCGGGAACGGAGCGCCTCCGGCGGACTTCCCCGCGGAGGGGGAAACGATCACCGTCTGGGGCTATCTGGACTTCTACAGCATCGAGCGGGACGGGAAGCTCGTCAACAGCGCCGTGCTGACCAACACGCGCCTTTCCGCGTTCCGCTGGGACGGCCGGGATTGAGCCGGAAGGACATAAAAACTGTCTGCAAATGCGTTTTTCCCCTTGACGAATCGGCGGGGGAGTGTTAATATACGCAGGAATGCGCCCGCGATCCATGCTGTGGGGCAAGCCGCCGACGCGGTGTCCTTTCCACCCGCAGCTTAGACGATGGGTATAGCAAATAAAGAAAGGGGTTACCACCATGATCACCAAGGAAAAGAAAACCAACGTCATCACCGCCAACGCCACCCACGAGAACGACACCGGTTCTCCCGAGGTTCAGGTTGCCATCTGGACCGAGCGTATCCGTGAGTTGACGGAGCACCTCAAGCAGCATCCCAACGACGACCACAGCCGTCTGGGCATGTACCAGCTGGTCGGCAAGCGCCGCCGCATGCTGGACTATCTGGCGAAGAAGGACATCGAGCGTTACCGCGCGATCATCGCCAAGCTGAACATCCGCAAGTAATTGCCGGTGTTTTGCATCTGAAGGTTATGAAGGTTTTGAACGCAGGGGACAATTGAATACTGTCCCCTGCGTTTTTCTGCGAACGGCCGCCCGGCGGCGCCCGATCGGGAAGTCCCTTCGCTTGCCCCGCGATCCGCCCACGCTCCCGCAGACTCGTATTTGGAGGAGGACACGCGAGCCGCGTCTTGCTCCAAGTGCGGATCTGTGGGAAGGAAGAAAAAAGAACATCCCCCAGCCAGCCTAAGGGCTGACAGCCCCCTTTCGACAAGGGGGCCAAAGATGAAAAGGAATACCCCTCAGGCGCTTCGCGCCAGCTCCCCTTAGGCAGGGGAGCCAATAAGGAAAAGGAGATTTGAAATGATCATCACCAACAAACAGTTTCCCAACTACCGCAAGTATGAAATGATGTACGAGGGCCGGCCCCTGTCCATGGAAGTGGGCAAGATGGCCGAGCTCTGCAACGCCGCCGTTCTGGTTCGCTACGGCGAGACCACCGTGCTGGTGACCTGCACCGCCTCCGCCCGTCCCAAGGACGGCATCGACTACTTCCCCCTCGCCGTGGACTTC
>JAEEGG010013405.1_pt1 | contig 17538 bp, 15 predicted proteins | sample 9134161 | NCBI WGS metagenome assembly JAEEGG01 (sample SAMN16246543, study PRJNA631951) | gut metagenome | biome: gut microbiome; feature: rumen; material: CR-attached | host: Bos | place: Iran: Karaj | collected 2018-10 | reverse complement strand
ATTTCTTCGAGTTGCAGCATTCGTGGGCTGCAATGCGATGTTTCTCTGGGACGTCCTTGAAACGCTCGTCGTCATCGAGGACGAACTCAGAGTAGGCGATATCGTTGGAATCCTAGTCCTTGCCGGACTGCTTCTATTTAGGCACCACGGCGACCTCTGCCTCCAGCATTAAATACACGGCGCCCTCGTGCATCACCCAGAGGTCTGCATCGCCCTTCGCCTTAACCAGCCTGGACATCAGGGCCTTCACGTATCTGGTGCCCTTTTTCCCTGGCATCACGAACGAGTAACTGTTCCTGATCATGTAGTCCAGGTTGTTGGCGGAGCCGAATATACGGTCCATGACCATCACGCAGTCTCCCTCGTCCATCTCCTTCACTCGGTCCACGGTACTTTCCTGGGTCGAGACATCGGGTATGGTTCCAGGATAGATCACGAACATCGCTGGGATGTCCTTCTTGTCTGTCACTAGCCCTACGTTTATTTGTTTCAGGGATTTCCCGTCTTGGTTGTATTCCCATTCGTCCCAGCCGCCGATGTCGCTATGGGTTGATACCGACGTGAGGTCGTAGCTGAGTGAGCCGCCAGCCCTGGCCAGGTGCCTTTCGAAAAGGTCTTCGATGTTGTGGAAGGCCGTTCCGGCAGGATGAGCCGTCGCTCATCATAGGCGACGTCAGTCTTTTCCTGACCCCACAAGCTCTTTGATCATCGACCCCTCCATAGCCTCTTCGACATCAGTGAACAGGCCTCCCGACAGTGCCTGCACGATGGCACAGGCCAGGATGCTGTCTCCCTTGTCGGCGAAGGAGCTGGCAGGTCTTTCCTCAGTCCGATGCTTTCGGCCAGCTTCATAAGGAACCAGAATCCGCCCAGTTTTTTTGCCTGAAAGGCGGTCCTCGTCGAGAATATTCGGCTTGGTTTCCGATTATTTCCTCAACGACGGGGACGTCGAGATCAACTACTACAGGGCGACGTCCTTCATAACGCAGACTACAGGGCATGCAGGGCCAGACATTGTTCCGGAGGACTTCTACGGCATCATGACGGCGGCGGAGCGTTTCAGCCACAGGTCCTCCATAACCGGGGCGGTCCGCGATTACAACAAGACCCTCCTTGAGGAGATGACCAAATCAGGATCCGAGTGGTTGATCGTGGACGGGAGGGTGGAGACTTACGGCATCTTCAAGATAACGTATGCGGACGGCGGTTACGAGTACATGTCCGCCAAGATACCGGAATGGGTTGATGCCGTAGACGAGATCTTGACGAAGAAAGGCGTGGAACATGAGGTAGATCTGATAGGCACAGGATACCCAGGCCCCTTTACAGGAAGTCCCTTTCCGAAATGGCAGGCTTCCTGAAGGACAGGTACGGGGACAGGATAGTGCTGGTGGAGGCGAGCGGAAGCGAGGCCTATCTGGACGACCAGTGCAGGATCCAGCAGTTCAAGAGGGAGGAGTCACAGCGCAGGAACGAGTTCCTCAGGTCTTTCGAGGACGATTTCGCCCGTCTCACCGGATGTCGCCGTCTGCGTCAGCCTCGGTTCATCGTCTCTGACTTCTACCATAAATGGGGAGGCCCCTCTCCGGTGCATTACGTGGAGGAGTATTATTGGTACGCATTCAGGGCGATCAACCTTTACATCGACGGCGGAAAGGATGCGGACGAGGAGGTCGAGCGCATGTACGAGGAATACAGCGATTTCATGCTAGCCCTCCGCGAAGGCTCCGCATACAGTCTCTCGAACGTGCTCGGGTGGTGCCGCAGGATGATATCCTATCGCCGCTACAGGACTGCTTATGCAAAGCTTAAGGCGCTTTCCGATGCCGGTGAGCCCCGCGCAATGGCGATGCGGGGGGAGATGAAGATGCGCGGCATCGGCACGATATATGACACTAAAGGCGCCATTCACCTGTATGCGTCCGCCTTCAGGGCGGGATACATTCCGGCTTCCAACCTTCTTTTCGACCAGGTTTCGGAAACCGGCCCGTACGATACGGCGTTCAGCCTTGTCAGGAAGGCTTCCTTGGCCGGATGCAAGAGCTCCATGGCGCGTCTGGCCATAGCGTTTCTAGAGGGCAAAGGCACCGAGAAGAATGCGAGCAAGGCGGCCTTCTGGTTCGACAAGGCCGTGGACAGCGACGAGGGATTCGACCGGTACATGCTTTTCGACGCCATCTGGAAGCTCGGCGGGACGGCTTCTAGGCGCAGGATGGTGTCCGTAGTATCATCCTTGTCAAAGGAGGAGAGGGATGCCAAAGTCAGGATGGGGATGGCGTACCAGAGGGGGAGGGGCGTCGCCAAGGACCTCCCCCGTGCGGCGGCCTTGTATCGCGACGCCGCCATGCTGGGCTCATCTCTGGGGGCCATTCGGTTCTTCGACATCGTATGGAACATGCGGTCCGCTGACCAGTACGCCCACGCAGCCGAGACGGTGAGGAGGTTCGCCGACTCCGGCGATTCCGATTCCATGTGGCGCCTGGGTAAGGCATATCGCTTCGGTAAAGGGGTGGACAGGGACTTCGCCCTTGCCGTTGAACTGTGCGAGAAAGCCCTCAGGCGTTCACTCCCCGATGCTGGTAACGAACTCTTCGAGATATGGTGGGATGAGGCCACGGCGGAATCCACCGAGCGCATGAGGGCGCTGGCGACCCGCCATGTCAGCAGAGGATCGGGATGGGCGTACGGGTGTCTTGCTCGCATGCATCTTTTCGGCAGGGGCGTGGACCGGGACCTGTCCAAAGCCGTGAAATATGCTAGGATAGCGGCCGAGGACAAGACCGCCGCGGCCTACGAGACCCTCCTAGACGTCCTGCGGGAGGTTAATACAGAGGGGGTCGTCAAGGAGATGATGTCCGTGATATCTCCTCGCGCGGACGAGGGCGAGGAATAGGCGATTAGGAGTTTAGCGCTTATGTATCTTCACGGCAAGGGCGCCGAGAGAGACGTCGGCAAGGCTTCGGAGCTGTTGAAGCTCGCCGCGCAGAACGGTTCCACGCTAGCCTACACCGATTTGTTCGACGTCCTGTGGGAGTCGGATGACGAGTCGGCGGAGGAAGAGAAGGTCCAAATCGTCGAGTATCTCGCGTCTGTGGGTGAACCGGAGGCCCAAAGGCTCCGCGGCAGGATGCTGCGTCACGGCGTCGGTGTGGAGAAGGATCTGGAGAAGGCGATTGAATGCATCAGAGTCGCCGTCGACGCTAATGTTGCCAGGGCGTTGCCGGACCTGTGCGATATCCTGATGGATACCGGCACCGAGGACGCGGCGAAGGAGATGGTCTCGACGGCTACCAGGTACGCCGAGCTCAACGAGCCGTGGGCCCTCAACCGCCTTGCCAACGCACGTATGGTTGGAATCGGGACGGAGAAGGACGTGGAGGAGGGCCTGAGGCTCCATATGAAGGCGATGGAATACGGCAGCGCCGAGTCCGCCCGCGATTTCTACGATTACGCTGATTCGATCAAGGACGTCAAGGCCCTGGAGAAGGCCATAGGGCCCCTGCGCCGCTTCGCAGAGCACGGAGACCCGGACTGCATGATGCGCATCGGGAGGATGCATTGGGAAGGCTACTGCGCCCCTTACGACAGGGCTGCCGGCCTGGAATGGATGCGGGCCGCCGCCTCCCTCAGACGCGAGTACCGTCAGGAGCTCGGCTCTCTCGTCGGGGAGGAAACGGGTGCGGAAGCCAGGGACGAACGACGGCCGCCAGCCAACGTTTATCTATGCAATTCCACTGAAGGGAGAGGGTGTGCCCATGTTCAGGAAGAAGACCGCTCCGAAGACCCGCGTGCTTTTCATAGATCGGAAGAATGACTTCGTGTCGCAGATCGCGGAGCACTTCGTCAACAAGATCTTCCCCAGCCTCTACGAGGTCTACAGCGCCGGGCCGGAAAAGGACTTCATAGACTGCGAGATGATCTCCGTGCTTTATCAGAACGGGGAGGACCTCAGACGGCAGGTGTCCAAGGACTTCAAGGACCGCGACTATCTCCGCGAGGACGAGGATTACGACGTCGTCGTCTATCTCGAGAGGGACGTCTTCGAGGAGTGGGCGTCCCGGACTTCCTGGAAGGGAAAACAGGTCCTCGCGCCCATGAGGTCGAGGGCGGAGTACAAGGCCACCGACGATGCCGAACTGTTCGACGAGTACGTCAAAAGCATGGAGGAGGTCAGAGGATGGGTGGAGAAGAACATGGCCGATCCGGAGGCGTTGAAGGCGCTGGTATCCGCATGATACCCGTGATGATATACGATAAGTGCCAGTGCGACCCCAAGAAGTGCACCGCCAAGCGCATGCTGAAGTTCGGGCTGGGGAGGGAGGCCAAGACGCTGGGGGTGATTCCCTCCGGATCGGTGGTGCTGTCTCCGTTTTCCGACCGGGCGTTGTCTCCGGCGGATGTGCATCACGCGCGCAGGGGCCTCGTGGTAATGGACCTCACCTGGACGAACATAGACGAGTTCCCTCGCCTCAAGAGAGTGGAGGAGAGGGCCTTGCCGTACCTGTTGGCATCGAATCCTGTCAATTGGGGGCGGCCGATGGAACTCAACAGCGCCGAAGCGGTCATGGCCGCATTGTATATATTGGGGGAGAAGGAGCAGGCTGAGGCCTTCCTTCCGCGCTTCAACTGGGCTCCGGAGTTCATGAGGCTGAACGGGGCGATGCTGAGCGACTATTCCAAGGCGGCGAACGGGGAGGAGGTAGTCCGCATCCAGAACGAGTACGTGCGTTCGGTCTTAGGGGGTTCGCGAGACCGTCGTCTCTTAGGAGCCGCCGATGAGCGTTTTATTCTCGGATTCGACCTTGTCCAGCGCTGCGTTCTATTTTTCAGGATCCTTTTCGCCTGCATTACCATGGGAGATGCGAGCATTGCCATCTTCTCATCAGAAGGCCCGTCGTTCAGTATAGGTCCGAAATCTTCGCTCTTTGTAGGTATACGATTTCCATTCCGCACGGCCCCGGGAGTCTTTCAAGGTCGGATTTAACTTCTTCAAGGATGGACTCAGGGATGTACGTCCCGTCTTTCACCTCAATGAACTCGCCTGGAAGGGGGATGCCGGAGGAGCCCATAGTCGTACGGTTCTCTTTGTGATCTCCAGAACGCGCCATCTGTCTTTGGAACCTACTGCCAGGATGCCGTCCCCTTTATCGGCGAAGGAGCTGAACAGGTCTTCCCTCAGTCCGATGCCCTCGGCCAGATTCAGAAGGAATTAGGATCCGTCCAACCCCTTGCCTGAACGGCAGTCATCATCGAGGAATCTATCAGTCTCTGCTTTGCTTTTCTTCGGAATGATTATTCCGGTCTCCTCGTCTAATGCTCCAAGGTACTCGTTCACAGTCCTCGGATACTTACCGTCTGGCTGATGCAAGGATGTGTTCATGTAGGCGTATTGCCAACGGCGACGTTCCGATGTCTTCGATGCATGCAGTCCAAGAACATTCTCGAGTACAGCTCGGTCCCTCTGGCGGACGGGTGTATGTGGTCGACCAGCATAGGGCTGTTGAGATTGAGATCGAAGTATTTCCTAATGGACGGGCAGGGGTTGCTGAACCTGACGCCTGTAGTTGCGCAGTAATCGGCCAGAGCTTCGACGTACTCGTCATAAAGGTCCAATTTCTTCTGCTCGCTGACTTTGCAATAAGGGTCGAACCTGGTCGACGGCCACGGCGATACCACGAAGACCTCCTTTGCGCTCTTCTTGAACATCGAGACTATCGAGTTCATCGTCATCACGTACTCTGAGGACGTCATGCAGCCTGCTTTGGAGCGGTAGCGTATGTCGTTGCACCCGACGGCTATTACGGCGATTTCGGCTTCGATTCTCTTAGGCTTGAGCATTTCCAGCAGCCCTTTGGAGGTGATTCCCCCTTTGGACACGTTCGTCACCGCCATATCCGGGAAATTGGACATCAAGGGCTCGTACCACGGTATGCCGCCGTTCTCGGTCCCCTCTGTAATGGAGTCCCCGACGAAACAGACGGACTTCGACCCTTCCAAGGCCTTCAGGAAGGGGTTGTCGCGGAGGTTTTCGATGCGGAGGGGCCTGCAGCCGGTCCTGCCCGCTCCCTCCTCTGTGACGACCGGCCTGCACGAGTGATAGCAGGATGTCGGCATGTCCACGCCTGTCATGATTTTCGTTATCATGGCCGAGGTCCTTTCGATGATCCGCCCTTCCTGGATAGACAGATTCGAGCGCAGGTCCCCGTCGCCGTACAGGTCCGGTGCGGGGATGGCGGACATCGTCCCGCGCATGTCGGAACGGGTCACTATAGGGATCACAGAGGACGCGACGACTTTCTTTCTGTTTGCGTCTATGTACGCCTCGATTATCGCATTGGCGTCGCCGTCCCATTTCACGAAGCTGTTCACGTAGTTGCCGGGGCCGAACGCCGCCAGCCTCCCGTCCTTGATCCCCACGGGTTTGACCGCATGGGCATGGCAGTTGAACATGATGTCCGCCCCCGAGTCGAAGAAGACTTCGGACCAGATCCTCTCGTAGTCGGAGATCTCGTGAGTGAAGTCCTTCCGCATGTGGGACAAGACCACGACCATGTCGCATTGCTTTTTCAAACCGCGTATATCCGATGCGACTGCGGCCTTGGAGTCGTCGAAACCGGGCTCGTCGGGGGCCGTGAGTTTGCGAGCGTGCCGCTCCCATCTTTCTTTGCTGTTGAACCTGGACGCGTTGAACCCGTACGTGTATGCTAGGAACCCGATATTCAGGCCTTTTACGGTCCTTATGTCGCCTTTGCTTTTCTCCTCGTCGTTCCGGTAAGTGCCTACATGGTCCAGCCCGACCTCGTCGAGGTTGTCCAAAGTGTCTAGGAGGCCTTTTTCCCCTCTATCGAAACTATGGTTGTTGCAAGTCGTGACCAGGCCTATTCCGGCTTCTTTTATGTTTCTGAGGAACTGCTTCGGGAAGTTAAGGGTCAAAGGCGTGGGGTCGCTGAAATTGCCTTGGGTGTACCTCTCGTCGTTGCAGCAAGGCCCTTCCAGGACGCCTATGGACAAGTCGCTGTCTTCCAGGTATTTTCTCGTGTGCTTGAACATGTCCGAGAAGTCGTATCCAGCTTCTTCCACCTCTCTCCGCCCGGACTTTACCATGTTTTCCAGGAGTATCAGGTCGCCCACGAACGAGAGCTTGACGAGTCCTGGACGGGACGCGTCCAGATACGGCGACACCTTCTTCGGGAACGGCGGCGCGACGTTCAAGGAGTCGTCGAAGGGGCATATCACCCTGTCCGGGTCCATCTTCTTTATGGCTTTGAGATAGGTTTTTGCCGACGTGGGAGGGACTGTGGCGAGCAGGAGGACGGCGTCTTCATGGTAGTCGGTCGGCGTGAAGTCCTCGTACGCGACGACGCCGTTGTTGTACTTGGCCTTGGCTTCGTCTACTATCAGCGTTTCTTTGATGTTATAGACGTCGTTGAGGACGTTTTTTATCAGGAGCCCGACCTCGCCATACGGATAGATGATGAATTTCCGGAACCCCCTGTCCAGGCAGTGCCTTATGGTTTCGTCGACTTTCCAATAATTGCCTCTCTTAGGCATCGCGCTCAACGGTTTCAGTCTCATCCGTTCTTCCCTTCCAGTATTTCTGCTTTGCATACGACGGTCGAATTCGGGGGGACGTCTTTGGCGACGTTTGCCCCGGCTGCGATTACGGCGTGGTGGCCGATGCTCACGTCCCCGATGACGTTTGCCCCGGCCCCTATGAAGACGAAATCAGATATCGTGGGGGCTCTTTCGCGCTCGTGTCCGGGAACGGTGCTGGATCCGATGGTGACGTTCTGGAGGATCGTGCATCCCTTTCCGATCGTGGCGCTGTCAGATATGAATATGTTGAGGATTCCATGGGGGAACGACGGCTTGTCCTTGAACTTGGCCAAGATGCCTATCCAGCTTCCGTGGCCCTCCAGCAGCCAGTAGTATTTGGACACGTATTTGCGAGGGTATCCCCGCCTGAGGATCTCCTTCCTCAAGGCGAATATGTAATCGGAGAAGAGGCTGATCCTGTCTCCGTCCTTCAAGGACTCGTTCATGAGGTCCACGGACTTGTCTAGGTCCGGTGCGACCCCTATGCCTCTCAGGTACATCAGAGACAGCTGGTATGTCGCGTTGGGGTTGCGTCCCTCCTCGTGGAGACGGGAGCACAGGTCGAATGCCTCCGACCTTTCCGATTCGTCGCTACTGCCCATAAGGGCCTTGGCCAGAGATAGTTTCGCGTCGGCGGATCCCATTTCGGAAGACCGGCGGAAGCATCTCATGGCTGATTGGAGGTCCTTGGGGGTCCCTTTCCCTTCTAGGTGGAGCTGTCCGAGAAGGGCCATGATGCGCGCGTCCTTGTCGGCGAACCGTTTGCATATCACGAAGACGCTAGCCTTGTCTTCCTTCGTTGCAGACCTCGATGTCGACTGCGCCAGGGCGGCGATGGCATCCGTATTGCCTCTGAGGGACGATTCCGTCAGCCATTGCTTTGCCTTGGCAGGGTCTTTTCCTACGGTGGTCCCTTTCAGATACATGGAGCCGAGCATGAACATGGCCCGGTCGTCTCCGTCGTCCGCCATCTGCTTGCATAGGCTAACCGCTTCTTTTCTGTCTTCGTCCTTGTGACTTCTGTTGAGGACGTCGATCAGCGTCAGACGGTCCTCGGCGACAGGGCTCTCCCTGAGGATCCTCGTCCCTTCCTGGTGCTCATCCTCGTTGGCGCTAAGGGCCAGGCTGCGCAAGTAGCGTCTGTTCGCTTTGCGTGAAACGTCTATGTAGGGTCTCAGGATTGCGCGTCTGGTATCCGGCTGAAGATACACGTCGTCGATTGCCGCGTCGACTTTGGCTACAATGTCGGCGGCTTCTCTGTATTCTGCGAGGCCTTTCTTGGACAGCTCGTCCTTCGCCTCCTTTGTCAATTCCGTTTCTTCTGATTCCAGAAGTCTGACGTAGTTCGGAAGGCGGTTCTTCGCGTACCCGTCGATGTCCAGGACGTCTTCGAAGTTTTCCAGGCATTCTGATGCGTCGGCCGCCCAAAGGGCTTCCATGAGTCCTCCAGGGTCTCCTATGCGATGGCATAAGGCATCCTTGAATGCACGGTGAGCCGATGACAGCTCTTTGAACTTGTCCAACTTGCGGAGGCCTATGCCTTCCACAGCCAACTGCAGGGCTCTGCTTGAAAGGAGGAGAGCAATCTTCTCCTCGTCTCCAAAACCGCCTTTTTCCGACGTCTGTGGCATGATGAACGTGTACCAGAGGCGTTCCAAAAGGAAGGCTGCGAACAGTCCCTCGAACAATCCGGCATCGCACCCAGCAATATCCTCCAAGTTGGTGCGGACGGGGATCACCGTAAGCCCAAGGCCCTTCCAAGGCTCCGCGTCGGCTCCAGGGTCGCCGCCGACTGCCACAAGATGGGTCAGCTTCAATGCCTCGCCGTCGTAATGGTGCATAATGGAGTGAAGGGAGTCGACATCCGACCGTAGAAGGGTGCCGACCGCCTCCCCTGTGTCGTCAGGTCTCACGGCGACGGTTTCTGCTTTGATGCGTAAGAGGTCGTCGCGGTAATGGAGTCTGGATAGCAAGGGGATGACGCATTCTGAGAGGCTGTGCTTAAGGCCGTCAGAGAGTGGAAGCTCTGATTCCATGTCGATGCCGTTTTTGACGCAATGGCCGATTAGTGCGACGGCCGCCGGGTCACATCTGTCTTCACTGAAGAATTTTGAGCAACCGGAGGGAAGGGAAGCGGTCAAGACGCATTCCTAGATGCCTTGGTCGCCGTCCGATAATGAGAGACCATAGCCTATAGTAAGCAGATCCCCATTATTCTCTAGCTTGGGCTTCCGGATGACGAGGTGTTTTGCGCCCATTGAAATCTTCCATCGCCGTTGGGTGAGCTTAGTTAAATATTTTTCTTGTTAAGCTGACGCTTCTATCCTTCTACACAGGCGCTTTGTGGCATCCAAGACGCCTCATAACGGCGATGGAAAGGCTCCCCGAATACACGTTCCGCTCAATTTTATTTATGATTATGGCAAGGTTGTCGGGGAAGCACCTTGGCGGAAACCGTTAAATCACGTTCTCCGTAATATGCCTGTGGAGCCAGTTCTCGTGTCGCAGAAAAGGGTGAAGGATTTCCCGCTGCTTTCCGGCGAGAGGAAGTCCCCCATAGATGTATGGGGTGTATGCGTGAGTCGTGACATCTTCGGCATCGTGTCGGACTACTTCTTCGGCATGATGTATGACGGCGATGTCGACATCAATTACTTCAGGGCGACGTCCTTCATAACGCAGACGACCGGCCATGCAGGGCCGGATCTCGTCGAAGAGGATTTCTACGGCATCAAGACGGCTGCCGATCGTTTCAGTCATAAGTCCTCCATAACAGGGGCCGTCCGTGACTACAACAAGACACTTTTGAAGGAGATGTCCGAGTCCGGGTCTGAATGGCTGATCGTAGACGGCAGGGTTGAAATCTACGGGCTTTACAAAATCCAATATGCGGATGGCAGCTTCGAGTATATGTCCGGGAAGATACCGGATTGGGTTGGCGCCGTGGACGAGATTTTGACGAAGAAAGGCGTGGATCACACGATAGAGGAAATAGGCAAAGGATATCCGGGCGCCCTCTACAGGAAGTCTCTCTCCGTCATGGCCGATTTTCTGAAATCCAGGTACGGGGACAGGATAATACTCGTTGAGGCGAGCGGGAGCGAAGTCTATCTGGACGACCAGTGCAGGATCCAGCAGTTCAAGAGGGAGGAGTCCCAATGCAGGAACGATTTCCTCAGGTCTTTCGAGGAGGATTTCGTCCGCGCCACCGGATGCCGTCGCATACGTCAGCCCCGGTTCATCGTATCGGATTTCTTCCACAAATGGGGAGGGTCCTCTCCGTTGCGTTGTCTGGAGGAGTACTCTCCGGCCCAGGCTGTCCTGCCAAGCGCTAGTGGGGGGTCCTCCCCGGTGCATTATGTGGAGGAGTACTACTGGTATGCGTTCAGGGCGGTCAGCCTCTATATCGATGGCGATGAGGATGCGGAAGAGAAGGCCGACCTCATGTACGAGGAATGCAGCGATTTCATGCTCGCTCTCCGCGAGGGGTCCGTCTCTAGCCTCTCGAACGTGCTCGGGTGGTGTCGCAGGATGATATTCTTCCGTCGTTACAAGGAGGCATACGCGAAGTTGAGGGCGCTTTCCGATGCCGGGGAGCCCCGTGCCATGGTGATGCGGGGGGAGATGAAAATTCGTGGCATCGGGACGATGTACGACATGAAGGGCGCCCTTCATTTGTACGCGACTGCGTTCAGAGCCGGATTCCTTCCTGCTTCCAGCCTTCTTTTTGACCAGGTTGCGGAGAATGGCCCGTACAACACGGCGTTCGGTCTGTTGAGGAGGGCCTCTTTGGAGGGCTGCAGAAGCTCCATGTCTCGTCTAGCTATAGCATTCTTGGAAGGCAAAGGCACTAAGAAAAGCGTCAGCAAGGCGGCATTCTGGTTCGACAAGGCCGTGGAAGGCGGCAAGGATTCGGATCGCTACAGGCTTTTCGACGTCATTTGGAGGCTTGGCGGGAAGGCGTCAGAGCGCAGGATGGTATCTGTCATCTCGCCTTTAGCCAAGGAGGACCGGGAAGCCAAGATGCGTATGGGCCTTGCGTACCAGGAGGGAAGGGGCGTTCTCAAGGACCTCTCGGACGCATCCGTGTTTTATCAAGAATCAGCATTGTTAGGTTCGTCCACGGGCGCTGCCAGGCTTTTCGACATAGTATGGGATACCAGGTCTGCTGACCAGTACGCCTACGTGGCGGAGATGGTTAGGAAGTTCGCCGATTCCGGAGATCCCAAGTCTATGTGGCGTTTAGGAAAGGCGTACCGTTTCGGCAAAGGCGTAGAGAGGGACCTTGACCTTGCCAAAGAGCTGTGCTACAACGCCTTTTTGCGTGCGTTTTTGAAGGCCGGAAACGAGCTTTCCACTATGTTGTGGGACGAAGGCACAGTGGAATCCACTGAGACGATGAAGGCGCTGGTGAACCGTCATATCGCCAGAGGATCAGGATGGGCGTACGGGCGCCTTGCGCTCATGTACCTTCGCGGGAGGGGCGTGGAGAGAAACGTTCCCAAAGCCGTGAAGTATGCCAGGATAGCCGCTGAGGACGAGTCGACCGAAGCCTACGAGATCCTCATGGACGTCTTATGGGAGACCAACACGGAGAGGTCTGCCAAAGAGATGATGTCCGTGATAGCCCCGCATGTCGGTATGGGCGAGGGATGGGCGGTAAGGCGCCTTGCGCTCATGTACCTTCACGGCAGAGGGGTGGAAAGGGATGCCGGCAAGGCCTTGGAGCTGCTGAGGCTTGCTGTGGAGAAGGATTCGATACTCGCCTATAGGGACTTGTTCGACATTTTGTGGGAATCGGATGACGAGAAGGCGGAGGAGGAGATGAGCCGCATCGTCGACTATTTCGTGGGCAGGGGCGAGGGTGAGGCGTACAGGCTCCGCGGCAGGATGTTCCGCTATGGCGTCGGCGCGGAGAAGGATCTGGAGAAGGCGACGGAATGCATAAGGGCCGCCGTCGACGCGAAGGTGGCCGAGGCGTTGCCGGACCTGTGCGACGTCCTGCTGGAGACAGGCTCCGACGAGGCGGTGGAGGAGGCGGAGTCGTTGGCTGCCAGGTATGCGGAGCTCAACGAGCCGTGGGCGCTGAACCGTCTCGCCAACATGCGCATCGCAGGCATCGGGTCGAAGAAGGACACGGAAGAGGGCGTGAGATTGCACATCAAGGCCATCGGCCATGGCAGCTCCGAGTCCGCCCGCGACTTCTATGACTACGCCCGTTCGACCAGGAACGTGGAGACCATAGAGAAGGCCATCGGGATCTTGCGCCGGCACGCCGAAGGCGGCGATCCGGACTGCATGATTCGTCTTGGAAAGATGCATTGGGAGGGAGACGGGGCCCCGTATGACAGGTCTGCCGCCCTGGAATGGATGCAGGCGGCCAGCGTTCTCAGGCGCGAATACCGTCAGGAGTGCAGGGACCTCGCTAGGAAGGACATGGACGCAGGCGTCGAGGACGAAGAGCGGTGACGTCTAGCCAACGGTTAATCCATGCAATGGCGATGGGAGCGACCGGATCCGCGCTCAGGAAGAAGGCGCTCCGAAGACTCGCATGTTCTTCATAGACCAGAAGTATGACTTCGTGTCGCAGATTGCGGAGCATTTCGTCAATAAGATGTTCCCCGATCTTTACGAAGTCTCCAGTGCCGGTCCCGAGAAGGGCTTCATCGACTGCGAGATGACATCCGTGACGATCCTTGGTGAGAGGTAGCAGGCGGAGACATTTCTCCCTCGCTTCGACTGGGCCCTGGGGTTCATGAGGCTGAACGGCGCGATGCTCGAGGACTATTCCAAGGCGGAGGACGGCGTCGAGGTAGCCCGCATCCAGAACGAATACATTCGTTCGGCCGTAGGTGGCCCGAACTCGGACCGACGGGGCCCGGGCGGCATGTTCCGTGGCCACACACGTAGGATTGAAGTCCGGTCATCATCGGAGGCGATCCCGGGTTTCGATATTTTTAATACGGGGTCGGGATACGAGTCGGCATGACCGCAGAGGAACCGTTAGCCATGATATGGGAGGCGCTCGGCGACGAGGAGCTTACCACCGCCGAGGCCACGGACAGGCTGGAGCACCTCTTCGGATACAGGTGTCCGGACGATCTTGCCAAGACCCTCGCCAAGCTTCGCAAGGCGGGGCGGGTGAAGGGCCGGGTCTCCATCGAGCGCGGGGGATGGGTCTGGTGGGCGGATGAGGAATGTCGCTCTCAGGACGCATGAACTTCTAAGACGTCCAGAGGTGGCATCAGCCCCTGATTCTTTTTATCACAGTCTGAATCGGGCACCCGCGTCGGATGTCGCGTGACCGCACGCGCAGGCTTGAAGCATGGCCGGCAGACTTATTGCATTGTGAAGAGAGAGAACGCCCCGAGAGATGACGGTACTGTCATGAAGGTTCTTTGCGACGTCCGCTGCCTGGCTTGCCTGCTGAGACGTTCCGCGAGGGAGCTGGAGGGCATGAGTTTGAATGAGTTCGTCGGCCTTATGAGGACTACGGAGGACGGCTTCGACGTCGTCCCCCTGTCCTACGAGGTTCGCATCGACGGCGCCCTTCTGGTCTACGATCTCGTGCTGGAACTTTCGCTTCCCAGCGAAATTCGCATGGTCGTGGACGTGGAAATCCAAGGCAAGGCGTCGAGGCGCATAAGCAGCCGTCAAGCCATCTATGCGTCTGGCTTCATGCTGCGTTCCTTGTCGCGCCTGTTCGGAGGTTACAGCGGCGTGGGCACGGCATGCGGCATGTGGACGTTTCTCAGCCCAAGGGCGGCTGCCAGGAACAAGGTCTGTGTCAGGAGGATGTCGGACGGTTTCTTGGAGATTCTTTCGACGTCGGAGGAACGCACAGAACGCATCACGACAGGGTTTAATATCCGCTGGAGGGATGAGAGCAGGGGCGAACTGATGACGGCGATAGAGGTGTTCAAAGAGCAATACAGGCAGGGCCTGATCGAGGCGGCCGAGGAAAGGGGGACTCCGGACGGGATGGAGAAAGGAATAGAGAGAGGGAGTGCAGAGGGTTGCAACGACATCGTGCGCAAGCCGGCGAAGGACGGTTATCCTCTAGAAAGGTCGCGTTTCTTCATTCCGGAAGACGTCGTGGGAGACGTCTGCCAAGCCGTCGATTCAGGATTTCGATATCCTTTATTATGGGGCGGGGATACGAGTGGGCATGACCGCAGGGGAGTCGTCAGTTGTGACATGGGAGCCGTTTGACGGCGAGGAGCCTGTTATCTCCGAGGCTGCGGACAGGCCGGAGCACCGTCCCCAGGAGGCGTGAGTATGTCAGTGAACTTCCAGGACAGCGAGATAGAGATGGCATGGTCGGAGATATTCTCCAGGGACGAGTACAGGATAGCCATCGCGGAGGTTGCTAGCAGGTATCCTCAGAAGCGCAGCCTCAGGGTTGACTTCGCCGACATAAATGCGTACAGCGTCGATTTCGCGATGTTCCTCATCGACCATCCGGACCGGTGCCTGGACCTCGCTAGGAAGACGGTCATGTCCCTGGTCCCGAATATCAACCGTCCCGGGGACGTCGTCCACGTGAGGATATCCAACCTCCCCAGGGACGCCACCGTCGAGATAAGGAACCTGAGGTCGGAGCATCTTCTCAAGCTCGTGGCGGTGGAGGGCCTGGCCAGAAAGGCCACGACTGTCAAGCCCCGCATGACCCATGCCCTGTTCAGGTGCGCCAGATGCGGCGCGGAGACCTGGGTGGAGCAGACCGGGATGATCCTGAGGGAGCCCACCATGTGCTCCAACCCGGAGGGCGGGTGCAACAAGCAGGCCGTCCGCTTCATTCTGGACCAGGGGGAATCGGTGTACACCGACACCCAGAAGATAGAGATACAGGAGAGCCCGGAGGGACTCAGGGGCGGCGCCCAGCCCGAGAGGATATCCGGATACGTGGAGGACGACATCGCGGGCGAGGTGACCGCGGGGAACCGCATCACCTTGATAGGCGTGCTGAGGGCGGCGGAGAAGTCGGACAGGGACAAGTCCACCGTATTCGACACCTTCCTGGACGTCCTCTCGGTGGAGTTCGAGCAGCACGAGTACGACGAGATCCAGATAACCGAGGAGGACGAGCGGAGGATCAAGGAGATGTCCGTGGACCCGCACCTGTTCGACAACATAGTGAAGTCCATCTCCCCCACCATCAACGGCCTGGACGAGGTCAAGAGGGCCATCGCCCTGCAGCTGTTCGGAGGCTCCCACAAGGTCCTGGACGACGGCACCGTGATAAGGGGCGACATGCACATCCTTCTGATGGGGGACCCCGGAGTGGCCAAATCCCAGCTTCTCAGGTACATGAGCATGCTGGCCCCCAGAGGGATCTACGCCTCCGGGAAGTCCGCTTCCGCCGCAGGTCTCACCGCGGCCGCGGTCAGGGACGACTTCGGCGACGGGAGGTGGACGCTGGAGGCCGGGGCGCTGGTCCTTGCGGACAAGGGACTGGCGTGCATCGACGAGCTGGACAAGATGACCGACCAGGACAGGTCGTCCCTGCACGAGGCCATGGAGTCCCAGAAGATATCCGTCGCCAAGGCCGGGATCACTGCGACCCTCCAATGCAGGTGCTCCATGCTGGCTGCCGCGAACCCGAAGTACGGCAGGTTCGACGCGGAGACCCCGATCTACGACCAGATCAACCTGCCCCCCGCGCTGATGTCCCGTTTCGACCTGATATTCGTGCTCACCGACAGCCCCAACAAGAAGAGGGACAAGGAGATCACCGACCACATCCTCTCGGCGCACCAGCGCGGCCAGGCCCGCCTGGTCCCGGAGGGCAAGGTCATCGACGGCGTCGACATCAAGGGGATAATGGAGCGCACGGACAACATCAGGCCGGTGTACGACGTGGAGATCCTGAGGAAGTACGTCGCCTATTCCAAGCGCCTGGTCCCGGTGATGACCGAGGAGGCCCGCGTCATAATCGACAAGAGCTACCTTTCGATCAGAGGCTCCGCCCAGGGCAACTCCGTCCCGATAACCGCCAGGCAGCTGGAGGCGTTCGTCCGCCTGTCGGAGGCCTCGGCGAAGATGAGGCTCAGCGAGAAGGTCGAGGAGCAGGACGCCAACGTCGCGGTGGACCTGGTGGAGTTCTATCTCAGGAGGATAGCCGGGAGCTCCGACGGCGGGTTCGACATCGACAAGGTGATGTCCGGCATCTCGTCGAAGAGCCGCGACAAGATAAAGACCGTCAAAAGGATACTGTCTGAGTTCGGGAGCCCCGGGATAACCATGGAGGAGGTCATATCCCACGCCTCCGCCCAGGGCCTGTCCGAGGACGAGGTCAGGTCGACGCTCGCGCTCCTCTGCGAGAAGGCCGAGGCCATAAAGACCCAGAAAGGGGAGTACATGCTGGTGTGAACATGTTCGCGAGGATGCACAGGAAAGGGGACGAGACCGTCTTGGCGGTCTGCGACGAGGACATAATCGGGGTTACTTTGGAAGATGACGGCCGCAGGATGACCGTCCACGAGGCGTTCTACAAAGGCTCGTCGGTCGACGAGGAGACCCTGGTGGAGTGGATGAGGTCGGCCGGCTCGATGAACATAGTCGGTAACGAGGCCGTCGAAGTCGCCATCCGCGCAGGGTACGCCGATCCCGAGGATGCGTTCGAGGTCGGAGGAGTCAGATACCTCGTGGTGGTGATCGTCTGAGGTTCTGCGTGAAGTGCGGCAAGGACTGCGACGAATCGCTGGACGGCATGTGCATCGACTGCTGGCTCGACGGCCGCAGGCTCGCCTCCCTTCCGCACCACGTGGACCTCAGGACGTGCGTCCATTGCGGGGAGTTCCTGATAGACAACAGGTGGGTCGACTGCGGCCTGGAGATGGCCGTGAGGATCGCGGCTGTCGACGCTTTGGAAACGATCAGGGAGGTCTCCGTGGACGAGTCCGGCACCGAGGTCGAGGTGGAGGAGCAGGACCCGCAGGT